>Ga0055451_10001120_pt1 | contig 10898 bp, 5 predicted proteins | sample China_Galinas_PW_3_FD_57745 | JGI IMG/M metagenome (GOLD analysis project Ga0055451, IMG submission 57745) | Wetland microbial communities from San Francisco Bay, California, USA, that impact long-term carbon sequestration - China_Galinas_PWB_D2 | ecosystem: Environmental > Aquatic > Marine >... | reverse complement strand
GTGGTTTCGACATCGGCCGAACTCCCGCGGGCGCCGACGCACGTGCGTGTGTCGGCTTGCCAGTAGCGGAGGCGGCCTTCGTGCTCGACCCGGCGGGCCAACCTGTCGGCGAGAGTCCGGCCGGTCCGGCTCTTCGGGTCCGTGGTCAGAAACGCCATCGCCGCGAGCCCGCAGACATAGTCGTTGGACAGCGAGTCGAGTCGATTCTCGATCCAGCGCAACGCCGCGGTCGGCACGAGCCCGCTGCGCGCGAGTGCCCACGCGGCATACGAGGTGGTCGCGATCCTGTCGATCGGCGCCGAGGCACCGCCGCCGAGTCGGGCGGGTGCGAACGAACCGTCCTTCTGCTGCCGGCGGTTCAGAAACTTCTGAATCCGCGGGATCAGCTGCGGATCGACGGCGTGGACCTCGGACATGTCACAGAACTCGTGCAGCCCGTAGGCGGTCAGCATCGTGTGCGCAGGGTTGCGGCCGAACAGTTCGAAGCCGCCGCTGCCACGGACCTCGTACGACATCAGCCGGCGGTACCCGCTCTCGACGTGCGCGCGGGCGCTCTCGGCGACCTCGGGCACGATCTGCCCGGTGCGCTTCATGTAGCGCAGCGCGAGCACCATCGGATACAGCGTCGACGAGGTCTGTTCGAAGCAGCCGTGCGGTTCCCGGATCAGGCCCTCGAAGCCCTGCAGCGTGTCGGCGAGCACGCTCGGGTAGAGCGACAGCGACAACGACGCCGGGGCTACCGGCGAGTCCGCGACGTTCCACTCGGTGCGCCACGGACGGCCGTCCGCGAGCAACATCGTGCGCGTGGACTCGACCCGCCGGCCGGACGGCCGGACGCGAACGTTGCGCTTGACGGCATCGGCATGCGGGCCGGCGCGGGCGTGAACCCGCAGCCCGACGATCCCGGGTTGTTTCGCGTGGAGCTCGAACCGGTGCGCCGCGCTGGCCTTGCCGTCGACGGGGATCTCGGCAAGATCGGGCTCGGCGAGGCCCAGCGCCGGGATCGCATCGACGCCGATCGCGACGTCGAGGACCTTGGCCGTGCCGTTGCGCACCCCGACCGGAAGCTCGACACGGTCGCCGACCGTCAAGAGCCGCGAGACCCAGGGTTCGATCGACAGCGGTTGCGTCACGACGATGTTGGTTTCGCCGACGCCGACCGCGCCGCGCACATCGGACGCGACGAGCCGCATGCGCCACGTCGTCAGCGAGTCGGAAAGCGGCACGGTGAGCCGCGCGCGCCCCGAAGGGCCGATGATCGTCTCCGGCACGAAGCACAGCGTCGGCCGGAAGTCCGTGCGCGTGCGCATTGCATCGCTGGCAGCGACGGCCACGTCGGCGCCGCGTGAGAGCCGGCGCCTGCGACCGCGCCCACCGAACCTGCCGCCGGCGCCGCCACCGAGCCCGACGACGTCGTTGAACGCGTTGCTGTCGAACGCCGAATCGACCTGCTCGACGGTCTCCTCGTCCTCGATCAGAGTTCTGCGCACGAGCCGCACGAGGGCGCGCAGCTCGAGCGGCAAGTCCTTCCAGATCTGCGATCCCCACCAGGATCGCTGGATCGCGCCCGTGAACCCCCGCGGTGAGCTCCACACGTAGTCGCCCCAACCCTTCCACAGCAGCAACGGCTGGCCCCAGGGGTCGACGAGCAGGCTCTCGGACATCGTTCCATGTCGGAGGACACTGCGAACGAGCTGCTGGAAGCTCGCGGCTCGCCGGAACTCGGACAGCGGCACCCTGGCGATCGCCTCGACGAAGGTCTTGCGGATCTCGGCCAGTCGCTTCTCGAACAGTCGCGCGGCCGCCGTCTCGACGTTGCGGCGCAGCTCCGTGAGCAGACGGTGACGGATCGCGAACTTGTGCGCGTGCTTCTCCGGCGCTCCGAACAGGCCGATCGCCGCTTCGAAGTCCGGTCGCCGCGTCGCGATCTCGACGAGTCCGGCGCTCGCGTTGCGCGGGATCGCGTCGAAGTAACTCTCGTCGCCGACGACCGGCTCGGCGACCTCGTCGAGGGCGGTGTCGACAGCCCAGTAACCGAGTGCGGCAGCCGTCGGCTCGCCGTGCTCGTCCTTGACCTCGACGTCGATGCTGGCCGTGTCGCCGGGACGCAAGCCCGTCGTAACCTGGGAGGCCGTTACGTCGAGCGAGCGTCCGCGGAGGACGAGGATCGGCTGGCGCGTGCCCTTCGGCTGACCGTTTACGATCCGATACGCATAGAGGTCGAGCGCCCCGACCATGTCGTCGTCGAGCTCGACCACGATCTCGGCGCTGCCGTCTTTGGTGACACCGTGCAGGGTGCGCAACTGGGCGCCGCCCCTGAGGACGTCGAGCATGACCGGTCCGTCGCTGGCCAGGATCTCGATCGTTGGGGACTGGCCGACGCGCTGGACGAGCGCGGGTGCGAGTACGAGCGGGTACGCTGTCGAGACGGGGGTTGCTGACAGCGTGCGCTGTGCCTGCGCGGTTTGGTCGTCGGACGTGGTCAGCTTGGCGACGATCGAGAACACCCACGCGCGGACCGTCGTCTCGAACGTTGCGCGACCATCGTGAAGCTCGATCTCGCCGACGTTGTCGCCGGCGACCGTGATCTTCGCGGTTCCAGAGACGGGCTTGCCGTCGAGCCAGCGATGCGCCGAGAGCTCGAAGCGCGCCTGCTTGCCGAAGACGACGTGACCGAGTCGTCGGATCTCGCACCGGATCGCAGAGTCGTGGACCTCGATCGGGACAAGAGTGTCTTGCGTGCGTCCGTCGGAATCGCTGACGCGGAACTCGACGCTTCCCGATCGCTCGGCGCGGGCAAGGACGTAGTCGAAGCCACCGTCGGCGCCGGTCTTGCCGGTAACGAGCTTCGCCCGGAACCGCTTGGCCTTGGCGATGACGCGTGCTCCGGCTACCGGAGCTCCGTCGACGTAGCTCGCGACGATTCGCAACGCGACTCGCTCACCGCGCCGGCAGGTGATCTTGTCCGGTCTCGCGCGCAGCTTGAACCGCGGGAGCTCGAACGCCGAAACCTCGAACCGTCGCGTGGCACGGGCACTGCGGCTCTCGGCGACGAGCATGTAGTCGCCGGGCGCGGCGTCGACGAGGTCGAAGCTGCCCGACGCGATACCCCACTCCGACGTCGCGACCGTCCTCTCGGCGATCACGGCGCCAGCGCCGTCGTGCAGGCGCAAGCAAACCGGCACACCTGCCGCCGGCTTCCCGCTCGGGAACCGGTGCACGAGCATCCGGGCATGGACGGTGTCCGTCTCGCGGTAGATCGAACGATCTTGGACGAGGCTGATCCTGTCCCGCGCCACGATGCGGGCATTGAACTCGGTTTCACCGACCAGGAGCTGCGCGGCGCCCGGCTTGGCGTCTTCGGGGACGCGCAGCTGGAAGTCGGCGGTTCCGGTTTCGTCACTGATTCCGCTCGACTTCGCGATCGTCTGACCGCCGGCGATCAGCTGCACGGTCGCGCTCTGGCCGGCGACGGGGTTTCCGGTCTTCGATTGCTCGAAGTACACACGCACGGCATGCGTGCTGCCTGCGAGAATCTGGTTGGACGTGAACACGCGCCGGTCGACGATCCCGACGAGCTGCTCGATCGTCTTGGTGTCGAGCAGGGTCACGTCTCCGAACCGCCACGAGACTTCGAGTCGCCACGCACACGGCGCGAGCTCTGCCGGGAACGGGAACGTCGCGGTCGTGCCGTTCGCCGGGGGCAGCGATTCGGCCCACCGGACCTTGCCGTCGACGCCGACCACGCGGGCGTCGAGCTTGGCGACTCGGACGCGCGCGACCGCGGGAACGGCGACGGAGAACTCGATGCGGCTGCCTTCACGGGTTGCGCCGCGGATTGCCAGAGGTGGTCCCTCGAGGTCGCGCATCCGGCGGGAAGTCATGGCTGCCAGCGCGATCAGCTGTCCGATCAGCTTCGAGCGTCTTCTGGCGGTGCGGCTGGAGTAGGGCAACAACTTGAACTTGTCGGTTCCGATCACGAGCCCACGGCGTCCCGGATGCACGACGCGCACATTGCCGAGCCGGTGCCGATACCCGACCGCGGCGTCGATTGCGTTGACGATTTGCTCCGGGTTATCGCTGGTCCGATTGGTGGCCGCGAGCGCGAGCACGTCCAGGTCCGAGTCGGTTATTCGTTCGACCTTGGCTCCGGGCACCAGCCGCTCGAAGTACTCTTGCGTGGCCCCGTCGACGCAGACGATCCCGCCACCGGCCAGGTAGCCCTGGACGAGCTCGAGCTCACCGCTCGCGAGCTTGCGGGCCGGCATGAGCACGAGCGGAAACCGACTGCAGTCGTCGGCGAGGATCTCTCGGAACACGACCTCGAGTCCGAACGCTCGCTCGAGGGCTGCGGCCGCGCTCCGGAGCCCCTCGGCTCGTTCGCCCCAAGGTATGACCGTGATGCTGCGTGACTTCGCGGGGGCGCCGTCGGCCTCCTCGAGTCGTCCAGCCTTCTTGTCGGCGAGGAACCGCTCGAGCTTGGCCTTAGGCAGCAAGTCGTAGAGCTTCTCGGGGTTGGCGCGCGGAACCAGCAAGCCGACGTAGATGCGAGCTCGTGACAGACGACCGTCGTAGCGGACGCTCGCGGGAAACCCCGGCCAGCCTTCCTTGTCAGCCTGGGGCTGTCCCGACAACGCGAGGGCCGAGACGAGGACGAGGAGCGCAGGCGCCAACAACGAACGGGTCATCGATCTCATCGAGAGAGGCTCCAGGGCTGAGTCCAGGAGGACGGTCGGTTCCCAACGGGGCTCGGGGGGCGGTCGTTCAGCCGAGGTTCATGCAGCACTTCTTGAACTTCTTCCCGCTCCCGCACGGGCACGGATCGTTGCGCCCGACCCTCTCGCCGCGGTGCACGATCGGCTTCGGCTTGCTCGTGACGGCGATCCCTTCGGCGTGGGCCGCACCGGACTCGACGGCCCGGACGAAGTCGCCCGCGTGCGCGGACAGCGCCTGGCGGATCTCGAACGCCTCGGGCACGAGCTCCCGCTCTTCGAGGTGCTCGAAGTAGGCGCGGAGGATCTCCGCGACGGCGCCGGCCAGTGGATCGCGGACTCCGAAGTAGCGGGGCAGGATCGTCGTGAGGAGCGCCGCGACGTCCTGGCCGTCGAGCAGCTTCGGCGCCTTGCCGACGCCGTCGAAGCAGGCCGACAGGAACCGGCGCGTGATCTCCCGGATCTCCTTCGTCGCGGACGTCTCGACGCGCAACGCCTGCGGAGAGTCGAGGAACGCCGCTGTGTCGAGCAGGACCCGTTTCTCTGTCATGCACTCATCGTAGCCGTAAGGAGCGCGCGAAGGGCCATCACCCGCGCCGTTAGTAGTGCGGAGGTTGCTCGTCGTGCGGGCCGACCTCGTCTTCCCCCTCGCGCATCGCCTTGATGCGCTTCTCGAGCGAGTCCAGGCGGCGCTCGAGACGATCGATGATGTTGCCCTGCTCGAGCACGACCTCGTTGAGCGTGTCGAGGGTGCGCTCGAGGAACGCGGTCTTGATTTCCAGGTCGACTTGGTCACTCATTCGAACGTTGCCTTGGAGGGAATCGATTCACCGGGGAGCCTGAACGAACGCGTGTGCTTGTCAAGCATGATCGCACCGTGTTCTGATGGGATGATGGGTTCCTCGGTGAGATTCGCTCTGGTGCCGCTGTTGCTGTGCTCGTCGCTCTTGGCTCAACACGACGGCGAGGCAAGGAAGATCGTCAACCCGTATTTCGAGACGACGCAGTGGAAGGTGTGGCGCGACCACCCCGAGCCCGTGCCCGACGTCCTGTCGCTCGTGCGTGACGGCAAGATCAAGAAGCAGACCGAGATCACGCTCGAGGCACCGCCCGTGGATCAGCGGTTGTTCCCGGTGACGAGGCCGGGCCGGTTCCTCGCCTACGAGAAGGTCAAGTCCTCGAAGTTCGCGGGCATCTGGGACGACGTCTACGCGAGCTGGTCGGGGCTGCACGGCTACGTGCGCAATCGCTGGAAGGGGCCAGGCGACAACGTCGTCGGCGGCCTGCTCGGCCAGATCATCCACTTCGTCGACGTCGGCCGGCGCAACACGCTGCGCGCGGGCGTCAACTTCATCCACCAATCGACGACCGGGATGGGCCACACGCTGACCAACGGCTACGGCCGCGGACGGCTGTCGTTGCAGCACGAGAAGCTCTACTTCGCGGACGTGCTCGTGACCGCGCCGGCGCACTTGTCGTTCACCGACCTCGATCCGCAGCACTCGTCGGACCTGTATCTCGCGCTGTTCCCGACGATCTTCAACTCGGTCGGCTCGTCCAACAGCGAGACGATGGCGATTACCAAGATGATCCTGGCCGGCGGCTACCTTCCACCGGCGACCAAGCTCGCGCTCAAGCGCAACGGGCTATATCCGGCCGCGATGCTCTACATGTGGAAGGCGGCGCTGCCGTACGACGTTCCGTACGACAACGAACTGCGCCACCGCATTGCCTACAAGTCGATCGGTGATCGGTCGACGTATCCCGAACGCTACACCTCGGCCGGGATCGACAAGGGGGATCTCGCGCTCGCCTACCATCGCTACGACGACGCTGCCCACATGCGGGCGATGATCGAGATCGCCAAGTCGATGACGGTCCCGCTGCCGGAGGCCGTGTTCGATGTCGAGTCTGTCGAAGGCGGGCGCAAGATCTACGGCCTGAAGAAGGCCGCGCTCGTGCTCCAGGAGCCGGGGCAGACCGTGACCGTCAAGCTGTCGACCAAGGGTTGCTACGACATCGGCGGCCGGCCCGTGACCTCGCGCTGGAAGCTGCTCTACGGCAACCGACGGACGCGCCTCGTGCGAGACGGCGACCACACGACGATCACGGTGCCTTGGGACGACGCGTTGCCCGAAGGCAGGACGTGCATCGCGCTGATCGCCAACAACGGCGTCTTCGACAGCAATCCGGCCGTGGTCAGCGTGTATCGCAAGCGCCAGGGCATCCCGCCCAACGGCGGCGGCTACGGCGACTACAAGTATCCGAGCACGTTCACGAACCGGCGACCGGTGATCCTCGACCTGCAGGACCAGGTCCTGCGCAAGAACCGCACGGCCAAGATCGAGATCCTGGCTGTCGATCCCGAGGGGCAGCCGCTTCGCTTCTACAAGCGTACCGGCGAGGTCGGCGAGCTCGACGGCAACGTGTTGACCTGGCGGCCGCACTCGAAGGACGGAGACGGACCCCGTCCGGTGACGATCATCTGCTCCGACGGCACGGGTGGGAACAGCTACGGGGGCAAGCAGATCGAGCTGTACGTCGGCAAGCCGAAGGTGTACGCGCACATCACGGCGAAGCAGCTCGTCGGCAAGGCGCCGTTCACCGTCGAGGTCTCTGCCGCCGGCTCGTTCGGCGCCAAGGGCAGGCTGCAATACGGTTGGGAGTTCTTCACGCCTGTGCGCAAGCACAAGTCACCCACGTTTTCGATGCTCCCTCACGGCAAGACCGCGAAGCACACGTTCGACAAACCCGGCGTCTACGTCGTGAAGCTCTCGGTCGAGAGCGGGACCGGGAAGGACACCGAGACGGTGCGCGTGCTCGTGACCAAGGCCGAAAAGAAACCCGAGAAAGCCGCGGTGCTCGTGACGGGCAACGGCGTCGAGATCGCGGACGGCGACACGACGCCGCAGGCGTTCGACCACACGCTGTTTGTTGGCGACGGGTCGCGACTCGTCCGCGACTTCACGATCCACAATCGCGGCGACGAGGAACTCGAGCTGCTCGGATCGCATTCCGTCCACGTCGACTCGAAGGCGTTTCGCGTCGTGCAGCAGCCGCGCCGCAAGATCGCGGCCCGGGGCAGCACGCGCATGACGATCGAGTGGAGAAAGCACGCCGCCGCACCCGACCGCGCGACCGTCGAGATTCGCGCGAAGGTCGGTTCGTTCAAGTTCGGGGTCGGCCGCTGAACCGCCGCCAACCGCCCGAGGATACGGGACAGGGAACAACCTCTTGGCAACGCCAGCGGTTGCCGTAACCTGTTCCCCTCGAACCCTGGACCAGCGAACACACATGACCGCCGGCTCATCACCGCGATTCGTAACCAACCGCACGCGCCCTTCGTTCCCGAAACGCGCCGTCGTGACGGCCGGGATGCCGTACGGCAACAAGGACCTCCACTTCGGGCACGTCGGGGGGGTCTTCGTTCACGCGGACGCGATGGCCCGGTTCCTCCGCGACCGCATCGGCGTCGACAACGTGATCTTCGTGTCCGGGACCGACTGCTACGGCTCCGTGATCGTCGAGGATCATCGGGCCAGGGTCCAGAGCGGCGAGATCGACGGCTCGATCGAGGACTTCGTCGAGCTCAACCACGAGCGCCAGCGCGAGACTCTGTCGCTGTTCGAGATCTCGCTCGACACGTTCGCTGCTTCGGCCCTGGAGCCGTGGACCGGAATCCACCGTGATCTCGGCGCGCACATCATGCGGACGCTTTATGCGAACGGGCATCTCGAGAAGCGCACGACGCGGCAGTTCTACGACACCGAGGCCGAGACGTTCTTGACCGGCCGCCAGGTCGTCGGCCGGTGTCCGATCGCCGGCTGCAAGTCCGAGAAAGCGTACGCGGAGGAGTGCTCGCTGGGCCACCAGTTCGAGCCGAGCGAGCTCATCGCGCCGCGGAGCACGCTGTCCAAGGTCCGGCCCGAGATGCGCGAGGCGACCAACTGGTACGTCCCGCTCGAGAAGTTCCGCGAAGCGCTCGCGCCGTGGTACACGAGCTTGCTCGAACACGGGACGTGGCGCGACTTCTCGGTTCGCAACCTGCTCGAGTACTTCGAGCCGCCGACGATCCACGTCACGCGCGACCAGCTCGCCAAGGTCGACGAGATCGCGAACGAGCTGCCGCCGCACTCGCGCGAGGAGGGCAGGTCCAAGTCCGAGCGCCTGGTGTTCGAGCGGCTCCACGACATGGAGCGGGCCACCGATCGTCTGCGCGAGAACGACGTACGCTACCGCACGGGCAAGTCGCTCGTTCCGTTCCGGCTGACCGGCAACCTCGAGTGGGGCCTGCCGGCGCCCGACCTCGACGAGACGTCGGGCCTGACGTTCTGGGTCTGGCCGGAGTCGCTGTGGGCGCCGATCTCGTTCTCGGCGCGCGTGCTCGAGGAACGGGGTGCGAGCCGCGACGACTGGCACGAGTGGTGGTGCACCGACAGCGCCCACGTCTACCAGTTCATCGGCGAAGACAACATCTTCTACTACGGGCTCGCGCAGATGGCGTGCTTCCTCGGCATGCAGGGGCCGACGTTCTCGACCGACGTGCCCGAAGGACAGCTCAAGCTCACGCACATCGTCACGAACCGTCACCTGCTGTTCCTCGACAAGAAGGCGAGCAGCAGCGGCAAGGTCAAGCCGCCGCCCGCGCGCGAGCTCGTCGACCACTACACGGCCGAGCAGCTGCGCATTCACTTCCTGAGCCTGGCGCTCGGCGCGCGCAACGTCAGCTTCCGGCCGAAGCCGTACGACCCGAAGGCGGACGAACGGAGCGCCGACCCCGTGCTCAAGGACGGCAACATCCTGAGCAACGTGTTCAACCGGGCGGCGCGCTCGTGCTTCTACACGACGCAGAAGTACTTTGATCGGATCATCCCGATCGGAGAGGTCGGCGAGGACGTCATCCGTGCGTCGGAGAGCGTCATCTTCGATTTCGAGGAAGCGATGGCCCGCCAGGAGTTCCACGTCGCGATCGAGCACGCGGGCGCGTATCTCCGCGACATCAACGGGCGTTGGAGCCGCGACAATCCGTACAACAAGAGCTGTGATCCGGACGTGCGCAGGCAGGCTGTGATCGACGCGTTCCATGGGGTTCGCGTCGCTGCCGTGCTGCTGCACCCGGTCGCGCCGAACGGCACCGACAAGATCCGCCGGTTGCTGGGCATCGGGCCCGAGTTCTGGAGCTGGGACCGGATCTTCGAGCCGCTCGCGGCGTTCATGGAGGACCCGTCCACGCACGAGATCGCGGAGCTGCCGCCGCGCGCCGACTTCTTCGAGAAGCACCCGAGCCAGATCAAGGACGAGGGCTGAGCTCGCCGACGAACTGCCGCCAGCCGGCCTGGAAGTAGCGAACCGTGCTCGCGACGATCAGGATCGTCAGTGCGATGACGACCCACATCCCGCCGATGTCGGGCAGTCCGGCCGTGATCCAGAACAGCATCAGGAAGGTCAGGAAGCTCGCGAGCTTGCCGTGTTGCTCGTGCTCGACGACGACGGTGCCGCGCTTTGCGCGGATCAGGAGCCACCCGACCCCGAGGACCACGTCGCGTGCGACCACGACCGCGAAGAACCACATCGGGATCGTCCAGAAGAACGTGCTATCGTCGAACGCGAACAGCGTGATCAGCGCGACCTGGGCCAACTTGTCGGCGACGGCGTCCAAGGTCGCGCCGAACGCAGTGCCCAGCCCATAGCGACGGGCGAGCCAGCCGTCGGCGACGTCGGAGAAACCGAGCGCACCAAGCGTGACCATGCACGCGACGCGGCTCCTGGACTCGGCCGTCGCGAGCAGAAGGAACACGGGAATCAGGACGATGCGCAACCAGGTGATCGCGTTGGGCAGCCATCCGGGCAAACGGGCGGGTGCGTGGTCGCCCGTCTCTCGCGCGTCGGTCATGTCTGCTCGCGAACGACGGGGGAGTCGTGCTCGGGCAGATGCAGCAGGTTCGGGAGCAACCCGAGGTCAGGTGACGACATGCGATCATTGGACCCGCTGTCGGGCCGGGAGGGAAGCGGGCAGTCTGTGCCGCAACGCGACCACCGCGAGCTGCGGGCCACGACACGGTCTCTTCGTGGCGGGGACACGAAGCGTCTCGCGAGGGGTGCTCCCTGGCGGCGATGCCAGCGGCGGTTCGCGAGCGTGCCAGCGCGGGAGCCGTGCGTCTCCGTCGGGGATGCGATCTCTCACAG
>Ga0055451_10001119_pt1 | contig 10900 bp, 9 predicted proteins | sample China_Galinas_PW_3_FD_57745 | JGI IMG/M metagenome (GOLD analysis project Ga0055451, IMG submission 57745) | Wetland microbial communities from San Francisco Bay, California, USA, that impact long-term carbon sequestration - China_Galinas_PWB_D2 | ecosystem: Environmental > Aquatic > Marine >... | reverse complement strand
GGTCGGTTTTCCGGGAGAGACGGAGGAGGAGTTTCTGAATACATACAGAGTAGCGGAGGAATCGCCGCTCACATACTTCCACGTGTTCCCCTATTCGAAGAGGAGAGAAACCCCCGCCGCGTCCATGGCAGAGCAGGTGCATTCCAAAACCATTAAAGACAGAAGCAAAAGACTTAGGGCGCTTGGGAGCAGAAAAAAGAAAATCTTTTTCGAGAGCTTCATAGGAAAAAGTTTTCCCATACTCGTCGAAACGGGCTCAAAAGGCACCACACCGAATTACATACCCGTAAGGCTCGACCGCAGAGATTACTCAATCGGAGATGAAATCGAAGTCACTATCAAAGCCGTAAAGGGGGAAGAAGCCCTTGGCGCTCCCCATCCGTCGCCTGCACCGGTTACGTAAATATATTCAGATGAAGATAAGAGCACTACTGATTTTCTGCCTGACGCTGACGGCGATTGCGTTTTATTCGTGCCGCATAGGGTATTCGTCGGGAAAAAAGCTCACCGAGGCCGACTGGTACAATCCTGAGAACACGCTTACGGTCTGGGCGCTCGCCGATATACAGCCCCGAAACGGCTCTCACCGGGAAGCGTTTGAGGTCGCAATTGAGGACGTAAACGATAATATTCCCGATGTGGATATGGCCATTGTCGCGGGGGACATAGTAAACGAGACCGTTGAAGAGGTATTCGACTGGTACATTGAAACACGTGACGGCTCGTACATAGACGAATGGTATGAGATTATAGGGAACCACGACCTCAAGACCGACAGGGGAAAGCTCTTCAGGGAAAAGCTCCGCGGGGACGTCGACTACGCCGTCGTTAAAGGCAACATACTGTTCATATTCATGTCCGACTCCGAGAGGGGAAAGGCAACGGAGATATCGGACGAGGTGTTCGAGTGGTGGAAGGATCTCGTCATAAACAACCAGGACAAGATAATCGTCGTCACGACGCACGCCCCGCTCGAAGGAAGCGGCATACCTTTTTCGTCCATTAGAGAAAGGCAGGTTATTGACTCCGAAAGATTCACAAATGTAATGAGGGAATATAACGTCGATCTCTGGCTGTCGGGACACCTACATCTGCCGAACGGGATTATGAATAACACTGTCACGAAAGAGGAGTACGGAGGTACGGACTTCATACACATCTCGTCGATCCGTCCCGAGGTCATGGGGTTAAAGGAATCGGAATCGAGGATACTCGTATTCGCGTGCGGCTCTGACAAGGTGCTGGTACGTTCGAGAAACCACCATAAGCAGGACTACTCGCCGGCTCTCGACGAGGTGTTCACGCTCTCGAAGCCTTATGAGTGCGACTGAGTAAAAGCGCTCGCAATGCGCAGAGCTCAGAGCACCTTTCTTTTTCTCTTGAGATAATCAACCAGGAGATATTTACCCAGCTTATCCGGAGTTGTGAAGAAAGCACGGCCTTTGTTGATGCGGGTCATTTCCTCGACGAATCTCCTTAAAGACGGGCTGTCGTCGAGCATGAACGTGTTTATACGTATTCCCATTCCCGTAATGCGCTTCACTTCCTTAAGCGTCTCGAACGTGGCCCTCGGGCTGAGGCCGCCGAAAAACATCGGAAGCTCCACCTGAAGATATCCGTCGAGGTAATAAGCCGTGGGCTGTCCGTCCGTGATCAGTATTATCTGCTTATTCGTGCTCTTGTGCCGGGATATGGTTTTGGCCGCCACGGAAAGTGCGTGCTGTATATTCGTAAACGGATCGTTCGAGTCCCACGTCGTAACAGTAAGCTCCTTTGTTGAAAGCACCCTGGCGCCCGTGGAAAAGCCGATAATATTAAAATCGTCCTTGGGATATTTGGTCCGTATAAGGTGGTCGAGGGCGAGCGCCACGCGCTTGGCCGCCGGAAACCGCCCTTGAAAGCTCATCGACCAGCTGAGGTCGAGGAGGAGCGCCGTGGCCGCATGGGTCTGGTATTCCATGTCGTAGACTTCGAAGTCCCCGGGCTCCATCTTTATCCTGCTGCCTTCCGATTCCCTGACGAGGGAATTCTTGAGCGTGTTGACGATATTGAGATTGAAAGGGTCTCCGAACTCGTACGCCTTCGTCTCTTCCGGCTTGGCGCTGCCCGATCCCCTGTGCGTGGTCTCGTGCTCGGCCAGCTTGTCCCTCTTTAGCGTGGAGAAGATATCGTTTAAAGCCGTCTCCCCCAGTTTGCGTATCCCTTTTGGGGTAAGCTCCGTCCTCCCTCCGGACGCCTTTATCAGGCCCGACTTTTCGAGAGTGGATTTAAAACCCTTCAGAAGGATTATGGAATCATGTCCGCTGCCGCTGAGTACGTCTTCCAGCTCGCCCGGCTCTATCTGCTCGAAGTTTCCCGACATAAGGTTTTTTTCAAACCTGTCCAGCTCGTCCATTTTCTCTATAAGCTCAAGAAGCTCCTCGAAATCCAGATCCTGCTCTCCGGAAAAACGCTCACCGTACATCTTTATGAATCTCTCGGTCTTCTTGATGTCTTCGAGGCGTGACGAAAGTGATTCGAACTGGCTTCGCGACTCGTCGTCGGAGAATTCGTACTCGGCAAGCGTTTCGAGTGCCGCGCTCAGCTTGCCGGGAAGATTCTTGAGCAACGAATTCCTTTCTCTCGATTCGGGCGAGCCGTCTGCATCTGAGTCCGCATCGGCTCCGAGCTCTTTTTCTATCATTTCATTCAGCCGTCCTTTCATTTCGGAAAGGGCGTGTTTGATGTTGTAGCTGTCGAAGAGGGTTCGTCTGTATTCCGCGACCTCAGACCTGAGCTCGTCGATACCCATGACTTTTACCTGAGAGCCCTGGACGCCCTGCTTGAGAATCCACTCGTAAGCCTCGTCCGGGGTCCACCCCTCCATCAGGTAGTCGGTGAACTCGTTAAAGAACTCCTCGGCTCCGAGCTCCTGCTCGGCTTGAGTGCCGTCCCACTTGAGGTATCTGAAAACAGTCGTCATCTGTAAGTTATCTTGCCTCCGACGTTCTCTTTGTTTAGCTTGTTGCTGAGATGCAGCCCTTCGAGCGTGAACTCAACTGCCGACGCGATCTGTGCCGGGGAATCCTCCACGCCGAGCGCCTCTATACACTGCTGGAGACCCTTAATCTCATTTACGCCCATGATGTATTCTTCAGACGGCATATTGTCTGAGACCTCCACGTACCCGCCCTCGAAGCTTTTTATGAGCTCGGCCATGACGTCCAGGGAAGGGAAATAAGAGTCGAACACGGTCTTGATCGAGCGCTTGACCAGTTTTTCGACTACTCCCGACTCGGTCGTATCCTCCCCGAGGTACTCTAGCTCTATTTTCCCCGCCGTGGAGGGTACGATTGAAGGAAAATCGGTAATTCTCGGCGAAACCTCACGCTCGCCGAGCCTGATGCCCCGCTTTTCCGCGGTCGCTATAATGCTCTCGTAATTGGCTATCGTGGTTCTGACGCTTACGCCAGAGCGCTGGTTGATGTCGCTCGAACTTCGCGCCTGAAACGATATCTCGGCTACTATCTCCTTTATGAAATTCGGCACCCTGAGCGTAAAGCCTTCATATTCGGGAATGTATGATTCCTGCTCCATTATGCCTATCTCAATATCCCTGGTGCTCGGATAGTGTGTGCTGATCTGGGCCTGAAAACGGTCCTTGAGCGGGGTTATTATCCTGCCCCTGTTCGTGTAATCCTCGGGGTTCGCCGTCGCGACCATGCAGACGTCGAGCGGGAGCCTTATCTTGTACCCCTTTATCTGTACGTCCTTTTCCTCCATCACGTTAAACAGCCCCACCTGAACCTTTTCAACCAGATCGGGGAGCTCGTTTATTGCAAATATGCCTCTGTTAGTCCTTGGTATAAGGCCGAAATGAATAGTGAATTCGTCCGACAGGTATCTGCCTTCGGCTACCTTTATGGGGTCGACTTCCCCTATCAGATCGGCGATGGAGACATCCGGAGTGGCGAGCTTTTCGCTGTACCTGTCCTCGCGTCCGATCCACTCAATCTCCGTTTCGTCGCCGTACTTGGCAATCAGGTCTCTGGAATATCCCGTAACAGGCTGATAGGGGCTTTCGTTCAGCTCGCCCCCTTTGATGACCGGAACTTCTTCATCCAGGAGGTTAATGAGAGATCTGATAATGCGGGTCTTCGCCTGTCCCCTTTCGCCTATGAATATCATATCGTGCCCTGCGAGTATAGCTGTCTCGATCTGGGGAATGACCGTATCCTCATATCCAATTATCCCCGAAAAGATTTCCTCGCCGGCACGGAGCTTGACAATGAGGTTCTTTCTCATTTCTTCCTTAACTGAAAGAACTCTGTACTCGCTTGCCTTAAGCTCTCCAATGGTCGCGGGTTTCCGGTGCATGCAGGATATTCCTCCTTGTGTTTTGTAAGAACGACATATTGTCAAGTAGCGTGGACGGCGTAAGAAATAAAAATTCTACTGCAAAGAGATGTTGAATAAGATTTGCTCCAGAAGCTGCTGCGGTCGTGTGAGCCGCTGTCCATAATCGACGTACATAAAATTATAATGGTTAATCGATACGATTTGAAGCCTTTTTAGGGTTTTCTGCTACTAAATATATGTAAAGGATGGTTATGAAGCGCGTTTTTATCGAGTCCGCGATGTATTAAGGCTCCAATACGCCTTAATGCCTGTAGTCGAGAAAGACGCAATTCCTCAAAGGAGAGAAATGATATATGGATTCCGGTTTTCTTCGAAAATTGATCAATTCCGTAACCGGACGGAGAGGAAAACCGGGCGGACTAGAAAAGCTAACGGACGAGGAGCTTCTGAAAATTTACGTCGAATCAGGCCAGGAAGGCGCCTTCGAAGAATTAGTAGGCAGATATGCCGACAAGGTCTACAGACTGGCGCTCCGGATGGTGCGGGACCCCGAAAAGGCGGAAGACGTATTTCAGGAGACTTTCACGGCTCTCGCCACCAAGTCGCACACGTTCAGGGGCAAGTCGAAGTTCTCTAGCTGGCTTTATCGCATCACATTGAATATGGCATATATGCAGCTCAGGAACGTAAAAAAACTCCGGAGCACGGTAAGCATTGACGAATACGCTCCATATGATGAAAACGGCACACTGATGGGTAAAATTATGCACAAGGACTGGAGCCGAATGCCGGACAGAGTTATTTACAGCAAAGAAGCGCTGTCCGTTATAAACAAGATCGTGAATGAGCTGCCGGAATCACACCGTATCGTATTTCATCTGAGGGACGTAGAAGGCATGACCAATAAAGAGACAGCGGACGTGCTGGATATTTCGGTTCCGGCGGTTAAATCAAGGCTCCACAGAACGAGGTTATATTTAAGAGATAAACTCTCCGACTATTTCTACGAACGGGAAAGGTGAAGATATGTTCATGTGCAAGGACGTTGTTGAGAACATCATGGATTACATCGATAAAGAGCTCGACATGGAGACGCTCAGAGAGCTCGAGAAACATACGGGCGAGTGTCCCGAGTGTAAGGCGTTCGTCGATACGTACAGGCGAATGCTGGATGTAACCGGCAAACTCAAAGAAAGACCCTCCGTCACGCCCGAGATAAGAAACAGGCTTAAAACACTCCTAAAATCCAAAATCGATCCCTGCTAGTCGCGTGCAAACTACGTTGTGAACGTATTCCATTCTTATGATAGATACACCCACAGCTATAATTATGGTTCGTTTCGTCGTAAAACAACCGTAATTTTTCACCTTTTTTACTCGCCACCTTACAAATTTTCTCAGATATACTATAATTAGTTTTCAGATGGGTTCAGATGAAAGGGGATAACAAAAAGGATCTCGCACAAGAGAATCTAAAAAGAATTTCAGCTAATTTCGAACTGGAGCTGTTGCGTCTGATAAGGACGCTGAATTTCATTTCCCAGTCAAAAGAGCTGTATAAAGACCAGATTGACTACTTTCAATCCATGATTGACAAGTACAAGCTGGGACTAAAAGACTTTACCATTAAGCTGCTCGAAGCCGAAAGGGAGACACATGAAACCCGCCCGCCCGGACAGGGAGATAGTCCGTACTCGCCTCCTGCGGAATCGACGCAAATATCGGCCCCCCTTATAAAGGTTATCGATGAGCTGAGGGATTACCTGGATGAAATCGGCAATGAAATAGAAAATAGCAAAACGTCATATATCAAAAAGCTCGACTCAGTACATTCGCTTTACAATCTGGAGCTCGGGGCATCTCAAAAGGAGCTCGACTCAAAGCTGCAGAGGCTCCAGAAAGAGATGGCCGGTCTGGTGGGGTCATCAACGGCTCCTGCCGATACTCCGAAACCGGAACAAGCAGCGGGTGCGGCGACATACGACTATGTCAAACCACCTCGTGAGACCGCGAATGCGGAGCAGACTAAAACCAAGCCGGAAACCAAAAACAATGTTGAGGCCGAGCGCAAGAAACGGCTAATTAGCGAAACATCGACTCCGAAGCCCCCTCCAAAGGATAAGGCAGAACCTTCAACAGATAAGGCAGAACCCTCAACGAGCAAAGGGGCGGCGAGCGGCTCGGAGGGGACTAAGGAAAAAGAATCCAAGATAAAAGGAGCATACGTTGCGGGCGCGGGACTTTTAATATTAGGCGTCATAGTAGGAGTGCTGTTCTACGACATGCTGCTTAAAAAGTGGATGGTAGATGAATATACTTCCATTGATAATATCAAAATTTTTGATTCATCCGACGATCAAGCATTCGAAAGCGCCGAGACCGATGTGCTTAACAACGAGGAAATGGAGATTGAATTACCGGAAGAAGAGGAACAACCGGAAGCACCCGTTGTAGCTGCGGAAGAAGATGAAATACAGGAAGAGACAGAATTACAGACTGAAGAAGTAGAAGAACTTCCGGGCGGCGGCGAAGTCGAAACGCCTTCATCTCAAATTCCCGAGATCCCCGAGACGGATGTGACAACTTACAGGATTAAAGGGCCGGGGGGAAACGTTAGAAACGGTCCGGGCATGAACTATGACGTCGTTTCCGTAATCAAGGGCGGTCAGGAGTTTCACGGCACGGGTGAAAAGAGAGGCAGATGGGTCAGGGTAGTAACCCCCGACGGAAATGAGGGCTGGATATCGGGGAAGATAATTACGGAAGTGAAGTAAACCACTCAGGTTAACCCGCATTCATAAGTATTACTGAGCGCCCGACGGCTGGGACGCTTGATTTATTGTGGCTGGAGACATTACCGGATTCATGCCGGTCTGCATTTGATCGAGATCTTCATAGGCATTCTTGGCCTGCTCGGGCTTGCCCATTTTTTCATAGGATTTAGCGATCAGCAGCTTAGCCTGCTCCGCATAGGGGTCGCCTCGTTCAGCGTCGATCTTGGAGAGATACTCGACGGCTTGCTGATATTTGCCTTCCTCGAATTTTGCCAGTCCCTGCGTGAAGACAGCCGATTGAGCGAGGACCCTGTCGGCTAAACCGGATGCAAGAAATGCTTCTAGATTGTTTACTGATTCTTCGTAATTCCCGAGCTTGTAATTACTGAGCCCGGCGTAATAGAGGGCTATGCCGGATATATGTTTTGATCTGTATTTATTTCTCACTTCCATGAATTCATTCAGCGCCTGTTCGTAGTCGCCCGCTTCATAGGTCCCGACCGCCTGATCGAACATTATGCTTGCCTTGTCTTCCTTACCCTTCTTATAGCCGTGGTAGATGTATGCGGAAGAGAGGACGACTATAATAGCAACCACGATGACGAGAATTTTCGTCGTATGGTCCGCGAAGTATTCGAAACCGCTTATTACGGTCGTTGTGAATTTGTCCGGGCCTTTAAGCTCTTTCTGAGTGTATTTAATTTTCTTTGCCATGGGGAAGAATTATAATCGGAGGCAAGGGAAATACAAGACGAAGCCGGGCCGTTTCCAGAAGCGTGTTCGCGAGAGCGAGTACAGGATTGCCTTGCGGATTTACGCCCATAGAGCTAAACTTGTTCTCAGGGTCAGGGTATGATCAGAAAAATTTCCATCACACTGATTTTGCTTGGTTTATTAGGTTTTTTCCTCGGTCAGGCATCGGCGGATAAACCAAAGGAACCGAAGACGCAGGACAACGCGGCAAGTGAACCGGCCACCGTGCGGGACGGGTCATACAAAGAGCCGGGCGATGTCGTTGTGCTTGAGATTAACGGCACGATAAACCCGGCGACTCTCGATTACATACGCACCGGGCTGGAGACGGCGGAGGATATATCCGCGGAGGCTCTAATCATTCAGCTAGACACGCCGGGCGGACTTCTCACATCCACAAAGGAAATAGTGAAACTCCTTCTGAACTCTCCCGTACCCGTAGTAGTGTATGTCGCACCTAAAGGCGCCTCGGCCACTTCGGCCGGCGTTTTCATCACGCTATCCGCAAACATTGCCGCTATGGCGCCCGGCACCAGCATAGGAGCCGCGCATCCCGTATCCATCGGTCCGGGCGGCACCGAGCCCGACAAGAAAGAACAGAAAAAGAAAGACCCTCTGGAAGAGCTTACAAAAGGAAATAAACCGGCTCAGGAGTCGGAAACAGAAGACGAAACCGGGAGCACCGGCAAGTCGGACAGGGATATCATGGGCGAGAAGATAGAGAACTACGCGTCCTCGTTTATCCAAAGCATCGCTGAAGAAAGGGGGAGAAACGTCGAGTGGGCGATTGAGGCCGTGAGGGAGAGCTCTTCTATTACCTCCACCGAGGCGCTCGAGATCAATGTAATCGACTTGATCGCGCCTAACGTTCCCACGCTGTTAGAAGAGATAGACGGATGGAAGGTAAAGCTGCCGGAGGGGGAGAGAACCATAAATACCGGCGGAGCGTCGATTACGACTCACGAAATGAGCGCAAAGCAGAAGATGATTAACATACTGAGCACGCCGGACATAGCATTTCTGCTCCTTTCCCTCGGGTCTCTCGGCTTGCTATTGGAATTCTATAACCCCGGGCTCATATTTCCCGGAGTCGCGGGCGTAATCTGCCTGCTTCTGGGATTCGTGTCTTTTCAAATCCTGCCGTTTAATTACGCCGGAATAGTTTTGCTTCTTATAGGAATTGGATTGTTCGTTGCCGAGGTGTACGTCACGAGCTACGGGCTTATTACGCTCGGAGGTCTTATAAGCTTCGCGCTGGGGGCGCTTTTGCTGTTCGACACGCCGGAGTCGGACGTCAGGGTGGGATTCGACGTTGTTATTGCATCGACGCTCGCATTCGGATTATTTTTCGCCTACGTTATATTTTATTTAATCAAGGCTCAGAGACTTCAGCCCAAACTGGGGCACGAAGGGCTGATCGGCGAGCAGGGGAAAGCCGTATCGGATATCTCGGAGCATGGTAAGGTATTCGTGCACGGGGAATACTGGAACGCGGAGAGCGAAGAGCAGATAAAAAAAGGAGACAGGGTAGAAGTTACGGAATACATGAAGGGATTCAGGCTCAAGGTAAAAAAAATAGACGGCTAAAAGTCAGGAGGCATACGATATGTTTTCACCGCTTGTAATTTTCATAGCAATCATAGTGATACTGATTCTTTCGGGAGTCAGAATTCTAAAGGAATACGAGAGGGGCGTCGTATTCAGGCTCGGCAGGATAGTAGCTCCTAAAGGTCCGGGGTTCAAGTGGATAATCCCGGTCGTTGATAAGATGGTCAAGATAAGTCTCAGGATTATCACCATGGACGTACCTCCCCAGGACATCATAACGAAGGACAACGTGTCGGTTAAGGTAAACGCCGTAATCTATTTCCGGGTGATCGATCCGACAAAAGCCGTAATCGAGGTCGAAAACTACCTCTACGCTACCTCGCAGCTCGCCCAGACGACCCTCAGAAGCATACTGGGGCAGGCGGAGCTCGACGAGCTTCTGGCCGAGAGGGAAAAGTTAAACATCAAGCTTCAGGAAGTGCTGGACATGCATACAGACCCCTGGGGCATAAAGGTTACGCTTGTAGAGGTCAAATACGTCGACCTGCCGCAGGAGATGCAGCGGGCGATGGCGCGCCAGGCTGAGGCCGAGAGGGAGAGAAGGGCAAAGGTCATAGCGGCCGAGGGTGAATATCAGGCCTCGACGAAACTTTCCGAGGCTTCGGACATACTTGCTAAAAGCCCGATGTCCCTTCAGCTCAGGTACCTGCAGACACTGGCGGAGATGGCCTCCGAGAAGAGCTCGACTATAGTATTTCCGTTGCCCCTCGACCTTATAACGCCGCTTCTTAAAAACATGACCAAGAAATCGGACGGCGAATAACCTTACAGGAGAGTAAATTGAAAAGAATATTCCTCTGCTCTGTTCTTAGCCTGATTCTTGTATCCGCTTTGATCTCATGCAAATCGTCTGATGAGAAAACCAACAACGCCGGAGACAAATCGACTGCTAATACGGCTGAGACAACGACGGCCGAATCCGAGCCCGTCGAGGGCGACTGGCTGATCTATCATCTGAGTGCGGAGCCCGGGACTCTGAATCCCATTACGGCTACAGATGCGTACGAGAGCATTATAAACAACGGGAACGTATACGAAACGCTTATAGAGAGGGATAATGAGACGCTAGAGTTAAAGCCGCTCTTAGCCGAGTCCTGGGAAATCTCGGACGACAAGCTGACATACACGTTCAAGCTAAGAGAAGACGTAAAGTGGCAGGACGGCGAGCCGTTTACTTCGGAAGACATAGTATTTTCATACAACACGATTATGGACCCGAAAGTGGACTCCCCGCAGTTAAGGAGCTACTACCAGGAAATTAGGGACGTGGAGGCGATAGACGACTATACCGTGAAGTTCACATACGCGAGGCCGTATTTTCTTGCGCTTGAGTTCTGCGGCGGGATGCCGATAGTGCCCAAGCATATCTTCGACAAGGGGGACTTCAACACCAACCCCGCCGGCAGAAAGCCCGTCGGCACGGGGCC
>Ga0055451_10001116_pt1 | contig 10909 bp, 11 predicted proteins | sample China_Galinas_PW_3_FD_57745 | JGI IMG/M metagenome (GOLD analysis project Ga0055451, IMG submission 57745) | Wetland microbial communities from San Francisco Bay, California, USA, that impact long-term carbon sequestration - China_Galinas_PWB_D2 | ecosystem: Environmental > Aquatic > Marine >... | reverse complement strand
GCGATCTCGATCTGGGATCCCGTCGAGGGCTCGACCAGGATCGGTCCGTTCACGCCCTTGATCTCCAGTGTCTTGCCCTCAGCGAGCCGTCCGCTCCATCGAAATCCGTCCGCACCCTGTTGGCCCGAAACGGGCACTGGTGAAAAGGAACCGAGAACGCCCATCAATAGGAGCCCGAGTCCCGAGAATCTCATCTCTCCCCTCCCTCCTTCGTGTCTTCCTCTCGTGGTCAACGGTGCCTCAGCAGACGGATCTCTCCGTCGAACACCTCGATTCTGAGGTCGGCGCCACCCTGGCCCAGCGTGAACTGGAAGTGCCCTCCCCCGTGGAGCCCTTCGACGGTGACGGGAAATTCGGACGTGAACTCCCCGTCGAACGTCGAGACCGCCACATGCGCCCCGACGTCGCTCGGCAGGCTCAGCACCGCATCACCGTCGTGGACTGAAAACGTGTAGGTTCCCGTCGGGTGCAGCGGCCCGTCGAACTCCACGTCCCCGTCCAGCGTGCCGGCGTGCAGGGTCGTCGCATCGACATCGGCCAACCGCACATCTCCGCTGCCGCTCTCCGCCCTCACCTCACCTCGCACGTGCTCGAGCACGACATCGTCTCCTTCCGAGCGGGCCGACACCTTTCCGCGCGCGTTCCGCACGCTGACCTCCCCGTCCGCCGAATAGAGGCTCAGCTCTCCGGAGGTCCCGTCGACCCGGATATCTCCGCTCATGTTGCGCACGTCCACGGCTCCGGAAAGCCCGCGCACGTCCACGTCCACCGACGTCCCCTCCAGGCTCACCGCGGCCCACACCGGGACCCGCAGTCTCAGGTCTCCGCGCCGCCCTCTCCGCCCCCGTGGCACGAGGGCCACCCGGCTCCCGGTCCGCAGCACATCCACATCCGCTTCGTCGTCGTCCTCGCCACGCACCAGGAGATCCGGGCGGCCCCACACCTCTACGGAAATCCGACCGGAGAAGTTTTTCACCACGACCTGATCTCCCTGTCTCATCGAGACGGTGGTGTCCCGCGGCTGTCCGACCGAGACGACGAAGAGGGCGAGGGCCATGAGTCCGCTCACGGCGCGCTCACTCCTCCGACGATCCGAGCCGCCTGGCGCAGGTAGGTCACCTTCCGCTCGTAGGTGCGGTCGAGATGCTCTTCGAGGAACGGATCGTCCGGATCCGCCGCAAGGGCGGCGCGAGACTCGGCGATGGCTCGGTCGATGACGGCGAGGTTCTTGCGGATGATGCGCTCGGTCGCCGGATCGAGCCTTCCTCGGGCGGCCGCAATCGTGTCCTGGAGCTCCGCGAGCTGCTCGGCGATGCCGGCCGGCACCCCGGCCAGTCCGGCGGACGCTTGCGACGGCTGGAAGAGAGGGGCCGTGGATGTCGCAGCTCGCGGTCCCTCCCTACGAGTTGGGCTTCGGTCCGCACCGGCCCACCACGTGACCGACGCTGAGCAGAGCATCAGGACGATCGTGGCCACGGCGAGCTGAGGCACGGACAGCCAGACGCCCGCGCTCGATCGCCGTGCTCCGTCCTCGGACGGATGTCGGGCGCTCACGGGCACGAGGTCCCGAGCCGGACTCGCGTCCCCGCCCGTCGTCGTGCGAATGGCCCCGGCGATGCCGGGCCAGAGGTCGCGATCCGGGAGCATCTCCTCGAGCGCATGGGCTCGGCGAACGACCTCCCGCAGCTCATCGAGAACGGCCCGGCAGTGGGCGCATCCCTCCAGATGGGCCTCCACGTCCCGTCGCTCGTCATGGGACAGCCCTCCGTTCAGGTACTCCGAAAGGAGGTCGGTCCACTGTTCGCGTCTCTCGCTCATCGTCAATCCAGGTGCCCGCGGAGCAGCATGCGCGCCCGATGAAGCTGGGACTTCGAGGTCCCGATCGAGATGCCCATCATGTCCGCGATCTCCTCGTGCCCGTACCCCTCCACGTCATACAGGACGAAGACCCGTCTCGCCCCTTCCGGAAGTCGCTCCAGCGCGGTCTCGAAGTCCATCGCGATTCCCGAGCTCCTCGGGACCCGAGCCACCGCACGTTCCAGGATTCCGTCGGTCCGGACCCTCCGGGCCTCGCGCCGTCGCAGCGTCTCCCGGCGGGTCAGGACGTGGTTCACCGCCAATCGGTGCAACCAGGTGCCGAAGCGAGCATCTCCACGAAACGTCGCGAGATTCTGCCATGCCCGGATGAAGACCTCCTGCGTCAGGTCCTCGGCCACATCCTCCCCCGTCATGCGTCGCACCAGACCATAGATGCGCCCGACGTGGGCGCGGTAGAGACGCTCGAAGGCCTGCTGGTCCCCACCGACCGCCCACCGTACGTCCATCGCTTCCGTCTGTGCAGGCAACAACCCGCCCCGGTCACGGTTCATTCGCCCGATCGTCGATCTCGACAACTTGGACGGCACGGAGGTGCCCGCGGTTGGAAGCGCCTCGGAGGCCGATGCCGGATGCTTGCGTCCGGGACGGCGCCTCGGCACCATGGGGACGCTTCCCACCCACCCTCAGGAGAGGTGTCCGACCATGCAAGTACTACCGATCGACCTCACGGCGCTGATCGGAGTGATCGGGGGGATCTCCATCGTCCTGGTGCCGATCATCGGGATCACCGCGCGCTTCGCCCTCAAGCCCACGGTGGAGGCCCTGGGGCGCTCCATGGACCGGAAGGGGCTGGACGAGACGGTCCACATCCTCGAGCGACGGGTCGCGCTCATGGAGCAGCAGATCGAAACCATGGAGGGATCGGTCCAGAAGATCACGGAGGTCGCGGAGTTCCAGAGAGCGCTGGCGAGCCCGGAACCGTCCAGACCGGAGGGCGCAGGCGAGAAGCGTCCATCCTGAGGATTCGTCGGTCGGTTGCCCTACCCTGCCGAGCCAACGAAATTCGATCCTCTTTTCGCCTGTCCGAACGGCACCACGGGCCGTGCGGGCAGCCCGTCGCGGTCTCGGCACGGAGAGATCCCCTGAACGACTCGATCGAGATCATCGGCCACCGCGGCTACAGCGCGCGCGCGCCGGAGAATACGTTGCCCGCCCTGGAGGCGGCCATCGAAGCGGGCGTAGATGCCGTCGAGTGGGACATCCATACCGCAGCGTGCGGAACACCCGTCCTCTTCCATGACGCTATGCTGAGCCGCACGACGAACGGGGTGGGTCCTCTACGCCGGCGGACGTTCGCACAGCTGCGCGGCCTCGATGCCGGCACGTGGTTCTCCCACGAGTTCGCCGGCGTTCGAATCCCTTCGCTTCGCGAGGCGTTCGAGCACGTCCGAGGACGTGTGCGGCGGGTCTACGCCGAGGTGAAGGGATTCCGGGAGCTCGAGGACGTGGACCGGATGCTCCGCGTCGCTCAGGAGGCGGAGATGGTGGAGGACACCGTCTTCATCTCCCTGAACTGGACGCTCCTCGACCGGTTACGCGGGCGGGAGCCGACACTGGCGGTGGGCTACATCGCGGCCGAGGCCGATCAGGTCGAGCCGGCTCTGTCCAAGGCGCGTGACGACGGCAGGGCGCTCGTCGATTTTCGAGCGGACCTGCTGATCGAAGCGCCCGAGATCGCCGAACGGGCCCATGCCGAAGGGACGGAGCTTTGCGTATGGACCGTGGACGAGCCGGCCAAAGCCGATCGTATCCTGCGGATGAACGTGCTCCGATTCACGACGAACCAGGTCGAAGCCCTTCTCTCCTGGAAGCAGGAGGCATAGCAAGGCCCTGCGGGCCGTCGGTACCCCTCAGACCGGATCCGGCTCGCGTACGTCGGAAGCAGGCAGCAAGATGGTGAACGTCGCCCCTTCGCCGGGCTTCGATACCACGTCCACCACCCCTCCGTGGGCTTCGGTGATGCCCTTCACGATCGCCAGACCCAGGCCGGCTCCCCCGCGATCGATTCGGTCGGCTCTCCAGAATCGGTCGAAGAGCCTCTCGATCGCTTCCTCCGGGATCCCGGGGCCGGTATCGCTCACCGAGAACGCCACGTTGGAGTCGCGGGCCGTGGCACTCACGGTGATGCGCCCCCCGGCCGGGGTGAACTTCAGCGCGTTGGTGACGAGGTTGGCCAGGGCCTGGACCATTGGATCGGGATCCATATGGGCACCGGGGACCCCGGATTCGGCATGCACCTCGAGCTTCACCCCGTGCTCCTCGGCCTGAGACTCGAACACCAGCCGGATCTCTTCCAGCACCGACCTCGGATCCAGCACCTCGGGACGGACACGCAGGGCCCCAGCCTCGATCCGCGCGACGTCGAGAAGATCCCGGATCAGGCGCGTCATCCGCTGCGCCGAGCGCCGGATGATCTCGACCTGCTTGCGTCGCTCCCCTTCGGAAAGGGGGAGATCCAGGAGGAGATCGGAGGCCGCCGAGACGACTCCAAGGGGGTTGCGCAGGTCGTGAGAGACGATCGACACGACCTCGTCCCTGGCCTGCAGTGCCCTGCGCAAGGCCGCTTCCTTCTGGCGGATCTCGGTCATGTCGGTGAAGGTGAGCACGGCGCCGCGTACCTCGGTTCCGTCCACGAGCGGGCGAAGCGTCCACTGTGCCGGGAACGACTCTCCCCGTCGACGCCAGAGCACGTCTCCATCGGGAGAGCGCCCCCTCCCGGTCGAGCCCAGGGCCTTCAGGATGGGCGAAGCGTCTCGCGGGCGCCGAGTCCCATCCGGCCTCGTGTGGTACACGGTGTCGTGCACGTCCCGACCCTGGATCTCCCATTCGGCGAAGCCCAGAAGCTCACTGCCCGCACGGTTCAAGGACATGCACCTGCCCTCGAGGTCGATGCCCAACACCCCGTCGCTCGTGGCCTCCATGAGCGCATCGATCTCGCGTCGAGCCCTCAGCGCATCTCGACGCCTCGTCTCGGACTCCGACGTCAGGAGCCTGAGTCGGACACCCACGACGCCCACGACCAACGTCGCTCCGAGCGCGAGCAAGGCCAGCACGGTCGTGATGTCCGACTGCAACGTACGGGTCTGCTCCATCCGGGCCCGTTCCTTGTCCATCCGACTCTGGATGGCGCTCTCGAGCTCGATCGCCGCCTGCTGGAGCGCATCGTACTGTCGCTGCTCGTCGGGCAGGTTCGAGAGCATCTGCTGCCGCGCCTGAGCCGAGTCGAACGCCGGTCGGTGCCCGATGTACCAGCGATTCGAGAGCGTGGACAGGTTGGCCAGCTGCGCGCGGAGCCTCAGCTTTACCTGGGGCGAATCCACGCGCATCTGCTCGATCAGCTCCCGGAGGCGAGCCGTGGAGTCGTTGGCCGCCAGATGTGCTTCCTGGTACGGCCTCTCGTAGGTGGCGTCACCGGTGAGCAGGAAGGCCTGGAAGCGGGACATCTGCCTGGCCTGGATGAGCGCCAGGCGGGTGGCGAGGACCCGGGCCGGCTCGAGCACCTCGACCGTCTGCTTCTGAGCCGCCTCGGTTCGCCGTCCCAGGATGACGGGCACGAGCGCGAGCACGAGAAGAGAACCCACCACGAACGCGATCGCCCACCAGCCTCCCGGCCCGGAAGGTCTGGAGACCGAGTCCGCAACGCGCTCGTTTCGTTCGATCATCCATGCCCCGATCGCAGACTACGAGATTGGGGCACCCCGACGAGGTCGCCCCGCGTTCTCCATCATCTACCCCGGTCCGCGCACCGGGCTCCCGGCCCGCCGTCGCGCCGAGGTTCAGGGCAGCATGACCCAGGCGGTGGCGAGGAGCGCGGTGACGATGGCCAGCATGCCCATCACCACACGACGGGACCGGCGATAGCGGAGGGGATCCGCCTCCCGGCAGAACGGGCATTCGTGCAGATCCACGTCGATCGCCGATCGACAACGGATGCAGGGATATCTCTTGGTGGCCACTATTCGGTCCGAGGAGGCTTCGGCCCGTAGGGGGGCACGTTCAATCTTCGCCCGGAAGTCACATTTCGACAAGGACTTTCGCCCCTCAAGCCGAAGGATCCTCCGCGAGCTCGAGATTCATGCGCGAGGCCATGAGCCCAACTTCCAAGCGGCTCGTCACCCCCAGCTTCTCCATGGCGCGGGTTACGTGGTTCTTCACCGTCTGCTCCCGGATCCCCAGGCGGCGAGCGATCTGCTTGTTTCCCAGTCCCTCGGCCAACAGGGCGATCACTTCGAGCTCCCTGGGCGTGATGGCGCGCTTCGCCCGCTCCGAAGGCGAGGAGCTCGCACTCATCCGCGCCACCGCCGTGAGCCAGGGCGCGGCGACGACCTCCCCGGCCGCGACGGAGCGCACCGAGCGCAACAGAGACTCCGGGTCGATCGCCTTCGGCAGGCAGCCCCGTGCGCCCACACGCAATGAGGTCAGGCAACACTCGTCGAGGCGCCGCACGGCATCGTCGGATAGATGAGCTCGATCGCCCATCTCGAGGAGGTGGCGCAGGGCGCACTCGAGCGACGAATGGGCGACGTGGACCAGGACCTTGCAGGACGGGTTCTGATCGGCCAGATCCGGTAGGAGTGAGTCATCCGCTCGTCGGTAATTGACGTCGAGGATGAGGACATCGGGATCCGTCTCGGCCACGACTTCGAGCAAATCGCCTGGATCCGTCGGCAACGCCACCGTCCGGCAATCCTCGGCACCGTCCAACACGGACTTGATGCCGAGACGTACGAGAGGGTCCTCCACCGCCACGACTACGTCGATCATCGACACGCTCCCTGGTGCGCGAGGACGGGTTCTCCCAACTCGCATGAGAGAGTCCATGGACGAGGACTGCGGGAGAATCCGCACCTGCTTCTCCGTGTTCGAAGAAAAGATAGGTACTTTGGTACCGCTCGTCACCGTACCTACGGACGATTGTTCAAGGTTCGGCGGTTAGGGAGCTTATCGACGGTGTGGTCGAGTTCCGGGGGCGCGTGTCAGAACCTTTTCCCCCCTCCTCGAGCGCTTCCGGGACCCGACCGCGCACCGCGGGCCGACGACTCGACGTTCGACGCCTGCTCCGGAAGCCCTACGTGGGGGGAGACATACTGGAGACGAGCATTATGAGACGGCGACTTTCCGTCCTGGCCGGGTCCGCTATCCTCGCCTTCGCAGTCGTAGGCTGCGAAGGTCCGGCGGGGCCCCAAGGACCCGAGGGGCCCGCCGGACCCGCCGGACCCGCCGGTCCTACAGGACCTGCCGGCCCAAGTGCCACAGCGACCTGCACGGAGTGTCACACCAGTGACACCCAGCTCTTCGCGCGGGAGATAGAGTACGAGAATTCAGTCCACTACCTCGGGGGCAATTTCGAGCGGAGCACGACCGACTGCGCTCCGTGCCACACCCACGAGGGGTTCGTCGAGCGGATCGCGACGGGCGCGGAGACGACAGCGGAGGACATCCAGAACCCTTCTCCGATCAACTGCCGCACCTGCCACCAGATCCACACGACCTATACGGACGCCGACTACGCGTTGACGACCACGGCACCGGTTCAGCTCTGGGCCGTGAACGGGACGGTGGACTTCGGCAAGGGTAACCTGTGTGCCCAGTGCCACCAAGCCAGACCCCTGTCGGCTGCGGAGACGCCGACGCTCAACGGAGACTCCGTCACCGTCTCGTCGAGTCGGTACGGTTGGCACCACGGGCCGCAGGCCGAAGTCCTCGGTGGTCTGGCGGGCTTCAGGTTCAGCGGATCGATGACGATCACGGAGGGACCGAGCGCCCACGGCTACGACAGCAACGGATGCCCACAGTGCCACATGGCGACGCCGTACGGCGCCCAGGCCGGCGGACACACGTGGAACATGACGTACACGTTGCACGGAGCGGTGGACGACAACGTGGCTGGGTGCAAGGCCTGCCACAACACGATCACCGACTTCGACTTCCTCGGGTTCAAGGCCCACATGGAGGTCCAGATGGACAGCCTCTCCACGCTGCTCCAGGAGATCGGCATCCTGAGCGCCTCGGGGAGCGTCAACACGGGCAAGTGGCCGGCGAACGTCGCCGCGGCCATGCTGAACTACGATCTGATCAACTCGGACGGCAGCATGGGCATCCACAATCCGCCCTACACGGGACCCCTGATCGAGAACACCATCGAGGCCATGACGCCTCTGGCGGCGGCTGCGGTGGGCGGCAACTAGCTCGCCCTGCGGCACAGAGAGAACGGGCGCCCGTCCCCTGGAGAAAGTCCAGGGGACGGGCGCCCGTAGCCTCTCCGGGAAGCGTCCGCGCGCCCTCACCGCCCGACCGCGGACGTCGTTGACCGACCAGGTCGACAGCTCGGTCGTGGCCCTGCTGGACACGGTCGACGCGTCGACAGCACGGCCGCACGTCGAGGGCGAGCCTACGGTCTCGAACCGCCCCGAGACCGCATCTCGTCGGCACCGATATCCGCCGGATCCTCGGGCACGGGCCCGGCGAGGCCCGTGAGCGTATATCGATACGCCCGATAGCCGCCCCCGTGGTCCCGCACGAGGAGCAACATTTCCGAAGCGGGGCGGTTGAGATCCACCGCGAAGAGTCGTCGACCGAAGCGTGAGCGGACCGTCTCTCCGGGCGTATGTCCCACGACGTGGATGTCCGCGTGGGACCACTTCAGGACCTCGGTGAGCTCAGCCTTCCGCGCGGCATCCCGGGCAATCTCGGTGGGTGTGTGTCGCGTTGTTGCGGAGCCACCCGCCTTGATCCTCGCCGACATGGTGTCCGGCTCCAGATATCCCCGGAACCAGAACACGCTGCTGTCTCCGAAGAAGAAGTCCAACCGGCGTCTGGCCGTCGCCGAGTCCATGACCACGACCCTCGATCCTCTGAAGCGCTCGGCCAGGGCCGAATCCGGCACCAGCTTCACGGTCGTGTCCGAGCGGTCGTAGAGCGCGCCCAGGTAGTAGAAGAAGTCCTCACCGAGGAACGTCCGGAGCGAGTCGTCGAACTGCTTCACGGTCCAACGTGCGTACTGCGGCGTCACCCCTCCGTGCGCCAACAGGATCCCGTCGATCTTCATCATGCCGGGCTGCACGGCGAGCCAACGCCCCAGGACCGAATGCCGGATGTCGAAGAGCTTGGGGTAGGTGGTGCCCTGCAGTGTCGCCGCCAGCTTCTCTTTCGGCGCCGTATAGCGGAGGTCGTTGGTGAAGACCATGGTCTCGTGGTTGCCGAGCATCACGTGGGCTCCCCCACCCGCTCGCTCGGCCTCACGCTGCAGTCGGTACAGAAACCACAGGTTCCGCGTCACGTCCGGCCCGCGATCGAAGAGATCCCCGAGGAAGACGATATGCTTGTGTCCCCCGGACCAGTGTCCTTCAGCGTCCACCAGACCCGCGCTGGTGAGGAGTCGATCGAGGTTGTCGTACTCGCCGTGCGTATCCCCCACCACGAAGAGTGAATCCACGCCGGTCAGGACGCTCGGAGGGACGGTTTCCTGATGCGTCAGATACACGGTGGTGCTGAAGAGCTTCGTCGGCGGAGCCCCGGCGGAGTCCAGGGCGCCGTACCGGAGCAGCAGCGGGCCGTCGGGCGGCCTCGGGAAGTCGGCCCCGTGGCCTTGCGAGAGCGGCGTCTGGAAACGATGCAGACGCTGTCCGTTCCGGATCACCTCGAGCAGGCCCAAGGTCGGCTCGTCGGTCAGCCAACCTACGTGGACGTTCCCTTCGCGCTCGGTCACCCAGAGTCCGTACTCACCCTCGAGGTGGTACTGGGCGATCAGTGGCGAGGGGCCCGAGAGGGCCAGACATGCGCTGAGAAGCAGTAGGATTCGTTTCACCGAACGGGTCCCGGTCAGCCGGTGGTAGAGGGTCAGAAGACCGTCAGCTTGCCCTTGTCGACATCCCCCAGAAAGTCTACGAGGCGGCGCCACACGTCGCCGATCTCGCCTTCGGTCAGGCCGATCTGGACTCCGTCGTCCCTCTGGCGGATTCCAGCATTCGGATCCCAGTTCTCCGTCGGCTCCACCGGCACGAGCTGGTCACCCTGGAGCTCATACTGGGCCAGCACGCCGAGCGCCCGCTGGAGGTCCTCCCGCGTGAGCGCCCTGAGCCGATCGACGGTCGCGTGGGGGAACCTCTTGACCAGGAGCCAGCTCCAGCGCTCCCCGCGATCGCTTGGAGGACTTCGGAATGCTACCCCGTTGTCCACCGAGAAGACCCGCGGATTCTCCGGATACTGTGAGATCAGGAGATTTCCCTTGTTCTGGTCCTTGTCATCGATCAGGTACGTGAGCAGGTTCGCGTCGGCCCAGTGGCGAGCGTAGACCGAGTCCGTTTCGAAGCGCTTCTCGTCCCAGACGTCGTCGGCGGTGACGCTGTACAGGAAGAACTGCAGCACCACGAGCACCGACTGCCCGATTCGGAAGGTCGGGACCACCTTGTGGGCCACGGTCCGGTACCACGCTTCGGGCAGCATGCGGGGGACCGTGGGAGGCACGACGTAATCGGTCTGATCCAAAAAGAGCTTCTGCAGCTCGTATGCGCCGATCTCGTAGCGCGGGTTGTTGTTGAATTCCTCGCCACCCTTCGGCGCCGGCGCCCACTTGACCAACACGGCGGCACCGTCGGGGAAGAAGAGCGGTACGCGTTTCGTCCGGTCTCCGGAGAACCGGGTACCCATGAGCGTGTCGGGCAACGTGAAGGTCCCTCGGGTCAGCAGATACTCGATCGAGTCGACCGCGAGGGGGACGTTCTGATCCTGCGCGGCTACCGGAGCTGCGGATGCGCACAAAGTCAGCGCGAGCGCGGCGATGCGTATGCTACGGTTCATCTCTGGCAGATCCTCCTCGATTCGAGGTCGGGTGGTGGGTGTTCACTCGGCCGTACTTCCCGCTCTCACCGTTTCTCCGCTCGTGCCCGCCTCCCGGGGGAGTCGAAAGGGCAGCGCGACGATGAACGTCGTTCCGCTCCCCAGGGTGCTTCGGACCGAGAGGCTCCCCCCGTGCCGTTCGACGACCTGCCGGGAGATGAGCAGTCCGAGCCCCATCCCCACTCGCTTCCCT
>Ga0055451_10001114_pt1 | contig 10914 bp, 8 predicted proteins | sample China_Galinas_PW_3_FD_57745 | JGI IMG/M metagenome (GOLD analysis project Ga0055451, IMG submission 57745) | Wetland microbial communities from San Francisco Bay, California, USA, that impact long-term carbon sequestration - China_Galinas_PWB_D2 | ecosystem: Environmental > Aquatic > Marine >... | reverse complement strand
GCTGAGAAACTTGACCAGTCTGTGAACCTCGTCGTTACCTAGCGGAGCTAGCAGCTAGGATGCGGTGAACCCAGTCCTGCAAACGTGCGTGAGGTGTCGGTGCCCATGAGTGCATCCCGCTCGAACCTCCGGAAAAAACCAGCATGATCGGCGAGTGGCTGATCACGATCGCTTGCGCGTGCCTTTGCGCGGCCGGCCTGACGTGGTTCCTGTCGAGACGGGTCGGCGAGGACCTCGCCGATCCGTTGCTGTTCGAGCGGGTTGCAGTGCTGCGGCGACGCGCCGGCCTTGCGTCGTTCGTCGTCTTCGTGGCCGCCGGGATCGTGCTTGTCACGGGCAGCTGGCGGAGGTTCGACATTGGAGCGTTCCTCGTTGTGCTCCTCCTCTGCGCGCTCGCCTGCCAGCTCGGGGTGGTTCTCGGGGGCCGGAGCCTGCGGCTGCGCTTGAAGCCCGAATCGCCGGAGTTGGCCGTCGAAGTCGTCGAGTGGGCGAGAGTCGTCGTCGCGTTTACGGCGTTCATCTATCTGGTGCTGCTGACACCGTTCGCGCTGATGGCCGTTCCCAGCGCCTGGCAATGGCCGGCTGCGCTGGTCTGGCTGGTTGTCCTTCTCGTGTGGCATGCCCGCCTTGGCAGCTGGATGTGTTGGTGGCTGGCCGCGAGTCCTGTCGAGGACGTCGAGCTGCTCGAGCGGTTCGAAGCCGTGCAGGCGCGGTCGGCGGCGCCCGTGGCCCGGATCCGCTGGTTCGGTCAGCCGCACGGACTCGTCAACGCGTACGCGGCGCCGGGCCGATCACCGTTCGTGCTGTTCACGCGCGCTTGCCTCGATTCGCTCGACCGTCACGAGCTGTGTGCGATCTTCGGACACGAGCTCGCGCATCTCGAGGACCACGCGTTCAGGCGCTTCCGGCGGGAACTGCCGACCGTGTTGCTGATCGTCCTGGGTTGCTTGCTCGTACCGGTCGGTTCGCTCGATGAGGTTCGAGTCGCAGGAGTGTGGCTCGTGGCCGTTGGACTGTTCATCTTGCTTCGTGCATCCAGCATGCGGGAAACCGAGAGCAAGTGCGATCGGCGCGCGATCGAGCTGTCCGGCGACGTCGAGGCCTTGATCCGGGGGCTGACCCGCCTGTACGAGAAGGGCTTCGTTCCGCGTCGGCGTGCCATCGAGACCGAGATGAACGCGACGCATCCGAGCCTGGCTCAGCGCATTGCCGACTTGCGTGCGGCCGCGGTCGAGCTCGGGCTGGCCACGCGCTCGGAACCCGACAGCGACCGCGAGCCGCTCGTGATTCGCGGCCAGCGCGATCGCCTCGAGCCTGTCGTGCTCGACGACGAACGCATCACCTGGCTGCGCATATCGCCGGAGCAGGAAGTCGTGAACGGCGATCAGCTCCTCGCTGTGGGCGAACCGGTTCGGAGCGTGGCGTATTCCGAGCTCGTCGATCTGCGCGTCGTGCTGATGCGGCGTGGTCCCGTCCTCCGCATCGTCGAGGCTCTCGGGCCGAGGCACGAGCTCGACCTCGCAGCCGACGAAGTCGCGGGCACGCAAGACTGGCTGGATCATGTCGATGTGCGGTTGGCGTCGAGAGCCGAACGGTTGAAGGACGGACGGTTCGGGAATCGCTTGCTCGCCGTGCTGAGCTTGCTCGCTCTCTGCACAGCGTCGCTGGGGCACTCGCTCGGGTTCGGTGAGATGCTCGTGCTGCTGCTCCTGTGCCTTCTCGTCGTGTTTTTCCGCACGAGACCGTGGCTCGGGGCACTCGGAGCCGCGGCCGTGGTCGCGGTTTGTCAGGCAATCGCCGATCGATTCTCGCTCGTGAGCCACGAGCTCGCAGGGGGGCTGGCGTTGGTCGGCCTGTTGGCTGTCGGCGCCGTGATGCTCGTGCGAGCGCGCGCGAGTCGGCGGTTCCGACACTTGGACGGCCGGCCGGGGCGCACGGCCTGGATGCTGCTGATCGCTGGTGTCGTGATCATGGCCGTGCAGCTGACAGCGCTGAGCTCGACGGACATCGGGATCGGAATCCATCTGTGGGCAAGGAACGCACAGGCGGCCGGCTTGCTGATCGTCGCGTCGGCCGGGGCGCTCTTGTGGTCGCGCCGGTTCGGACACCGGCGCTATCTCGCGCTCGTCGCCCTGTTCGTGTTGCTCAAGGCCGGGCTCGCGACGGAGCTCGTGGCACGCCGGTTCTACTTCGATCCTCTGCGCGAGCCGCTCCCCGAGGTCACGCTCGTTACGCGAAGCGTGCCGGTCGTCGCGAGCGAAACCGTCGACGAGTACGCGTGGAAGCCGCGGCTGTCGCCTGACGGAGCACACTTCTTGTTGATGGCCAACCGAGACGGTGGTGGGGTGCGCATCATCGTTGCCGGTTTCGACGGGTCGCGCGGCGAGCTGCACGCGCAGGATGCGGTGTTCGTCGACAATCGACGCGTGCTGAGCGTCGACAGCGACGCGGCCGGTGTGTCTCTCGCGCTCGAGCCGATCGTCGGGCTGAGCGATCCCGATTGGACGTTGCGCCTCGAATCGATCCACGACCCCTACGATCTGGAGTTGTGGATCGACGGCGACGAGTGGCAGCTCGGAGTCTGCCTCTACAGCGGCGACTACGAGACGTGGACGGGGCGTGTCGGCGAGGATGGTGCGACACGGGCCGTGATTCCCAGGCACGGCGACACGGGGTATCGCACGCTCACCGGCACGGATTCGGCGATCGAGAGAAGCGAGCTGCGATCGACACCGGCGGATGCGAGCCGGTGGGAGAGGATGTTCCGATCGGCGTTGTTCGGGTGGTTGTCCGCGGTCGAGCTCAGGAGCGCCGATGCGAGCGGACTGGCCGTGCTCGGCGTCACGAGCAAGCGAGTGTCGGTGCTCAGCGGCGGCCTGTCGCATCCGGGCGTGCTCGTGGTGAATGATGGATCGCACTCGCAGGCATGGCTGGTCGAGCGTGGCCGGCTGAACGGCGGCGTCGGCGGGCTCGACGGCGAGCCGTCGCGCGGTGCATGGGACGGCGAGCGCCTCGTCGTTCCCGGCGACGGACATGTGGCGATCGTGAACGTCAGAGGGCGACGGGGAATCCTCGTTCCACGCCGTGACTCTCCACAACCGTTCGTGACCGCGATCCGTGGCAAGCACGTCGCGCTGGCGATCTGGACCGGGCACGCAGTCAGGATCGAGCTCTTGGCGGAGATCGCTTCGTTGTCCCGCTAGCCCCCAATACCGTGTGGCATGCGTCTTCCCTTCTCGCAAGAGGTTACACGACATGAGTGAATCGACGATCTGGCAAGACGACTGGGAGTCCCAGGGCGAGCAACCCTGGGAAGGGGGCGCGCGCTCGCGGCGGCTCGCGGGTGGCAAGCGCCTGGGAGCCAGCCTCTACGAGCTTCCCCCGCACGCGGAGGGCGGAGCGTACCACTTCCACCACGGCAACGAGGAGCTTCTCGTCGTGCTGCGCGGGCGACCGACGCTGCGCACGCCCGATGGAGAGCGCGAGCTCGCCGAAGGAGCGGTCGTCCACTTCGGCCTCGGTGCCGAGTCCGCGCACAAGCTGCGCAACGACACGGAGGAGCCGGTTCGCTACATCATGGTGAGCAACATCGTGTCCCCCGACGCAGTGGAGTATCCCGACACGAGGCAGCTGTCCGTGATGGCGTTCACGAGATCTCAGACGGGCGATGCGCTGTGGGACATGCGGACGCTCGATTCGTGAGGTGATCACAACACGAGACGCAATCCGTGGCATTGTTCCAATTGGGCAAACGTGGTTGTCGCTTTCCGCTATAACGCGAGTTGATCGCCAGGGCCGAGGTGCGGGCGCCTCCGCGGACGATGTCGTCGCTCGAGCCTGCTGACCCCAATCTCTCTCTCTTCCCTGGGAGGACCCGATGACGCCGAGCGACCACCGTACCTCACGCGATCGTGTTGCCCTGTTCGCGCTCGTGCTGGGCGCTCTCGCGAGCTCGATGAGCGCGCAGTACGAGCAACAGCACATCTACACGTTCAACGGAACCATCACCAAGACCCGTTTCGGCTACGGAATCGACAGCGCGGGTGACGCGAACAAGGACGGCGTCCCCGATATCGTCGTCGGCGCCGACTGGGGCAGCACGACGTACCGCGCCGGGTCGGTCACGATCATCTCCGGTCGCGACGGGCGCGTGCTGCACCGGTTCGTCGGTGACGGCACCGATGATCGACTCGGCACGTGGGTCAGCGGCGCCGGGGACCTCAACGGCGACGGCTACGACGACGTGGTTGCCGGCGCGCACCTCGACGACAACAAGGGACAGAACTCGGGCATGGTGCGCGCGTTCTCGGGCAAGGACGGCAAGGTGCTGTGGTCGATCGACGGCAGCCAGGCCGGCGCGCGGTTCGGCGAGTGCGTCGACGCCGGCGGCGACGTCAACAAGGACGGCGTGCCCGACGTCATCGTCGGCGCACCGCAGGACGAGAAGACTCTGACGTTCAAGGAAGGCAGCGTCACGGTCCTGTCGGGCAAGGACGGCAAGCAGATCTACAAGTTCTACGGAGACAAGAAGAACGATCAGCTCGGCAAGTCGGTCTGCAGCATCGGCGACATCAACGGGGACGGCTACGCCGACTTTGCCGCGGGCTCGCACATCGTCGACAACGGTACGACGGTCGACGCCGGCCTCGTTCGCGTCTACTCGGGCAAGGACGGCAAGGTCATCAAGAACCTCTACGGCGCGGCTACCGACGTCCGCTTCGGCGCGTTCATCGCGGCCGGAAAAGTCAACAAGGACGGCTTTCCGGACCTGATCGTGTTCGCGGTTCGCGACACGACCGGCAACCTGACGAGAGCGGGCAGCGTCACGGTCATCAGCGGACTCTGGGTCAACGTGAACGTCGGGAAGAAGGAGCTATGGAAGCTCTACGGCTCCTACTCGAACGGTGCGTTCGGTCATGCCCTCGGTTTCGCGGGCGACGTCAACAAGGACGGCTACGGTGATGTGCTCGTCGGCCAGCCGAGCGACGACAAGGTCGGTCAGAACGCGGGCTGCGCTTATGTCTTCTCGGGTCTCGACGGCAAGGAGCTGATGAAGTTCTACGGCGACTCGGCCGGCGACAACCGCGGCAACCGCGTCGTTGGCGCGGGCGACATCAACGGCGACGGATGGCCGGACATCCTCACCGGCGCGATGTGGGACGACAACACCGCCGTCGACGCCGGAAGCGTAACCGTCTGGTCGAGCAAGCCGCTCACGCTGACGACCGACACGCACACGGCCTCGGTCGCTGCGAGCGGGAAACAGACCTTCCGGCTGTTCGGCGGAACCGCGAACGCGAACAAGCTCTACTTCCTGCTCGGATCGCTGAGCGGCACGACGCCGGGAATCAAGCTCGGCACCACTCTGCTGCCTCTGAACCCCGACGCGTACTTCAGCGCGACCGCCGGGATCCCGAACGCGTGGCTCATGCCGTCGTTCGGCAAGCTCGACGGGTCGGGCAAAGCCACCGTGCAGTTCCTGACGTTCCCGCAGATCCCCGCGTCGCTCCTCGGCATCCCGTTCGACCATGCCTACGTGGTGTTCCGGACCAACCCGATCAGCTTCGACCTCGCGAGCAACTCGGTTCCGCTCACGCTCGCGAAGTAGCACTCCTTTCGCAACCGGGAGCTCGAGGTCGTCGTCATCCTAGCGGTGCACGCGATCGGGTTTCGAAAAAGTCCGGGTTGCCCTGTGAATCGGTCGCCGCCCGCGCGGTCAGGAAGGAAACGACCTGACGCGGCTCGGCCGCATGGAGGCAGATTGATGAACCCCGTGACCTTTCGTGCCGCGCTCGCCGGCGTGCGGCATGCCCTGGTGGAGCCGGAACAGTTCGCGCGGCGGTACCGCGACGAGCAGCACCTCGACTGGCGCGTCTGGCTCGGCCTTGCTGCCACCGCCGCGCTCGGAACGACCCTGTACGGCATGACGATGGGCGTCCTCGGTGGGACCACCCGAGTGCTCGAGACGGCGGTCTCGTGCACGGCGGCGGCCGGGCTGGCGTGGCTGATCCCATTGCCGGGTCTCTACGTGATCCACAGCCTGCTCGGCTCGCGGCTGTCCTTGTCGTCGACGCTGATCGCGGCGCTCGTCACGGTGAGCTTCGGTGGTGTCGCGATGCTCGCGTCGATTCCGATGAACTGGTTCTTCACGGCGGCCGTGCCGGTGCCCTGGTTCGTGCTCATGGTCAACATCGTCGTGTTCGCAGGCGTCGGCACAGCGATGACCGACGTGTTCGGTCGCGTGATGCAGACCCTCGAGCCCGAGCGGGGACGCAAGGCCGTCTGGCTTCTGCTGCCGGTCGCGGCCATCGGGACCGAGTTGTTCGTTGCCTTCGGGCTGTTCCGTTTCGCGGCTCACGCTGCTTGAGGTGCATCATGACGACTTGTGACACACACGAAGCCACACACGTTGCGGAAGCTGCGACCAAGGTCGAGCCCCCGCTCGCCCCGCAGTCACTTGCGGGAGCCGGAACCATGGCGCTCGTCGAAGCCCTGCTCAAGCGGCCGCGTCGCGTCGACGTGCTGCTCGCGACCGGGGGCCACGGCACCGAGCTGGTGACGCGGTTTTTGACGATCGCGCTCGTCTCGTTCACGGCCTACGGGATCGTGATCGCGACGTTGCTCGGTCTGGTCGAACCGTCGCTGCCGTTCGTGCCAACGACTCACTGGTACAACGGCTCGGCGTTCGCGTTGATCGCGGCCTACGACTTCGGGTTGATCGCGGCCTGCGGCATTTGCCTGCCGAGCTTCTACTTCTACAACCTGCTGGCCGGCGTGCGGATCGCGATGGTCGACGTCGTCGCCCACGCCGTGAAGTGTCTCGCCACCAGCGCGATCGCGCTCTTCGGCATCCTGCCGATCTACCTGGCCGTCGTGCTCGGCCAGATCGTGTTCGAAGCCGACCCGGAGACCCTCGAGGTGACGCTCGGGGTCGGCCTGGTCCTGCCGTTCGTCGCCGGCTTGTTCGGGGTCGCATCGCTCTACCGCGGCTTCGCCGCGTTGGCGGCGCATCAGCGACGCCGCGCCGGCGAGGCCGACACGGTCGTTCGCGAGGTGTTCCTCGGCCGGTTGATGGCCGCGTGGGCCGGGGCGTGGACCGCGGTCAGTCCGGTCATGATCTACACGGTTTGGACGACGCTCGTGGCAGGCCCCGGGCTCGGCGAGCTGCTCGGGAGCGGGAGGTGAACATGGGACTTTTCCGGCGCGTAAACGATCTCTTCACCGCGAACCTCAACGACGTGGTCGACCGGTTCGAGGACCCCGAGAAAATGCTGAAGCAGGCGATCCGCGAGATGGAGCGCGGCGTCGACGAGTCGATGGACGCCGCGGCCCGGGCGCTGGCCAGCGAGCGGTTGCTGCGCCGCCAGCTAGGCGCCTGCCGGGCCGAAGCGGAACAGTGGCGCGAACGGGCGCGCGCGGCTGTGGACGAGGAGCACGAAGACGTGGCCCGCGATTTCGTGGGGCGGGCGCAAGAAGCCGATCGACGCGCGGACAGCCTGCGCGAAGAGCTCGCGACCGCGAGCGGGCTGGCCGAGCGCATGCGCCGTCAGGTCGAAGGGTTCGAAGAGCAGCTCGACGAGGCCAGACGCCGGCTGGCGGCGCTGGCGACCCGGCGGAACAGCGCCGCTGCGCTGCGCCGCGCGCGCAGCCTGCACGGCACGGGCACGCGCCAGTGCCGCGGCTTCGCGCGCTTCGCCGCGATGCGTGACAGGATCGACCGCGCCGAGGCCGAGGCCGAGGCTTGGATCGAGCTCGGCCGTCTGCCGGTTCCCGACGCTGACGCGGCGCTCGCCGCCGAGCGCGAAGAGGCCGTGACGGAGGAGCTGGCGCGCATGCGCGCCGCCAGCGAGGAGTGACACGCCGTGGAGCTCGCTCAGATCGCCCTGTTCTGGCTCGCGGCGGGTGCCGGCGTGGCTGTCGCGGCCTGGGCCCAGGGCGCTGGCCGCAGCGATCGCGTGTTCACGGCCGGCACGGCGCTGCTGTTCTGGCCGCTGCACGTGCCGCTGCTGCTCGGCCGCCCCCGGGACGAGGTCGGCGCAGGTTCACAACGCGAGGCGCCGCCTTCCGACGACATGGCCGCGGCCATCGCCCAGGTCGAGCGCGAGCTGGCCGCTGCCGTGACCAGCCTCGACGGGTGGGCCGAGGACGTGCTCGCCGGCGAACGCTTGCAGATCCCCGAGCTGCGCGCTGCGTGGATCGCGCAGTCGGAGCGCATTCGCGAGATCGATCGTCTGCTCGCTGCCGAGCCTGGTGGCAGCGCGGAGCTCGCGGTGGCGGCCGGCGATCCGCGCTGGCAGAAGAGCGAGGACGCCCGCCGCCAGAACCTCGAGCGACTGCGCGAGGTGCGCCACAGCGCCCACGAGGACCTGATGGGATCGCTCGCGTGGGTGCGGGAGCTCGTCTCGATGATCCACCTCGCCAGGTTCACCGGAGCGCCGGCGTCACGCGCCGGCGAGCTGGTCGCCCAAATTGCCGCGGCGGTCGAGGGACTGCGTGAGGTCAGCGCGTGGCGAAGCTAGGATGCCGCGATGTCCGAAATCATCCTGTCCAACATCAAGAAGCTCTACGACGGTTCCGCCGCCGACGCCACTGCCGTGCATCAAGACGTGGACCTGCACGTCCGCGACGGCAAGATCAAACACCAGGGCCCGCACGATCCGCGCGCGAAGTCGACGGACGACGTCACCGTCGTCGATGCTTCGTCGTGGTACGTCACTCCGGGGCTGATCGACTGCCACGGGCACGTCACCGTGTTCGGTCTGTCGCAAAAAGACCTCGAAGCGGCCGACGGCATCGCCGGGCTCGTCTACGTCGAGAAGATCCTGTGGCGGACGCTCGTCGACGGCGGGGTCACGACACTGCGCGACGTCGGCGGTGCAACGCACAAGATGAAGTCGCTGGTCGATCAGGGCATCCTGATCGGCCCGCGCATGAAGATCGCGATCTGCATGCTGTCGTCGACCGGCGGGCACGCCGACTTCCTCGGCCCCGACCGCTGTCACGGCGAGCTGCAGCACTTCTGGGGACCGGCGCCCGGGCGCCCGTCGAGCGTCGTCGACGGACCATGGGAGTGTAGGAAGCGCGTGCGCGAGATCGTCGCGTGCGGCGCTGACCTGATCAAGCTGTGCACCTCGCCCGGCGTCGCCTCGCCGTCGGATCACCTCGAAAACCAGGACCTGGCCCCCGAAGAGGTCGCCGCCATCTGCGAGGAAGCGTCCGCCCGCGGGGTCAAGGTCGCGGCCCATGCGCACTCGCAGGCCGGCATCGAGCTGGCGATCGAGAACGGCGTGCACGACATCCAGCACATCTCCTGGATGGACGAGCGGCTCGTCGAGCGGGCGTACGAGCGCGGGTGCACCGTGACCCCGACGTCGTGGACGATGGCCGTCCTGCAGACCACACCGGACATCAGCGACTTCGTCCGCGACAAGGCTAAGCGGGCGTTCGAGGTCCACGCGCGGGCCGTGCAGCACGCGAAGAGCGGCGGGTTGAAGATCCTGATGGGCACCGATGGGGTCTGGCCGGGCATGCACGGCAAGAACTGGATGGAGCTCGTTCACCTGATGCAGGACGGGTTGTCCAACCTCGAGGCGTGGTTCGCTGCGACCGGCGCGGCCGCTCCGGAGATCGGTCAGGACGACACCGGAGTCTTGAACGAAGGGATGCGCGCCGACCTCCTGGTCTGCACCGACGATGTGATCGAGGACCCGAGCGGGTTTGGCGACCACCTCCTCGAAGTCGTCAAGGACGGCGAGGGCTACCGGGGTGGCGTCCCGGCGTTTCCCCAGCGCCGCTACCGGGACACGGTCACGGACGCGCTCGGGAAGTAGCGTGCCGCCTGCGGTACGCGGCCAACCCCGGGACGAAGAACGTCCCGCCGCCCACGAGCCCGAACATCAACAGCGCCCACTGTGGCAAGAGCGCCATCGGCAGCGCGGTCAGGTAGAGCGCGGCGGCCGCGAAGTAGAACCGGCCCGACAGGAGGCTGGCCTTCATCAGGAACACTCCACCGCTGAACAGTGCGATCACGGGGGAGAGGGTCAGCACGTGCAGGCCGAGGATCCACTCGACCAGGAGCAGCACGAAGCAGCAGAACACGCTGTTCCCCCAGACGTGGGCGAGCTGGCGCTCGACGAACGTCACCGGGCCGGCGCGGCGCCGTAGCAGCCAGAACACCAGCGCCCAGCCGCCGAAGCCGACGCCCCAAACCGCGAGGTACGGCCACCGCGACGCCACGCCGCGCTGCTGTAGCAACCACGTCAACGCGCACAACGCCAACACCACGCCGCCGTGGAACATCCACAGGCCGCCCCAGTTCTCGAGCACGGCCGCGTGGTGGGTCGGGCGCAGCGCGCGCGCGAGCACGTCGCGGAAGCGGCCCGTGCGCGCGGCGATCGGCTCGAGTGCGAGCCAGGCGTCGAGATCGTCGGCCAGCGCCGCGGCCGACGCGTAGCGGAGCTCGGGCGGCTTCTGCAGGCACTTGGCGACGATCATCTCGAGATCGCGATCGATGCGGGGATCGAGCAGCCGCGGTGGCGGCGGGTCCTGCTCGCGCACCTGCATCACGATGTCGAGCGGCGTCGCGCCGACGAACGGCGCGCGGCCGGTGAGCGCATGGTAGAGCACGGCGCCGAGCCCCCAGACGTCGGTCGCGGCGGACAGCTCACCGCGCTGGCCGGCGGCCTGCTCGGGTGCCATGTAGCTCGGCGTGCCGAGCAGGGTCTGGCTCGCCGTGAGGTCGCCGCCGGCGCGCAGGCGGCGGGCGAGGCCGAAGTCGGCGACGTACGCGCGGCCGTCGTCGGCGAGCAGGATGTTGGACGGCTTGAGGTCGCGATGGAGGATGCCGTGTTCGTGCGCGTGCTGCACCGCGCGGGCGATGGTTGCCAGGAGCTTCGCTGCTTCGCGCTGCGGCAG
>Ga0055451_10001113_pt1 | contig 10930 bp, 9 predicted proteins | sample China_Galinas_PW_3_FD_57745 | JGI IMG/M metagenome (GOLD analysis project Ga0055451, IMG submission 57745) | Wetland microbial communities from San Francisco Bay, California, USA, that impact long-term carbon sequestration - China_Galinas_PWB_D2 | ecosystem: Environmental > Aquatic > Marine >... | reverse complement strand
TCCCTGAAACGTACTGGCCCTATCCGCTACTTGAACAACCCTATCTCCAGTCGTCCTGCGGGAAGTGTCATCTCGCCATTTTCACCAACCGGCCATCAAACGATCCGGAAGATAACCGGTCCGGACCTTTGGGTGGGATGGATGTATTTCTGACGGGAAAGACGATCTTCTCCACCGAAGGATGTCTGGGTTGTCATCAGGCCAGGGGAGTGGGAGGGATTCTTGGACCTGATCTTACGGAGCAGGGAGAGAAAACCAGGCACGAATACAGCTTTCAGAATATAAGTGGGGAGCAGACCATCTCCAATTGGCTGAAAGAGCATTTCAGGGACCCTGAAATGGTTTCACCCGGTTCCCAGATGCTCAGGATCAACCTGGAGGAGGAGGATCTAATGGCCCTTGCCACATTCGTCATGGGCCTGGCTAAACCGGATATACCATTTGAGTATTTTTCCATGGCCACATTGAATGAATTCAAGGGAAACAGGGAGCCCCTGGAGGGTGGAACAGGCTTTTCATACTTCTGCTCAGCCTGTCACGGTAAAAGTGGAGAAGAAAAAAATTACAATGATTTAAAAAGGGGAGTCCCCGCCATAGAAAATCCTGATTTTCTAAGGGTAGTCTCTGCTGAATACATCCGCTTCACCATTGAAAAAGGACGCAGTCAGCGACAAATGGGAAGCTGGTCCACGGACATATCCGGACTTAACACGCCTGAGCTGGATGCCATTACAAATTACCTTTATCAGAATAAGGTGACCTCGGACCGAACAGGCCTTTACAGGTTAAAGGGTACTAGAAGCAGGGGAGCGGAATTATATAATGATTTCTGCAAAGCCTGTCATGGGAGTGACGGGAAAGGTGGTGTCGCTGTAGCCCTGAACCAGGATGGATTTCTGCAAAGGGCAGATAATCAATATATTATGGCGACCATGCTCAGAGGGCGGCGGAATGCAGGCATGCCCGGCTGGTTCCAGCTCGACGACGAAAAGCTGGTTGATATCATGACCTATATTGCATCCTGGAGAACAGGTTTTGTTTTTGAACGTACACCGGAGTTACCTGAAGCCGATCTGGATCAGGGCGCACTTCAATATCATTTCCTCTGCTCCCGGTGCCATGGAGAATTTGGAGAGGGCGAAACCGGGCCGGCTATTATCAACAGGGATTTTCTTGAATCAGCCGATAACAGAATGCTTTATGAGACTATCGCACTGGGTCGTCCACATACAGCCATGTTCGGTTGGTCGACCGATCTCTACAACCAGGAGAAACTGGATCTGCAGGATATCAGTAATATCATCGGTTATATGAGAACGTCCGTACGGAACCAATTGACCTATATTTACCAGGGCAGGAATCCGGGACAGGTTGATGAAGGCGCTCTGCTGTTTGAAAAATACTGTTCAGAATGTCACGGAAAATCAGGAGAGGGAGTGAAGGCTCCGGCCCTTAACAATCAGGAGTTTCTCAGTGCAGCTTCCAATGGATATCTGTTGGCAACCATAACGGTTGGAAGATCCGGAACCGACATGCCTCCATGGGGTTACGGGGATCAGGAACATCCATTACTTACCGGTAAACAGCGTCAGGATCTGGTAGCTTATATTCGTTCCTTCCAGCGCATTCATATTAAATTTTAGTCACTATCCCCGGGAGGAAGAAACCTTTTATGAAATTTCACGTATTTTGAAGTAACCTTATCAGACCGGGCCGGCTTATGATCTATAAAGTATTTGTTCTGTATTCTTACCCCAACGACAAAATTTTTGTTGGTTATACAAATAGTCTGACCGATTATATGATCACCATGAATGTTATGGAATCTGACAATCCACTGTACGAATTCAGACCCTGGACCCTGGTACATATGGAACTGTTTACATCTGAAGATGAAGCTATGGTCAGAGAAGGATTTCTGAAAAGGGATATTGGCCAGGAATATATAAGAAGAGAGATCCTCCCCATGTTTGATTTCCGGTAAAGGTGCTATCTTTGTGGCATGTCAATAAAAATGCCACAGAAGCTTTTTCGTAAGCTGACCAACAAGTACCGCATGGTGCTCCTCAATGAGGATACATTTGAGGAGGTGGGCAATATGCGATTGACCAGGTTAAACCTGATCGCCCTTGTAGGTATCGTATTGATTTTACTAGTTACCATTACCTATATCCTGATTGCCTTTACCAATATTCGTGAACTGATTCCCGGATATCCTGATGCGGCTATGCGTCAGGAAATTCGTACCAATGCGATGAAAATCGATTCCCTCGAATACGAACAGACTGTCAGGGATCAGTATTTTGAGAATCTGAACCGGATTATTTCCGGTGAGGCCCCTGAGTTGTATATGAACGATACCTCAGGCATGGTTGATGCTCAAAATATTAATTTTATACGCTCCACAAACGATTCTATACTCAGGCAACAGGTTGAAGCAGAGGAACAGTTCAGGTTGAGTGTGCTGGATAATGAACAGGGAAGCCGAACGCTGAATGAATTGCAATTTTTCACACCCGTTAAAGGGATCATCACCGGAGAATTCAGTCCGGCCGATGGCCATTTTGGGGTCGACCTGGTAGCCGGTCCAAATGAGGTTGTGAAGGCTGTGTTGGACGGGACTGTAACCATGTCCACATGGACCCTTGAAACAGGTTATGTTATACAGATCCAGCATGACTACGAATTAATATCTGTATATAAACATAATGCTACCCTGTTTAAATCAGTTGGAGAAAAAGTGGCTGCAGGAGATGCCATTGCCATAGTGGGTAATTCGGGAGAACTCACAACCGGGCCACATCTTCATTTTGAGTTGTGGCACGATCGCGTACCCCTGAATCCGGCTGATTATATCGTTTTCTAATCCATGCAAAAAAGAATTGCCATACTTGGATCCACCGGATCCATAGGTACACAGGCACTGGAGGTCATATCCTCGCACCCGGAGAAATTTGAAGTAGAAATTTTAACCGCCCAGAATAATTTTGATCTGCTCATCCGGCAGAGCATACGGCATAAGCCAAATATGGTAGTTATCGGGAACGAGCTGCATTATGAAAAAATAAAATCAGCACTGGCGAGCTACCCCATCAAGATTTATTGCGGCGCAGATGCTATTGCCCAGGTGACAGCGTTCGATTCGGTCGATATGGTCCTGACCGCAATGGTTGGATTCAGCGGATTAAAACCGACTATTGAAGCAATCCGTGCAGGCAAGAGTATCGCTCTGGCCAATAAAGAGACCCTGGTCGTTGCGGGAGAGTTTATCATGGAAGAGGCCAGGAACAGAAGGGTAAATATCATTCCTGTTGATTCTGAACATTCAGCCATTTACCAGTGCCTGGCTGGAGAAACGGATCAGTCCATTGAGAAGATCATCCTTACCGCTTCGGGCGGACCATTCAGGGATTGGAGGATCGAGGAGCTGGAAGTTGTGTCACCGGACCAGGCACTTCGTCATCCCAACTGGTGCATGGGACCCAAGATCACCATCGATTCGGCTACTCTGATGAACAAAGGGCTTGAAGTGATCGAAGCCAGGTGGCTGTTTGGGGTGGATCCAGGGGATATTGAAGTGGTGGTGCACCCCCAATCTGTTATACACTCCATGGTCCGGTTCATAGATGGCTCCATTAAAGCGCAGATGGGATTGCCCGATATGAGGCTCCCGATCCAGTATGCTTTCAGTTTTCCCAGCAGGGTGGAATCAGATTTTGAACGATTTGACTTCCTGAAGTATCCTGCACTGACATTTGAGAAGCCAAATACGAAAATTTTTCGTAATCTTGCACTCTCCTATGAAGCGCTGAATAAGGGAGGGAACTGGCCATGCATATTGAATGCAGCGAATGAAGTAGCGGTCGAGGCGTTCCTGACGGAGAAAATAGGATTCCTGCAAATTCCGGATGTAATAGAAACCACCCTTGGCAGGTCGACTTACATCAAGGCTCCGGAACTGGAGGATTATTTTAATTCTGACCTGCAGGCAAGACGGGTCGCTCAAGAACAAATCTGAATACGAATGGATGTATTAATTAAAATAGCCCAACTTCTGGTCAGCCTGTCAATCCTGATCATATTGCACGAACTGGGCCACTTTACCCTGGCAAGGATTTTTAAGGTCAGGGTTGAAAAGTTTTACCTCTTCTTTGATGCGGGATTTTCTCTGTTCAGGAAAAAATTCGGAGACACAGAATATGGAATAGGCTGGCTCCCCCTGGGAGGGTATGTCAAGATCAGTGGAATGATCGACGAGTCCATGGACAGGGAGCAGATGAAACAGCCGCCAAAACCCTATGAATTCAGGTCCAAGAAGGCTTGGCAGCGACTCCTGATCATGTTGGGAGGAGTGATGGTGAACTTCCTGCTGGCCCTGTTGATCTATATCCTGGTATTTTTCAAGTGGGGAGAGGAGTATGTGCCGGTGGATCGCCTGATCTACGGCTACAGTTTCTCTGACGAATCTAAGCAACTTGGGTTGGAGGATGGTGATAAGATCGTGGCACTGGACGGAAACAAGGTGACAAGATGGCGTTCCATCCATCACGATATTGTAGTGAATGAGACAAAAAAGATAGAGATTAAACGCGATGGTGTGATCAAGGACCTGAAGGTGCCTGAAGGGATGACCTCCAAGTTGTTAAAACTGGAATGGCCGTTGGAACCCAGGGTTCCGTGCGTGGTGGAAGGAGTACCTGAAGGGGGGAATATGGCCAAGGCCGGGATCGAACCAAATGACCGTATTATAGCGGTAAACGGTGAACCCGTCTCTTTTTATGATCAGTTTAAGGACAAAACCAGGAATAAGGTCAATACTAAGTTCGAGCTGACCATTCTTCGTGGGGCAGATACGATCCAGACTGCTGCTTCAACTGATGAGAACGGCCTGTTTGGTTTTTCAAGAAAGATGTGGTTTGATATTTTTGAGCCCGTCATCGTCAGGTATTCAATATGGCAGTCTATACCTGCAGGGATCAACCATGGATTTGAGATCACGGAGAGTTACCTGAAACAGTTGAAAATGCTATTTAAGCCTGAAACCAAGGCTTACGAAGAACTTGGTGGGTTCATTAAAATTGGAAGTATATTTCCATCTACCTGGGACTGGGAACGCTTCTGGAACATGACCGCATTTCTCTCAATTATTCTGGCTATTATGAACATTTTGCCTATACCTGCACTTGATGGGGGACATGTAATGTTCCTGTTATTTGAGATCATCACAGGAAGGAAGCCCGGTGATAAATTTCTGGAGTATGCACAAATTGTGGGTATGGTATTACTTTTAAGCCTGCTGCTTTATGCAAATCTGAACGATATCATTGGATTATTTAAGAATTAGAACAATTATATTGCTATTTTTGTAGTTCAACTTATAAAATAATTAAGATAGATGGAAGCTTTTATAACCCTTGCAATAGGTGTATGGCAAATCGTAGTGATCGTATTGCTTGTTTTACTGCTTTTTGGCGGGCGTAAAATTCCTGAGCTGATGCGCGGTGTGGGACAGGGAATGCAGGAATTCAAAAAAGCCACTGCTGACAATTCAGATGATGAAGTAATAGTGGACGATACTCAGGAGGAGGACACTAAGAAAATCAAAGATGGTAAGAAGTAGTACCCCGTTAAAAGATAAGGCCTGTCTGCTAAAACGGACAGGCTTTTTTGTCTTCTCTTTTCTATTACTGATGGTGGTGTCTTGCAACACAGCTAACCAGCAAGGTGGGGTTGGGGGGAAGATTATGCCAAACATCACAGGAGGTACTGGTGAAGTACTGGTTGTGATGGATCAGTCTAACTGGGATAATGCGGCAGGTGAGCTATTGAAAGATATTTTGAAGGAGGAGTACGTTGGCCTACCCCAGTCGGAACCACTCTTTGACGTGATCCAGGTGACAGCTGCCGCATTTGAAGGGGTTTATCAATATCATCGTTCAATTATCTTAACCACTGTGAATTCCGGGTTGGAGCCGAAGATCAGGTACCGTCAAAATATTTGGGCCAAACCACAAATAATTGTACAGATTGAAGCCCCGACATCTGCTGCATTGAGAGAGTTGATCAGTGAAAATGAGGAGCAGATAAAGAGTTTCCTGATTCAGTATGACAGGAACCGGTTGATGAATGTTTACAAGGAATCGAAGGATCCTGCCATCCAGAAGGAAATTGCGGAGCATCACCAGGTACGGCTGGCCATTCCCAGGGGTTACAATATGGATTTCAGCACAGATGAGTTTACCTCTGTGTCTATCGAATCACCGGACCTGTCACAGGTGATCCTGGTCTATGAATACCCGGCCAGTGGTCCGGAAGATCTGAATACTGCCAATATCATTAAAGAGCGGAACATCTTTACCAAAAAATATACGAAGGGGCCAACTGAAGATTCATATATGACAATCTCAAAGATGTTTAAGCCCATTGCATACGATTTGAAGATTAACAATATGGATGTTGTTGAACTGAGAGGATTGTGGGAGCTTGAAAATGGTTTTATGGGAGGGCCCTTTCTCAGTCATTCGATCTATGATGCCAAACGCAGCCGTATCATAACGGTCGATGGGTATGTATATCACCCCAACCAGAAGAAACGTGTGAAGATGAGGCAACTAGAGGCAATCATCTATTCAATGGAGATTATTTGACAGGTTTTGGATGGTTTACATACCTGTATGCATGCATTTCCTGTAATTATCTGATGGATTGCCGGATAGGTATATTGATACCTGATCCTATCCGGTATAAAACAGGTTGGGCTTCTCAAATTCAAAAAGTGTAGGATAGTCCTCGTCAAACTTCTTGAGAATCCCGGTCATGATCACCTCCCTCATAAACTTCGATTTATTTCTGATCTTGTACTTCTCACAATAGAGGTTAATTGCCTCCTGCTCCCGCTGGTTAAACAGAATGGAGGTTCTATGGGTCCTCCTGAGTTTCTCGTTATTATTTTGATCCACTTTCTATCGACGAATTTGTTTGGCTAAAAATAGCCAATGCTGTTGTTAATACACGTTAGCGGGCCCATATACAATTAACAACTTCCTAACATAGCGCGATGGAAAGAAATAAATGGGAGTAAAAAAACACTATATCAAATATCTATACAACGAAAAATCAGATATAGAAAATATGATAAAAAAGTGTATGTAAAAACTCCCTTACAACCCTTATTGAATGGTGAACTTCTCTGTCTGACAACCATACCCCGTATAAGCTTTCATGAAATAGAGTCCGGATTTCAGGGAGGAGATATCCAACCTTGTTTGCTCTCCCCCGGGAACAGAACCATTCAGAACTTTACGACCGGAGATGTCCAGGATAGTGTATTGAAAGCTTGATCCTGAGACTGACTCAATAATGATGCTGGTACTTGCAGGATTGGGATAAATATGGAAAAGTGAAATCTGTGTTGCGTCTTCCAGACCAGCAGTGGAACCCGGGTGCAAATTCAAACTGTACAGTGTACGTTCGCTATGCCATGCATTGAATACCAGGTAATCACCCACCTGAGCAAATCCACCCGGATCTGAGCTTTCATAACCGCTTGGCCATATATCTGCTGTCATCTTTGTCCCCTGTTCGGTACCATCGGTCTGCCAGAGCTCTGCTCCGTGTATATAGTCATCAGCTCTAAAAAAAAGCAAGTCCTCTGTGGCGAAAAACTGTGTGGGATTAGAGTGATAGGCTACATCACCAGGTTCTTCACTAATATTTTTCAGCATAACAGTGCCGGCTTCGGTTCCATCAGATACCCATAACTCTGTGCCATGCACACCGTCACTTGCACTGAAATAGAGTTTACCCTTATAGGCAATCAACTGATCAGGAAAGGAACTGTTGTTTGCCCCGGGATTAATGTCTTTTACCAGCCTGACAGTTAAGGTCTGTGGATTGTATGACCAGAGTTCAGCCCCGTGATCCGGTTCATAAGCCCTGAAAAGGATCAGGGAATCCAGCTTTGTCAGATGATAGATCTCAGCGCTATAGGCGCCCGGATTGATGTCGGTTAATCTTCCAATGCCTGGCGTCACTCCGTTACTGACAGATAATTCCGATCCATAACCTTCAAAAATGGAGACGAAGTAGACCTGACCGTCTATGACTGTTAATCCATCTGCATGATCCCCGCCCAGAAGACCGATAGAACCGTATAATCCCTGGGTCCTATATAAAGAATTGCCTGATTGTACACAATTCGCGGCTAAAAAGACCAGAGAACCGTTAAAATCGGTAAGCTCATTTGGATCGGAACCTATATTCACGCAGATATCATCCACCATATGGGTATGTCCTGTAATGCCATCAGTGACCCATAATTCTGTATAGATATTTGGCCTGTATGTTCTAAAATACAATAGTCCCCCTGAGGCTGTCAGCATAGGGTATATTACTAATGCTTCAGGATCAACATCGAATACCCACTTGGTACCTTCCTCCGTTCCATCAGTTAAATAAAGTTGCTCTGCTGCATCATTATTGGCAGCCATGAAAAACAGGGAGTCGCCGACACTGGTTAGTTCTCTCGGGTTAGCTGAACCTCCCGTATTGATATTTATAACCCTGTAGGTGCCTGCTTCGGTACCATTGGTCCTCCATAATTCCAGGTCATTATCGCCATCATGACCAACGAAATAGTATATACTGTCCATCACTGTAAAATTTTTGTATACGTTAGAGACAGTCAGATCGCTCTTTATGATCTCCGGAACCTGGCAATAACCGTTGCCACTCACGCAGATCAATACCAGAAAACAGATTGTGATGTTTTTCATTGGGGCTTGTTTTTAACAGGAAATAAGATACTTAATTTACTAATTGATAAGGTACAAGCTTTTTTAGAAAATGTCAATCTAATCTGCCAGAATACGCCTGATCTCTGATGGACTGATCAGACCAAGCAGGAAGGCACTACCCAGGCAGCTCGACAGAAGTAACAGGAAACCAGTGATCCAGCCCTGGACCTGTATTGTCAGAAAGGCCGCAAGCAGGTTGATCGCCAGGAATCCGGCCAGTTTGATCAGAATGTCCCTGTTGGCCGGTATTTTTAACAATCGAATGGAAAGGACCGACTGGGATATGGCGTAAAACACCTGGGATATAAGACTTGCAATGGCGGCACCGAGTGCACCAAAGCGTGGTATCAGAACCAGGTTGATACCGATGTTGATGACAACGGTGATGGAAGCAAGGATATTCAGCTGTCGAAGATTGTGGTTAGCTGTGAGCAATGTGCCGTACAGGTAACTGATTGAGACAAAAAGGTACCCGATCATCAGTATCCCGAATATTTTAGGACTGTCAGGAGAAGATGAATGATAGAGCAGGTCAATGATCTCAGATTTATAGAAATTAGACACGATTGCAACGGTCAGTCCGGTTACCATCAAAAGAGGGAGGGCCGTACGGACCAGGTCATTCACATTTTGTTTCAGATGGATCATCCTTGAGAACATGGGCAGCAGCAACATCGCAAATAACAACGAGAACTGTGTGGCTGCCTCGAAGATCCTGAAGGACTGGGCATAAATTCCGGCCTGTTCCAGCCCATTTCCCATCATTCGTTCCAGCATGACAGAATCTACCCTGTTAAACAGGGCCATCAGCAGGATCAGCAAAGCAAATGGATAACTTTTACGAAGGATCTTCAGAGAGGCGGATAGACTGATAAGCCTGATAATTGATCCTGATCTGTAAAGGACGATGGCAGCACTTGTGATCAACGTCAACGTATATGAGGCTGTTTGAGCATATACAAACCACTCAATCTGAAATGGTTTGCTGGTGAGATTTCCCCAGAGAAGCAATCCTGTAAAAAGGATCATGAGGCTACGGTCCATGACGGAGAGCAGGCTGTCGGTCCGGTAAAGTTGCAACCCGCTGATGTTGGTTCTGAAATAGAGGATAAATGAGGCAAGGAACTGATTCAACATCAGGATCCAGAGCATTTTAAATTGTTCATGGGAATATCCCAGGATCCTGCCGGAAACCAGTACCACACTCGCATAAACAATGGAAAAAATGAGTTTCAGCGGGATGATGGCTGCCAGGTGTCCCTTTAGTAGACTATTGTCCCTCGCAATGGCCCTGTTGTTATAATTATTGATCCCAATATCCAGCAACATATTGAGGATAAAGGCAAAGTTGAAGAGAGAAAAGTAAAACCCGTAGACCTCTTCACCCACCTGGTTCTGAACACCTACCTCTATTCCAAAGAACCAGACTGGCTTTATCAGCAGGTTCAGGAAGATCAGGAGGGACAGGTTAGTGATGAAATGTTTTTTCAAATTCGGTCAGATAAAATATTTTTTTAATCAATACAAATGTAATAAGTTCGCTCCATAATCATTGACGGGCACTTTGAACCAACTGACACGGAGATGGACTATTGCTGTAAATACCAGGTTACTGATTCCTGGAAAACTGGATGGTATTGGCTGGTTTACCTATGAAACGCTGAAAAGGATCACTGCGTCTCATCCTGAAGTGGATTTTATTTTTTTATTTGACCGGAAATACAGCAGCGAAGTTGTTTTTGGTGACAATGTGACCCCGGTGGTCCTGGGTCCCCCAACACGCCACCCGGTTCTCTGGTATGTGTGGTTCCAGTGGCGGATAAAGATATTTCTCAAAAGGGAGTCCCCGGATCTTTTTCTCAGCACCGACGGATTTATTCCTCTCAGCGGTAAAACACCGTCACTGTCGGTAATCCATGATATTAATTTCGTGCACAGGCCGGGTGACCTGCCCTGGCTGGTGAGGAAATATTACAGGTACTTTTTCCCAAGATTTGCAAACAGGGCTGCCAGGATCGTCACTGTATCAGAATATTCTCGCAGGGATATTATCAATCAGTATGATGTTGCCGAGGAGAAGATCGATCTGGCCTACAACGGGGTGAGTGAGATGTTCCATCCTCTGACTGAAGATG
>Ga0055451_10001108_pt1 | contig 10940 bp, 9 predicted proteins | sample China_Galinas_PW_3_FD_57745 | JGI IMG/M metagenome (GOLD analysis project Ga0055451, IMG submission 57745) | Wetland microbial communities from San Francisco Bay, California, USA, that impact long-term carbon sequestration - China_Galinas_PWB_D2 | ecosystem: Environmental > Aquatic > Marine >... | reverse complement strand
GCGATCATCGGCACGGCGTCGACCAGGCCCATGACGATGAAGAACTGTGTGCGCAGCATCGGGATCAGTTCCGGCTGGCGCGCCGCACCTTCCAGGAAGCGGCCGCCCAGGATGCCGATACCGACCGCGGCGCCCAGCGCGCCAAAACCGAACATCAGCGCGGCTGCGATATAGAGTAATGAGTTTTCCATGTTGCTCTCCTAGAGTTACGTAGCGTTCAGTTCAATCGATTCAGTGGTGCGCCTGATGCGCCATGTCCAGGTACACGATGGTCAGTACCATGAAGATGAACGCCTGCAGGGTAATGATCAGGACGTGGAAGATGGCCCAAAGGATCTGCAACACACCGCCCGCGGTATCCAGTCCGACACTGCCGCCATACATCAGGGCGATCAGGATGAAGATCATCTCGCCGGCATACATGTTGCCGAACAGTCGCAGCGACAGGGAGACCGGCTTGGAGATCAGGGTGACGCCTTCCAGGATCAGGTTGATCGGAAACAGCCATTTCGGGAACGGCTGGAACATCAGCTCGCCGACGAATCCGCCAATGCCCTTGATCCTGATGCTGTAGTAAAGCACCAGCACGAACACCGAGAGCGAAAGCCCGAAGGTGATGTTGGGATCGGTGGACGGCACGATGCGCAGATGACCGACGCCGAGCAGGCCGGCCAGCGCGGGCAGGTAATCCACGGGGATCAGGTCCATGAGGTTCATCAGGAAGATCCAGACAAACAGGGTCAGTGCCAGCGGCGCGACCAGTGGATTGCGCCCGCTGAAGGAACCGCGCACGTTGTCGTCGATGAACTCGATGATCCACTCGACGAAATTCTGCCAGGCCGGCGGCGTGTCCACCGAGGCCGTTCTGGCCGCCATGCGAAACAGTGCCAGGAACACGGCACCGGTAATGATGGAGAACAGCATGGTGTCGACATTGATGGACCAGAAGCCCATCGCGGCAGCATCCTGAATGCTGTGCGCAAAACCCCAGTGGCCGGCGTGCTCATGACCCGCCGGAAACCGACCCCAGGTCAGGTTGGTCAGGTGATGCTTGATATATTCGGATGATGTAAGTGGTTCAGACGACATGACTGGCAGACTATCCCTTCAATCCCATCAATATCAGGGCCAGCTGGCCCGCCACAAATCCGGACACCAGGGCGAGCGGAGCGAGTCCCAGCACACCCAATCCCAGGGCAAACAGCACCACCACCACGGCAAACCGCTCCAGCGCGGTCCGGTACAGCAGCCGCAGGCTCTGCCCGGCACTGAGGGCACGTCCCGCATCCGCGCGGTGACGGCGCCACAGCAACAGCACCACATTGAGCGCTGCCATCATGCCGCCGAACCAGACCGCGCCGGCCGCCTGGCTCCCGGCGCGCAGGTAAAACACGGCTGAAACTGCCACCAGGAGTGCCAGCTGCAGCAGGATCAACGGCCGAATTTCATGCCAGACCGACACTGTTTAGCCAGCAATCAGCAGGAAATACAGCTGGTTATAATTTCCGCCCCGGTGGTTCGCGCCATCATGCCCCTGGCAGCCCCCATCACGACCTGAAGGCAGCCGGGGATTATAAGGAGGGCTCACTGCAAGGGTCAATCAATTCATCGGGGCCGGCCGGGGTGGCCGGAGCAGCGGCTTCATTGAATATGTGTCAGGATACCGTCGAGTTCATCCAGGCTGTTATAGCGGATTTCCAGGGTTCCCTTGCCCCCACGCCCCTGGCGCACCAGCACACTGGCTCCGAGTTTTTCGGACAGCGTCGACTCCAGATGGCGGATATCCGGATCCTTGCGTGCCGGTGGCGGCTTCGGCGCACGCGGTTGCTGCAGCTGCTTGACGAGGCCCTCGGTGGCCCGCACGCTCAGCCCCCGCGCCACGACCTGGCCGGCCGCCTCCCGCTGCAGGTGCTTGCTCAGTGCCAGCAGCGCGCGCGCGTGACCCATTTCCAGCTCGCCCCGCTCCACCATGGCCAGTACGCTCTCTTCCAGTTCCAGCAGGCGCAGCAGGTTGGAGACCGCCGCACGGGACCGGCCCACCGCCTCCGCCGCAAGCTCGTGGGTCAGCTCGAATTCGAGGATGAGCCGCTGCAGGGCACGTGCCTCCTCGATGGGGTTCAGGTTTTCGCGCTGGATGTTCTCGATCAGCGCAATGGCGATCGCCGCGCGGTCCTCCACATCGCGCACGATGGCCGGTATCTCGTGCAACCCGGCCAGCTGCGCGGCGCGCCAGCGGCGTTCGCCGGCGATGATTTCATAACCGCTGTCACCGGCGCGGCGCACCACGATCGGCTGCAGCACGCCCTGGACACGGATCGAATCCGCCAGGTCCTGGAGTGATTCCTTGTGCATGTCCGCCCGCGGCTGGTACTTGCCGCGCGCGACCAGCTCTACCGGCAGCGTGCACAGCGTGCCATCGGTCGCGTGCTCCGCTGCCGACGGGGTCATGCGCACCGGCCACGGACCACCGCTCGCGGGAGCCTGCGCGGCCGGAGCCGGTGTTGGTGCCGCTGCCGGGCGCGTGCCCGATCCCAGCAATGCATCCAGTCCCCTGCCCAATCCGCGTTTTTTCGTAGCCATGTTGTTTATCGTACCTGTCTGCTGCTGCACTTCAGGAACCGGATTCCGCCGATTCCGCCGATTCCTCGACGACCACCGTCGCGGCCGGCCGGTCCGCGTTCTCACCGGACTGCTGTCGACGCAGGAATTCGCCGGCCAGCGCCAGGTAGGCCAGCGCACCGCGTGAAGACCTGTCGTAACGCAGCACGGGTAGCCCGTGACTGGGTGCCTCGGCCAGGCGCACGTTGCGCGGGATGATCGTCCGGTAGAGCCTGTTGCCGAAATGGGCCTGCAGTTGCGCCGACACGTCGGTGGCAAGGTTGTTGCGCGCATCGTACATGGTGCGCAGCAATCCCTCGATCTCGAGTCCGGGATTGAGCGCGGAACGGACCTGGTCCACGGTGTCGAGCAGTGCGGACAGGCCTTCCAGCGCGTAGTACTCGCACTGGATCGGGATCAGTACACTGTGTGCCGCCGCAAGCGCATTGACGGTCAGCATGTTGAGGGAGGGAGGACAGTCGATCAGCACGTAATCGTAGTCGGCCAGCACGGTGGACAGTGCAACGCGCAACCGGCGCTCGCGGTCATCCTGCTCCATCAGCTCGACCTCGGCGGCGGTCAGGTCGGCGTTGCCGGGCAGCAGGTCATAGCCCGCAGCGGGCGCGCGCAGGATCACGTTGCGCAACGGTGCATGCCCCAGCAGGGCGTCATAACCGGATTGCTCGAGTTCATGCTTGTCGATACCGCTGCCCATGGTGGCATTGCCCTGCGCATCGAGGTCCACCAGCAGCACGCGGCGTCCGGTCTCGGCAAGGGAGGCGGCAAAGTTCACGCTGGTCGTGGTCTTGCCGACACCGCCCTTCTGATTGGTAATGGCGATAATCCGGTTCATCAGCCACCCTCCATCCGGCCGGCGTGCGGCGGCCGCAGACGCACCACGTGACGTTCGGCATCCAGTCCGGGCACCTTCAGCGGAATGACCTCGGCCTGCACGCCGATGCTTCCCAGGCATTCCAGTTCCGTCATGGGATGCACACCTTTCATTGCCAGCATCAGGCCATCGTCACGGCACAGCGGGCCGGCATGACGATAGTAGTCGGGCAGATCCGAGAATGCCCGGCATATGGTAGTGTCGAAAGGAACCTCCGGCCGGTATTCATCGACCCGGCAATTTTCCAGGGACACGTTTTCCAGACCGAGGATACCGATGGTCTGCTGCACGAAACGCAGCTTCTTGCTGCTGCTGTCGAGCAACACGAATTCGCGCTCGGGACAGGCGATGGCCAGCGGAATGCCCGGCAGGCCGGCGCCGGTGCCGATATCCAGTATGCGGGTGCCGTGCAGGTATTCGAGGATCACCAGGCTGTCGAGGATGTGGCGGGTGATGATATCCGCGGGCTTGCGAACCGAGGTCAGGTTGTAGACACGATTCCAGTTCATCAGCTCCGTGACGAACTCCATCAGGCGCCGGTCACCGGACAGCCGTTCCTCGAGCCCCAGTTCCAGGATGCCGTCCTCCAGCAGTTCCGCGGGGTCGGCAGCCTGCTGGTTACGCCCCTTGCGATTACGGTTGTAGAGTCCGGTATACATGTCGTGTCAAAGGTCTTTGGCCCGCCAGGCACGGTGTGCCAGCTGGTGTTTTTTTATGTGGACCAGCAACAGCGAAACGGCTGCGGGTGTTACTCCCGGAATGCGCGCAGCCTGTCCCACGGTTTGTGGCCGGACGTCGCGGAGTTTTTCACAGACTTCACTGGACAGGCCATGCACCGCATTGTAATCGAAATCCAGCGGCAATGTTTGCTCGCTGTGCCTGCGCTGACGCTCGATTTCAGCGGCCTGCCGCTGCAGGTATCCGGAATATTTCGCCTGGATTTCCACCTGCAGGGCCGCCGCTGCGTCCGCCACGCCCGGCCCGATCCCGTCGACCGCGACCAGCGCCGCGTAGCCCAGGCCGGGCCGGCGCAGCAGTTCGGCGGCGGACTGTTCCCGGACCAGTGACTGACCGGACCGCTGTGCCAGTGACAGCGCCTGCGGGGAATCCGGCCGCACCACCAGCGCTGCCAGCCGGGCCTGCTCGCGTTCGATCCGTGCGCGCCGCACACAGAACTGCCGCCAGCGCCGGTTGTCGACCAGTCCGAGCGCGTGACCGGCGGGGGTCAGCCGCAGGTCGGCGTTGTCCTCGCGCAGTTGCAGGCGATACTCCGCCCGGCTGGTGAACATCCGGTAGGGTTCGCTGGTGCCGCGCGTCACCAGGTCGTCGATCAGGACACCGGCGTAGGCCTCGTCACGGCGCGGATACCAGGCCTCCCTGTCCTGCGCCCCACGGGCCGCGTTGAGTCCGGCGATCAGGCCCTGGGCGGCGGCCTCCTCATAGCCGGTCGTGCCGTTGATCTGGCCGGCCAGATACAGGCCGCCGATCACCTTCGATTCCAGCGAGTGCAGGAGGTCGCGCGGGTCCAGGTAATCGTACTCGATCGCATAGCCCGGCCGGGTGATGTGTGCCCGCTCGAACCCACGGATCGAGCGCACCAGTGCCTCCTGCGCAGCGAACGGCAGGCTGGTGGATATCCCGTTCGGGTAGACCTCGTGCGTTTCCAGGCCTTCGGGCTCGATGAAGATCTGGTGCGAATCCCGTTCCGCGAAGCGTACGACCTTGTCCTCGATGGAGGGGCAGTAGCGCGGTCCCCGGCCCTCGATGGCCCCGGAAAAGAGGGGGGAATCCGCCAGCGCGGAACGGATGATGGCGTGCGTGTGCGGATTGGTGCGGGTGATGTGGCAACCAACCTGGCGCGGGTGATCCGCAGGCTTGCCCAGGAAGGACAGCACCGGAACCGGCTGGTCTCCATGCTGCACCTGCAGGCACGTGAAATCGATACTGCGGCCGTCGATCCGCGGGGGTGTTCCGGTCTTCAGGCGCGCCACCCGAAACGGCAGTTCGCGCAGCCGCGCGGCAAGTGCGTTGGCCGGCGGGTCACCCGCCCGGCCCCCGGCCATGTTCGAACGGCCGATGTGGATGCGGCCACCGAGAAAGGTCCCCACAGTGAGTACCACGGCCGGTGCATGGAACTGCAACCCGCCGGCGGTCTCCACCCCGATCACCCGGTCACCGCGAACGATCAGGTCTTCCACCGCCTGCTGGAACAGCCGCAAACCCGCTTGCCCTTCCAGGGTGCGTCGCACCGCCTGGCGATAGAGTACGCGGTCGGCCTGCGCCCGGGTGGCCCGGACGGCCGGTCCCTTGCTGGCATTGAGCACCCGGAAGTGGATCCCGGCCCGGTCCGCCGCCGTGGCTATCAGGCCACCGAGCGCATCCACCTCGCGCACCAGCTGGCTCTTGCCGATGCCGCCGATCGCCGGGTTGCAACTCATCTGGCCCAGCGTTTCCAGGTTATGGGTCAGCAGCAGGGTCCGGGCTCCGCAACGCGCGGCCGCCAGCGCCGCCTCGGTACCCGCGTGTCCGCCCCCTACGACGATGACGTCAAAGTGTGCGTTCGATTCAGTCATGCCCCGGTTACCTGCCACAAGTCCCGGAATTCTACGCTTCGCGTGGAAAATCGGGCAATCATGCTAAAAACCCCTTGGCTGCTCTAAAGTTAGAGTATACAAAATAGTATATAATGGTATATCTTGTGATAAGATACTCACTATCCTACTAAATAGGGTCTTTGGATGAGACTACTTGAGTTACGAGGCAATGGCACCACCGGTGCAACCCGGACCGCCGCGCTGCTGCAGAAACCAGTGGAGAAGCTGGCCAGCTCGACCCGTACGCTCAAACGACCCAGGGAACCGGCTGCTCCGGCACCGGCAGCCCGGGTTTACCCGCTCGGCTCCAAACCTGCCAGAACACCGTCGCGCCGGAAACCGGCCCTGGACCTGGTTGCACTGCAACAGCGTATCGACGAACTGGAACGCCGGATCCAGGCCCGGCTGGCCCGGCCGGAAGAACAGGTACGGAAGGACGAGGTGGAACAGCTGCGCGCGCGGCTCAAGTTGCTGGAGCGCAAGGTGGAGTCCGAACTCTGGTCGGCCCGTCAGCGAGAATACACGCTGCTGGAAATGCTTGCCCGCCGTCCCAAAACGGTTCCGCTCAAGACGCGAGCGCTGAAGCTGCTGCACACGCTTCCCCCGGCGATACTGTGCTGGTGCAAGGCGGCCGGCAGGGAATGGTGGCTGGACTGCCAGCCATTGTGGTGGCCGCAGTTCCATGCGGCCTGGCAGGAAGCCCTGTACCGCGCCCGCAAGTAACCGGAAATCCCGGTGTCGCGCGGCTACTTGACGGCAACGGCCCGCAAGCCGGCCCAGAGCAAGGCCAGTTGCTGGCGGTACATGGCACCGATGGCCGCCGGGTTGGCATGTTGCATGGCCAGCGGCACACCGTAAAAGATCGAAACCAGTGCCACCATGGCGGCCGCAATGGCCGTGTTGGGTGGCAGGTCACCCAGATCGATCGCCGCCTGCAGGGCGTTGCGCAGCAGGCTCTCGAGGCTGTCATCCTGCAGCCGCTCGATCCCGCTGAGGTCCGAGAAGGCAAGCATACGCTCGGCCGCCGTGATCTCCATTCCGTGCGGACGCTCGCGTGCGCGCGCTTCCTGGGCAATGATTTCACCCATCAATCCCGGCTTCTTCTGGATCTGGATCGCGGTATAGCGAAACAGCGCCTCGATCACGGGCAGTCCTTTATGTTGCTCGGCGGCCTGGCGACCATACCAGTTGAGTTCGAGCGTCCATAACCGGTCGAGGTAAATGATCAGGTCTTCCTTGCGCGGGAAATAATTGAAGAAGGTGGCCTCGGAAATCTGCACGCGCTCGCACAGCGCCTTCACGGACAGGGATTCAAACGAAGCAGCCTCGAGATGACGCGTCGCGGCCTCTGCGAGTGACAGCCGGGTGCGGGCAAATTTTCGTTCGCGCAGGGAAGGCTTGAGATGACTGGCCATAAGTGAAGTCTACTAGATAAATCTACTCTGCAACATATTTATAATTGTTTGAAATCGTGGCGGAACCGCACCGCTTCCCCCGGCGGGTATCCCTTCCGCCGTATAAACACACAATAATCAGGGAAAAGGCACTCATGCCTGGTCGTAGGCACCCAGCGGACCGGGCACCCTTTGCATCACCACATAACCTACTGTATTTAAATTATTTCTATTATTTCGTCTTTACATTGAATTTATAGATTCATGTAATTTTACCCAACAAACACGCCGTCAACGGTCGCATCCAGGGCGACATGGAATTATGGTTACCATATATTTAGTTCACACTATAGCTTTTGTGGCGGGCGATGGATTCATTTGCCGATGCAGAAGCTGCTGAAGATCCGGTTCAGCAAATCCTCGCTGGTGACCTCGCCGGTGATTTCACCCAGCGCCTGTTGCGCATGGCGCAACTCCTCGGCCAGCAATTCGCCGGCACGCTGCTCCAGGAGCAGTGTCTGCCCGGACTCCACAGCCGTCAGGGCTCGACGCAGGGCATCGAGATGTCTCTGGCGCGCACTGAATGCACCTTCCGCTGACTCGTGGTAACCGACGCTGGATTTCAGAAACGAACGCAGCGCATCCAGGCCTGCGCCACTGGCGAGCGACACGGCCAGGGCCGTGGCAGCATGCTCGATGAACGCGCCCGGGGCGCGTCCCGTCAGGTCGATCTTGTTGTAGATCCGGGTACAGGCCGCGTGCGAGGGGATGCTGCGGAGAATCTCCTCGTCCGCCGCGCTCCAGCCAACGGAATCATCGATCACCAGCAGGACCCGGTCTGCGCTCTGCATGGCGGCGCGCGCGCGCGCCATACCGGCCTGCTCGACCGGGTCCGTACTCGCATGCAGTCCGGCGGTATCGAGCAGGTGGAGCGGCAGGCCATCGAGCTGGATCTGTTCGCGCAGGACATCCCGCGTGGTGCCCGGTATCCCGGTCACGATCGCACTGTCCCGCCCGGACAGCGCATTCAGCAGACTGGATTTACCCGCATTGGGCCGGCCGGCGATGACCAGGGTAAGACCGTCCCGCAGCAGCTGCCCCTGGGCGGCATTCTCCAGCAATGTCTGCAGCTCCGCGTGCAACCGGTACAGGCGCTGCTGCAATCCGGCATCCGCCAGGAAATCGATTTCCTCCTCGGGGAAATCGATGGCCGCCTCGACAAACATGCGCAGTTCCACCAGCGCTTCCACCAGGTGCTGGACCTGCGTGGAAAACGCGCCCTCCAGCGAACGGATCGCGGCCCGGGCCGCCTGTGCCGTGGCACTTTCGATGAGGTCCGCGATGGCCTCTGCCTGGGCAAGATCGATCTTGTCATTGAGGAATGCACGCTCGGAAAACTCGCCGGGACGGGCCTGTCGCGCGCCCAGTGACAGGACGCGGGACAGCAGCAGCTGCAGGACGACGCTGCCGCCGTGGCCGTGCAGTTCCAGCACCGGCTCTCCGGTGAAGGAGGCGGGCGCGGCGAAGTACAGGGCCAGGCCGGTATCGATCGCTGCACCGCTCGCGTCGCGGAACACATGCAGCTCCGCGCAGCGCGGGCGCGGCAGCGCGCCGAGCAGGGTAACGGCGATATCCGGCGCCTGTGGACCGGAGACGCGCACGATGCCGATGCCGCCGCGGCCGGGCGCGGTGGCAATGGCGGCAATGGTATCCGTGGTCATGCCGGTCACCGGAATGACGGTGCAGGTGGAACCGCTACTTGCCGCCGCGTTCGATCCGGCGGGTGATCACCGACTGCTGCGTGATGGACAGGGTATTGTTGACCACCCAGTAGAGGACCAGGCCGGACGGGAAGAAGGCGAAAAACACCGTGAACACGACCGGCAGCACCATCATCACCTTGGCCTGGATCGGATCCATCGGTGCCGGGTTGAGCTTTTGCTGGATCAGCATGGTCACACCCATCAACAGCGGCAGGATGTAAAACGGGTCCGGTGCCGACAGGTCGTGGATCCACAGGATAAACGGCGCCTGGCGCAGTTCGACGCTGTCCAGCAGCACCCAGTAGAGCGCGATGAATACGGGTATCTGCACCACGATCGGCAGGCAGCCGCCCAGCGGGTTGATCTTTTCTTTCTTGTACAGCTCCATCATCGCCTGGTTGAGTTTCTGGCGATCGTCTCCGTAGCGCTCCTTGAGCGATTTCAGCCGGGGAGCCAGTTTGCGCATGTTTGCCATTGACCGGTAACTGGTCTCGGACAGCTTGTAGAAGGCGAGCTTGATCAGCATGGTGACGAGGATGATGGCCCACCCCCAGTTTCCGATCAGGCCATGTATCGTCTTCAGCAACCAGAACACCGGTTCTGCGAGTACCGTGAGCTTGCCGTAGTCCACGGTCAGTTCCAGTCCCGGGGCAACCCGTTTCATGACGTCCTGCAGTTTCGGTCCCAGGTACAGGCGGATCCGGAAGACCGTGCTGGCACCGGGAGCCACGGTGCGGTCCGGCGCGATCATCCCGATGACAAAGCGCGAGTCATCGAGCGCCTTGGTGTAGTAACGGTCGGCCTTGCTGCGTTCCGGGATCAACGCGCCCACGAAATAGTGCTGGACCATGGCCGCCCACCCGTCGGTAATGGTTCGATCCAGGGCCTGCTTCTGCATGTCCTTGAACTTGATCTTTTCGTATTTTTCCTCGGGGCTGTATACCACGCCGCCCGTATAGGTATGCACGAACTTGTTCTGTATCACCGACGTTGCCTCGGTACGCTGCAGCTGATCGTACTGGCGCCCGGTCCAGGCCTGGGTACCGTGATTATTCACCAGGTGCTCGATATCGATGACGTAGCTGCCACGGTGAAAGGTGTAGCGCTTGACCACCTCGACCCCCTGCGGACTGCGCCACAACAGGGGCACGACCAGGGTGTCCTCGTTAGCCCCCATGCGGTAGCTGTCCTGTTCCACCTGGTAGACGACATGGTGGGTCGGCTCCACGCCGGAGTCGGTGCGCAGCCCGGACTGAACCACGAACAGGTCCGGTAGTTTGCCGTTCAGCAGGCGGAAGGGCGGCGAATCCTTTGCACCGGTGGCGGGATAGCGCAGCAGTTCCGCCTGCCTGAGATCCCCGCCGTGCGCATCGATCACGATCCGGTACAGATCGGTCTGCACGGTAATCTGCTTGCCGGTTTGCAACACCTGGACAGCCTGGCCGGATGCGGTGGCGGATGCCGGTTTCCTGGTGCCGGGCAAGTCCTCGGCGGCGGGTGCAGCGGGTGGTTGCGCGCCGGTTGGCGTGGCCGGCGTGGCGGTTTCCTGCTGCGCCGACGTGGCGGCCTCCTGTCCCGGGGCATGGCCGTAATCGTGTTGCCACGCCTGCCACAACAGCATCATGACGAATGCCAGCGCGATGAACAGAAGCAGGCGTGGATTATCCATGGCTGTGTCCGGGGTTGTGCTCGTGTTCCG
>Ga0055451_10001106_pt1 | contig 10950 bp, 8 predicted proteins | sample China_Galinas_PW_3_FD_57745 | JGI IMG/M metagenome (GOLD analysis project Ga0055451, IMG submission 57745) | Wetland microbial communities from San Francisco Bay, California, USA, that impact long-term carbon sequestration - China_Galinas_PWB_D2 | ecosystem: Environmental > Aquatic > Marine >... | reverse complement strand
GCTCGAGAGCGTTGCCCCCGCCTTGACCTCGACCGCGGTCAGTCCGTCACCGCCGGTCATGATGACGTCGACTTCGAATCCCTTGCTGTCACGTAGGAAATACAGATTGCTGCGTCGCCCACGGTTGAAGCGGTGCTTCAGAAGTTCACTCACGACGAGGTTCTCGAACAACGGGCCGCGAAGCGGATGCGTCGCGATCTGCTTCGCGTTCTCGATTCCGATCAGGTAGCTCGCGAGCCCGACGTCATGGAAGTACAGCTTCGGTGACTTGACGAGCCGCTTCGAGACGTTGGCGTGGTACGGCGGCAGCAAGAAGACCAGGTAGCTCGCTTCGAGGACGCTCATCCACTCGCGCGCCGTCGGGTGAGAGATCCCAGTGTCTGCGGCCAGCTGACTGAGGTTGAGGAGCTGGCCGCAGCGCCCCGCGCACAGCTTGACGAACCGGCGAAAGGTCGAGAGGTCGCGGATGTGGCTCAGCTGGCGCACGTCGCGCTCCACGTACCTGTCGGTGTAGTCGCCGTAGGCTTGCGTCGGCTCGATGCCCTCGTCGTAGATGCGCGGATAGAACCCGGTATAGATCCACTCGTCCGTGCCCAGTCGCCGTCCGGAGCTCTCGGCTTCGGCAATCGTGAGCGGTAGCAATGTCAGCACCGCCGTGCGACCTGCGAGCGACTGCGTGATCGCCTCGTTGACCGAGAGTTGCTGGCTACCGGTCAGCACGAACATCCCGTTACGCCGGCGCTCGTCGACGATCTCTTGGACGTAGCCGAGCAACGTCGGCACGCGTTGGATCTCGTCGATCACGGCCCCGTCGGGAGCTTGCGCGAGGAAGCCTCTCGGATCGGTGTCGGCAAACTCACGGGTGTCGGCCGCTTCTAGATTGAAGTACGGCATCTCGCCAAAGCACAGGCGCGCGAGTGTTGTCTTGCCCGATTGTCGCGGCCCGGTCAGGGTGACGACCGGGTATTGCCCGAACAAGCGCTCGAGCGTCGGCTGCATGTCCCTGGGGAGCATCGGGACATTTTGAAGATTCGATCTTCATTTTGCACCGATCTGTTGAAGTTGCTTTCAGACAATGACTTATGCTTGGGCTACCGCTCGGCCCCACGCGCAACGGGCCCCGAGTTCCCGTTCTAGCGCCATGCCGTCCCGCACACGGGGAGTGATAGCATCGAAGCTCCCTCTGCTCGGAGCCTGCATGCTCGGATCGAAGACGACCCGCTTCCTGTTCGTTGTCCTGTGCGGACTTGCTTCGCCGTTGTTCGCCCAGGACCTCGTCGGCGCTCGCGCGCGCGGCATCGAGTTCGTCGGAGCAAAGACGTTCACCCGTGCCGAGATCCTGGCCGCGCTGAAGCAACGCCCGATCTGGTGGAAGCTGTCCCATCCGAGTGCTCCTCTCGGCCCGTGGATCCGTCATCTCCAGCAGGAGGTGCTGCTCGGCTACCGCTACCACGGCTTCCCCGACGCCACCGTCGAGGTCGAGCCGACGGCACGAGGTGTGCGCGTTACCGTCAACGAAGGCAAGCGGTTCCTCGCCGGCCCGGTGCGCGTCGTCGGCAATCGCGAGGTCCCGACCGACTTCATCGTGCGCGCCCTGACCGAGACCTACACTGCGGGGTTCGGACTCCATGTAACCCGGGTGGAGGGTGTCGTAGTCGAAGTAGATCCGAAGGAGGCGTTCTGGGTTCCCGGGCAACCGGCCGTACTCGGATCGCGGGCGATGCAGGAGGCATGGGGGAGGCTCGAGTGGGCGTTCCGCGACCTTGGGCGTTATGGCCCGGTCGGGCGAGTCGAGACGAAGCTCGCTGACAACGGGAAGTACGAGCTCGTTGTCCACATCGAGTCCGAGGGCAAACCTCTGAAGATCGGGAGCATCGTCTACGAAGGCAAGTTCGACGCCGCTCCCGAAGAGTTGTCCAAGCGACTCGGTCTGGCCAAGGGCATGCTGTTCACGCGCAAGCTGCACCAGCAGGTCATCGAGAAGCTCGATGCGATGGGCCGGTATGCCAAGGCCGAGATCGTCCTCGATCCCGCGTTCGGGCGCGACGGCAGGCTCGATCCCTTGAAGATCCACCTCGAGCGGGGGCACTACGCACCGCCGTTCGGCCAGATGCCCTGGGACGACCTCGCGACGCTTCGGCGCGGCCGCGCGTGGCTGTCCGAGTTCCTTTCGCGCGGACACTTGCACGTGGTCATGAAAGCAACGTCGCCCGACTCGTTCCCCGTTCAGCGCCTTGGTCTTCGGTTCGCGAACCAAGGTGCAGTCGTCGAGCTGACCTGGTTCCAGATCGGCCCGTACACCGTCGGACATCTCTCGCTCGTACTACGCCCGGACCGTTTGACCATCGTGCTGCACGACCAGAGGGCGTACGTCACCTGGCGGTTCGACAGCGCGAACGTGCAGGTGGAGTGCAAGGTCGTGCCGGTCGAGAAGGCAGGGACCGGGACGTTGTTCACGACGTTCCGATTCGGGCTCAACTCGACGCCGTTCGAGTTCCCGATGAACCTGGAGATCACCAATCAGGCCTTGCTCGCTGTGCTGACTTCCGAGGCGATCGTCAAGGCCAGCGACGCGACCGCTGTCCGGTTGCTGAAGTCGGGAACCGGTCACGACCAGCCGGTTGCGGTTGCCGTGGATCGGGCGTCAGGTGCAGTGAGTGCGGGTTTTCGTTTGCCGAGCGAGACGGGTATTTCGCTCGACGTCCGTCTCGTGGAAGAGCCCGTACAGCTCAGCATCGATGCCTTGATGGCTCGTGTCAGACAGCGCGGCTATCTGCGGCTCGACGATCGGGCTACGGAGGTTCTCGGTCGAAGAGTGTTCGACGACTTCTTGGCCGGGCTCGATTGGCCGGACCCTGCCTGCAAGCTCCTGTGCGGCTGTGCGATTCGCGCGCTGGCCAAGAAGGACGCGTTTCCGAGGCAGCGGGAGGAAGCCAAGGTCTCGAAACGGTTCGAGTTCGAAGGTCCGCCGAGCACTGAGCCCACCTCTCAGTGGAAGTTGCTCGTAGAAGCCTGCGCCCGGGCCCTCGAAGAGCTGTTTCCGACCGGGACGTGGCCGCAGCGTCTGTGTCGCGAGGCGCCGGAGCTGCTGGCGCCGAGCGGCAAACGCGACGAGCGTTTCCTCGACGAGTTCGGCGCGATCTACGAATCGGACAAGGTCAGCGCGGTCGGGGATCTCGCGGTCGCCCGATTCCTGACGTTCGTCGGTCGCTCCCGCGTGGCCAACGCGTTTGCCTACAAGGGCCTCGAGCACCTCGAGTTCGCTCGGACCTGGACGGACCTGCAGACGCTGGTCGGCAACGCATCGCTACCGAACCGCGCGCTGCGTGTGATCGGCCGGTCCTGGCGCGAGCTTGCGAGTCGAACCGACGACAAGGCGGTCAAGAAGCTGTTCGCGGATGTCAGCGGAGAAGACCCACTCGCATGGACACGCGTCGGGCTCGAACATCTGTGGAACCACATCTTCGGGCCGCGGATCCAGGCTGAGCTCCAGAAGCTCGCGAAGTAACAGGGCGCGACCGGGGCGACCCAGCGGACCCTTGCCAAGGATCAACTCATCGCCTGAGATATCTGCCCATGTTGAACAAGATCCTCGTCCAACAGTCCGAGAGCGCATACGCCGTGCTCCGAATCGTCGCCGGTGCGCTGTTCACCTTCCACGGCGCACAGAAGGTGCTCGGCCTCCTGGCCCCCCAACAGCCGCCAGTGATGTCGCAGCTCTGGTTCGGCGGCGTGATCGAGATGGTTGCCGGCGTGCTGATCGCTGTCGGCTTCCGCACGCGCTGGGCTGCGTTCGTTGCGTCGGGAACGATGGCCGTGGCCTATTTCCAGTTCCACTGGAAGTTCCAGTTCGACTCGAACTTCTTCCCGGCAGTCAATCGCGGCGAGCTCGCGGTCGTGTACTGCTTCGTGTTCCTCTATGTGGCCTGCAAGGGCGGCGGTCGCTGGAGTGTGGACGAACAGTAAAGCCGCGGGGTCATCGCGCTTTGGACCGACCCCACCTTCGTGCGTGCAAGATCCTGGAGAGCTGCTCGTGGCGCAGGTGCGCCACCACTTCTCGTGGCACTACGCAGTTCCGGCGTGAACACGCGGCGAACGAGTACCCGCAGAGCATGAGAATGCTACCGAGCAGGAACGGCCGACGCCTTACGCGAGCCAGGACCTTGAGAACCTCCCACGCGGGATGGTTGCCGACGACATGGTCCCGCACTCCGTCCCTCAGTCGCGCCTGGATCACGCCGCCGGCCGCCGTCCCCATCTCCCTGTGATGGACGAAGCAGCGACCGGTGAGCAGCCGGGTCTCCCACCCTCGCATCCGGGCCATCACCAGCGCAATCGTGTCCTCGCCGCCCTCCGGAATCGGCAGGAGCCCGCCAACGTCCTCGTAGCACTCGCGCCGGAACACCTGGCACTGTCCCGGCACATGACGCGGGTCGGTGAACCACTGGCGGTGATACTGAACTCCGGCCTCGATGAACGGCGTGCCGAAGACGCCCACACGAGGCGAGGAGGCAACAGAATGCAACATGTATTCGAAGTGATCCGGTTCGAAGGACACGTCGGCGTCCACGATCGCCACGAACTCGAACGCGAGGTCCGAGACGGCCTCGTAGGCCAGGGACACAGCCCGCACCTTGGACGCGAAGCCGCGCCCGTCTCCCCTGTCCCTGTGGATCACCCGGATCCAACCGTGTCGAGCCGCGAATCCGTCGGCGGCGTCACCCGTCCCATCGATGGATCCATCGTCCACGATGACCCACTGGGCCGGAAGCGATGACTGGCTCGCGATCGCGGTGAAGGTCCGCTCGAGGCTCGACGCCTCGTTGCGCGCGGGCGTGATGATGACATACCGGGCTTGCGCACCTGCCACGTTACCCACCACTGTTCTCCACGACCGACGAGCTGCGCGGTCGCGCCTCGGACAGGGCTTCCAGGCTGCACTCGAGATTCCAGAGCAAGCCGAAGGTCGCGTAATCGAGCCTGCCATCGCGGATCCTCGTGTCCAGCACCTGCTCGTCGATGAAGGCCAGCGAGCGCACCCGCCGAAGCAGGTCGTGCTCGCGCACGAGCGGCGTGCACCTACGCAGAAACGTGCTCGCCCCCACGGCGGGCTGCGCCGACGCCGTGAGAATCTGCCAGGCTTTCCGCGCCAGTCTCCTGGCGATGCCGAGACGCTTGACGAGGCCGGGCGCCGGCCCGCCGCGCGCAAAGAGCACCGGCCGCAAACCCGTGTCCAGCGGAACCTGCAACAGCTCGGGGGCCAAGCGCTCGATGATCCTCGCGGCCACCCTGTTGTGTCGCTTCAGGCCCGGCGCGAGGCTGGTCGCCCAGTCGGTGAATCGAGCGTCGAAGAACGGCATGAGCATGGGCCGTCGAACCGTCGGCGAGGAGATCTCGGGCCCCTTGAGGTGCTGCATTCGCTCCCGGAGATAGAACCGGTCGGTGCGCGCGAGCCAGCCCGTGCGCGCTCCGTCGAGTCCGGCGGAGACCGCATCGCTCGCGACTTCGTCGGCATGACGGGCGAACGAGCGCGTGAAGATCGATGGGTCGACGCGATCGTTGAGGCAGACCTGCCAGTTCACGAGTCGTGAGTGTTCCCTGGCGCTCGGCTGTTCGACGTCTCGCTGACCGTGATAGTAGAACCCGCGACAGAGCTCGCCGTTCTCGCCGCTCACCCTGACGAGCGAACCGATCTGATCGTCGATCCATACCAGAACCGCATGCGCGAGTGGATTGACCGAACCGTCGACCCCCATCGCGCCGACGCGAAGCAGAGCCAGGATCTCGCCGGCGCCCAGGGTGCGGGCCTGCGTCAGGTCGACGACCCGATGGCGCATCTGCTGCTGCTGCGTAAGGACCCTCGCGACCGCGAGGTCGGCCGCCTCGTTCGACCCGACCGTGACCGCGATGTGCTCGCGTCGCTGGTCCGCGGGGATCGCGGCGAGAGCGAGCCTGCTGTCCCAGCCGCCGCTCAGCTGCAGGGCTGCACTCGGGTGCGCGGACAGACAACTGCCGAGGCAGGCCCGCACGACCTCCGCTCCGGATTCCACGGCCTCGTTCTCGTCCTCGATGGTCCCGACCGGAGCCTCGTCGAACGGCAGCGGCGAAACGCGAGCGACGCCCGATTCGATCTCCAGAAACTTCCGGGGCGGAATCTTCCCGACCCCATGGAACAGCGAGGCCTCCCCGAGCAGATGACCGACCTTGCTCAGGATCGCAACCGACTCCAGGTCCAGCTCTCGCTCGGCGACGCTTGCGATGGTCGATGCAGACGACGACACCAAGGTGCCCTCGGGCAGCTGCGCGAAGTAGACGTGCTTCAGGGCACAGTGATCGGTGAGGACCTCGATCCTCGAACCCGCAAGGTCGCCGAGGACCATGCCGAACGGCGGAACCACCTCCGGGACGAAGTCCAGTCCCCGGGCCTGGCGTCGAGCGAGAGCCTCTCGCGACGACAGTCGCTCCCCGGAGTGGCAGTAGGCCCCCTCCTGCAGGAGAAGGCTCCAGCGGTCATGGTTGTCGCTCCAGGCCAGCGCATCGACGGGCCCCGAGTGTGCCAGGTGCAGGTCGGGCATCACCCGAAGCGCAGCACACCGGTCGTCCCTCCCGGAAAGCCGCGTCGCGGTCTGGTGCGCCGCGACGAGGATCTCACGAGACACCTCGGGGTGTACGCCGCGGACAGGACAGAAGAGAGTGAACGCGCTCACGAAGAAGGCCTGATGGTATCCGGAGCGCTCCAATCGTGAGTGGGCACGGACGGCGGGATGGCGTGCTCGAAGCCGTCCGCCAGCCGGCGATCCGAGCGGTTGCGCTCGCGGCTTCGCCGTCTGTTGTAGTCCTGAGCGAAGTCACCGATGTCCTCCATGAACCGGCGAAAGCGGTCCGCGGAGACATGACGGGTGTAAGACTGGTCGTAGCACCTGTTGTTCTGCTGGAGCCAGTTGACGTCGTGCCCCATCGCCAGCACGTCCTTGAACATCGGTGTTCCCGGGAGCGGAACGTAGCGAGACACGGTGATGAAGTCGGGTCGCAGCCGCTCGACCAGGTCCAGAGTCATCCTCATGTCGTCCATCGTCTCCTCTGGCAGTCCGAACATGAGGTAGGCCGACCAGAACATGTCGCAATGCGCGAGAATGCGCGCGGCTCGCTCGTACGTCTCGATCGTGGCCTCCTTCCGCATGTACTCGAGCATCGCGGGGCTGCCGGACTCCAAGCCGAGGCGCACCTGCACGCAGCCAGCCTCCTGCATCAGCTCGACGAGCTCCTGGTCGAGACAGTCCGGACGCGTGAGGCACTCCCACTGCACATCGAGCCGACGTTCGAGCAGCGCCCGGCAGAACTCGACGGTTCGATCTCGATCGACCGTGAACGTGCCGTCGCGAAACGAGAAGTACGTCGTGCCGAAGGCCTGCCGGGTGTCCGCGATCTCCTCCATGCAGATGTCGATGGATCGGAATCGCGCCGTCCGGCCGAGGGTCGCCGCGATGCCGCAGAACGAGCACCTCGACGGACAGCCCCGCGAGGTCATCATGAGACCCATGTCCCTCGGCTCGTAGGTCTCGATGCCGGCCAGCAGCTGTCGCCGGGGAATCCCGAGGCTGTCGAGGTTCTGGATCAGGGGTCGCCGGCTTGCGGTGGTGTCGCCATTCTCGCAGACCGCGATCCCACGGATGGACTCGAGCGACCTGCCCGTCTCGAGCGCGCGAACGAGTTCCTTGGCGGGTTCCTCACCTTCCCCCATCACGACGACGTCGATGTCCGGGTTCGCGGCCGTCGCTTTCCCGTAGTAGGCGACATGATCGCCCCCGACGATGACCTTCGCGCCAGGAAGCGTCTGCTTGACCAGGCGGATGGCACTGAGCGCCGATGGCAGCTTGCACGACAGGACGGTGAGCCCGACCACATCGGGTTGGTGCTCTTCCAGCATCCCTCGCAACCGCTGCCACGTAGGATGGTCGTGGTTCTCGACGCCCTCGTAATACTGGTCCCAGAGCCGTGACGATGCGACGTTCGACAGGCTCCGACCCTCGGGTAGATGATCTCCGTCGAAGATCAGCACGTCGTGCCCATCGTCGTGCAGGACGGTTCCGACGGACACGAGGCCCATGGGGAAGTAGAACCTGTAGAAGCCCAGGAAGGCGTCGTGCGGGGGATCGACCAGAAGGACTTTCATGTCAGTTCCCCTCCGAGCTCGGAGTCGAGGTAGCTGCGTAGAACTTGCATGGCCGTCGTCGGCAGCGTCGCGGGTGGCAGGCGGGGTCGCCAGTTCCGGAGCTCCCGGACCCTGGACGCGAGATCGCGGATGTCGTGAACTGCGAGCACTGCGTCGAGCTCCTCCAGCAGTGCGACGACCTCCCGTTGATGATCGTCCGGCGCCTCGTGGAACCTGGCGAGGCGAGGAACGACGATGGTCTTCTTGCCATGGGCGAAGCAGGTGTTGAGCGTCCCGCAGCCGGCGTGTGTGATCACGAACTCCGCGGGCTCCAGCAGTTCCAGAAAGCTCCGGGGAGAAAGGAACCGCTCGTACCGACAGTGCGTGGGCTCATGTTCGGAAGTCCCGATCTGGACGAACACGTCGTCCAGTTCGCCGATACCGGCGAGACGATCGACCTCGCGCACGAGTCGCGAGAAGCTCGGCCCCGCGACCCCTACAGTCACCAAGATCAAGGTGCAGCTCCTTCAGAAGGAAGGTTGGGGTACAGCGAGCCACCGAAGACAGCCCGTGGGAGTCTGTCACCGAGCGAGCGGTGCTGAACGAGAAACAGGTTGGCGAGGCGATAGCAGAGGCGACCTGTCAGGCTCACGCTGTGGACGCGGGCATAGGCCTCGATGTAGACGCTGCGAATCCCCATCAGCCGCGCCAGCAGGAACGCCGGAAGGCACAGTCCTGCGCCGGTGGAGATGATCAGCGACGGCCTTTCCTTGCGGAATACCCGCACCAGCCTGAAGAGGGAAACCAGTGTGATGACCGGGAAGTAGAAGGGTCGCCGGCGCCAGAGGCCGACACCGAGATTCGGGAGCGTGTACACGCTGGCCTGCGGCTCCCGCGTCGTGATCGCCGGCGAGCCCTCGAGGCTGGTAACGAAGAAGTGAGGGTGCTGCGAGAACAGTGGCGACAGAAACAGCAGCTGCTCCAGATGGCCGCCTCCCGATGCGACGAGGCATATCGTCCGCTTTGGAGCACCGGAACCAATGGGGTCGTCCGGGCGGGCCATGTGGGTGTCCTCGGGTGGTGTGCAATCCTGAACCGTACTCATCGTAGTGGAGACGAGCAGGGTCGACAACGTGGCCACGTTGCGCGGGTCGAAGAAACACGCTGGCTGCCGCCGGACGAAGCGCGAGAGTCGAGCGAGCGTCAGCAGCACCATGGCGAGTCAACTCGCTCGACGATGGTCAACGGGCGGCGGCGAGCCGAGAATGGCGCGCATGACCGATCCGCTGATCATCCGGGTGGCGAGCGCGTCGCCTCGGGTGGCTGGACCGGTCGCCCCCGGCGCGTTACGTTTGATGGCGCAACCCAGCAAGGAGCGACGTTCCCCATGACCAACGTCTTCGTCGACTCTGCCGTTCGGGCGTGTCTGTGCGCCGCGCTGCTCACTGGCACCGCCTCGCCACAGCAGCGGCGAACGTATCGCACGCGTGAAGCGACGATCCGATACAACTCGTCGCCGAAGGTCGCCCGGGCGGTTGGCAAGCGGATCGACAACTACTGCAAGGCGTTCGAGTCGTTCTACGACGCCATTCGGCTGGAGAAGAAGTCCGACAACAAGATCGTAGCCCGCGTGTTCAACAGCTATGACGAGTACGCGGACTTCCACAAGAGGTTCTGGGGAGACGAGGATCCGCCCTTGGCGTTCTTCTCGCGCTCGATGAACCAGCTCGTGCTCTACGACGACGACGAGGACGTCACGCTCCGGCAGACGCTGTTCCACGAGTGCTCGCACCAGTACCTGTATCGTTACAACGACGAGGCACCGAGCTGGCTTCACGAGGGCCTGGCGGAGTACTTCGAGGGCTTCCGTGTGTCCCGCGAAGGCAAGGTGCTCGCCAAACGCCCCAACATCTACGACCTCGTGATCCTCCAGACGGCCCTGCGCACGGGCGAGTACCTCCCGCCGCGCGAGCTCGTCGCGATGAGCGACGACAAGTTCGACGACTTCAGGAAGAACTACCCCAAGCTGCACAGCTACCTGCACTATGCGACGGCTTGGGGGTTCGTGTGGTACTGCCTGGAGATCGGGCAGGCCGAGCGCAAGCTGCTCGTCGACTACTTCCACGAGCTCGGAGCCAAGGGTGAGCGGGCGCGGTTCCGCATCAAGGACTGGGAGCAGTTCGAGAGCAAATGGAAGAAGGCCATCCTCGAGCTCGACCCCGAGTGCTCCGACGCGATCGACCACGTCCTGCTCGGGTCCGGCTACCGCAGCAACGGAGACTACGAGAAGGCGATTGCGCAGTATCTTGCCGCGTTGAAGAAGGATCCTGAGACGCCAGGAGTGCTCTACTGGTTGGGCTACTCGTACAAGCGAGACGGAGACTACGAGAACGCGCTGAAGTGGCTGACGAAGGCCAAGGACCGGTACAAGACGAATCCATCGCCGCCGTACATGATGGCGCGGATCGTGTTGGGCGTGGACATGGAGGGCGCTCCCTCGGATCCGAGCAAGGCGCTCGTGCTTGCCAAAGAAGCCCTCGAGCGCGCCGGCCGGAAGAGCCCGAAGCACCTCGAGCTCGTTGCCCGCTGCCACGCAGCGGCCGGTGACCGGCGGGCGGCGGTCAAGATGTTGCGGCGGGCGATCAAGTACACCGAGGACGACGAGAGCCGCGAACGCTACGAGAAGCTCGCCGAGGAGTTCAGGAAGCGACCTGCCAAGAAGTGAGGCGTGCTTGGGGCGTGGAGGCCGGTGTCACCTATGTGCCCGGTTGATCAGGCACGGGCACGCACTGGGGTCG
>Ga0055451_10001104_pt1 | contig 10964 bp, 7 predicted proteins | sample China_Galinas_PW_3_FD_57745 | JGI IMG/M metagenome (GOLD analysis project Ga0055451, IMG submission 57745) | Wetland microbial communities from San Francisco Bay, California, USA, that impact long-term carbon sequestration - China_Galinas_PWB_D2 | ecosystem: Environmental > Aquatic > Marine >... | reverse complement strand
CTCGATGATGGCCGGCGTCGAAGCCGAGTTCTTCCTGTTCGAGCTGGACGAGAACGGCAGGCCGACGACCCGGACCCACGACAAGGCCGGCTACTTCGACCTGGCCCCGGTCGACCGCGGTGAGCCGTGCCGGCGCGCGATCGTCAACTGCCTGCATGCGCTCGGCTTCGAAGTCGAAGCCACCCACCACGAGGTCGCCGAGGGCCAGCACGAGATCGACTTCCGCTACAGCGACGCGCTGAGCATCGCCGACAACCTCGCGACGTTCCGCTTCGTCGTGCGCAAGGTCGCGCGCTCGTGGGGCCTGCACGCGACGTTCATGCCGAAGCCCGTGTTCGGCATCAACGGCTCGGGCATGCACACGCACCAGTCGCTGTTCCTCGAAGGCGGCGACAACGCGTTCTACGACGAGGACGCCGAATACCAGCTCTCGAAGACCGCGCTCAGCTACATCGGCGGCCTGCTCAAGCACGCGAAGGGCCTGTGCGCGCTGACGAACCCGCTCGTCAACTCGTACAAGCGCCTCGTGCCCGGCTACGAGGCCCCGACTCACATCGCATGGTCCGAGCGCAACCGTTCGCCGTTGTGCCGCGTCCCGGCCCGCCGCGGCGTCGGCACCCGCGTCGAGCTGCGCATGCCCGACCCGGCGTGCAACCCCTACATCGCGCTCGGTGGCATGCTCGCGGCCGGACTCGACGGTGTGCAGAGCGAGCTCACGCCGCCCGACCCGGTCAACAAGAACCTCTACCAGATGAGCCAGCGCGAACGCGCCCGGCACAAGGTCGAGAGCCTGCCCGGCAACCTGTCCGAGGCAATCGATGCGCTCGAGAAGGACAAGGTCCTGACGGACTCGCTCGGGGATCACATCCTCGAGAACTTCGCGCGCGCCAAGCGGCAGGAGTGGCAGGAATACATCGCCGCGGTGCACCCGTGGGAAGTCGAGCGCTACCTGGGCACGTACTAGCCCCGCTAAGCCTCAAAGCGACGGCCTCTCGGGCTCCCGGCTCCGGCTCCGGTCCGGGTTCGGGTCCGGGTCCCGGTCCCGGTCCCGACTCCGCCCAGCCCATGCCCGCCCTGTGCTCGCGTGTGCAGCAGAGGCTGCGCCCATTGGACGAGCACGAGGCGGGAACCGGCACGGGCACGGGCACGGGCACGCACGGGAACGGACCGACCGCACGATAGCCGCGAGAGCACGAGCTTGCATTGCACTCGCGGCGGGCGAATCGCGCTTATCGCGTCCATAGGCCCGTCAGCCGGGCGTTAATGAGCTTAACCACGGCCCTGTGGACGGCCCCGGTAGGCGGCATTTTTGCAGCCCGCGGTGTTCTACACGTGTAACCAAAGCAAACACCGCCGCTATTTGCCGATTGGCTCCGGCCTCGACCCCATATCGGTGGACGGGCCGAGTTCACAATTCAGATGAAACTCTCGAGAATCCAAGCTCCGTTCTTGGCCTCGGTGCTCTTCGGGCTCGCTGCGTGCACCTCGGGTGGCGCGGAAACCACTGCCCCGGAAAGCCTGGACACGACGCAATCCGCACAAGCGGACCAGGCCGTCGACCCGGTCGAGACGCTCTGGCAGCAACACACTCGCCGGCGCGCCGACATCGAGCAGCTATTCCAAAAGGTCGTAAAGGCTCCGGACCCCGAATCCGCCCTCCATTGGCTCCGGGTCTACATCCTCTCGCTGGTCGCCAACAAGCAGGCCCGCATCAACGATCGCGAGGCCGTCACCGGTCTCGAGCAGCACGCCGCTTTCCTCGCCAAGCGGCACAAGCTCGAGGACGGCGTCGGAAGCAGCGTTGCCGAGATCCTGGACGACGTGAAGACGCTCAAGGCCGTGTTGGCCAGCCCACAGGACGAGTCGCCCGAGGCACCGAAGCAATAAGCGCGACGAAGGGCGTTCTGCTAGACTGGTCGGCCTTCACGCCTCTCGCAACCGGAGTCGACCATGCGAGCTCTCCTCGCGGTGTTTTCGCTCATGGCGTCGCTGATGGGTCAGTCACCGACGCAGTTCTCGGGCCTCACCCACCGCCCGCTGCCGGTGGATACCTACAAGACCAACGGTATCGCATGCGGCGATGTCGATGGTGACGGTGACCTCGATCTCGTCATCGGCAACGAGGGAGCGAGCAACGTCTTGTTCCTCAACGACAGCGTCGGGACGTTTACGGCCTCCGGCGGTCTTCCGAAGGACACAAGCATCACTCTCGCGGTTGCGCTGTTCGACGCGGACGGAGACGGTGATCTCGACCTTCTGACGGCCAACGCGAGCCAAGACCACCTGTACCTGAACGACGGCAAGGGCAACTTCACCGACGTCACGCTCGGCTCGATGCCTGCGGATACCGACTATGGCAACGCGATCGCGATCGGTGACATCGACGGCGACAACGACTTGGATGTGATCATCGGGAACTTCGGCTCGCGAAACCGTGCGCTGATCAACGATGGCAAGGCGCGGTTCTCCGACGGCACGGCGACCCATCTCCCGAACGATCAAGATGTCACATCAGGCGTCGCTCTCGTCGATGTCGACGCAGACAAGGACTTGGACTTGGTATTCGCCAACAGGCTGTCCCAGAACCGCCTGCTGCTCAACGATGCCAAGGGTCGGTTCACCGATGTCTCGGTGACACGCATGCCAGGCGATTCCGATTCCACGCTCGCGGTAGCAGCCGGCGACGTCGACGGAGACGGGGACATCGACGTCGTGTTCGCCAACGATTCCACGAGCAATGAGTTGTATCTGAACGTCTCGGGCGCGTTCCTGCGAGCCACGTCCTTCTTCTTCCCGCGTGACAACGACGCGAGCACTTCCGTGCAGCTCGCTGACGTCGACGGCGATGGTGATCTCGACGTCGTGTTCGGCAACGGTGGTTCGACGAAGAGTCAGGGCAACACGCTGTACTTGAACGATGGAAAGGCGCGATTCCAACTCGACACGAGCGGCCGACTTCCGCCCGACACATCGCCGACGGCGGCGGTGTACCTCGCCGATCTCGCCGGTGACCCCGGGCCGGATCTGGTGGAAGGCAACCTGGGACAATCGAATCTGCTGTTCCTCAACGTCAGCGGTCGATTCGTAGACCGAACCGCACCGAGGCTCCCACCGGACACCGACGACACGTCGGTCATCCTGCCGGTCGACGTCAACGGAGACGGGAACGCGGACCTGGTCGTCGCAAACGCAGGCGCCCAGAACCGACTCTATCTCGGAGACGGCGATGGAGGCTTCGTCGACGCGACGGCGGCCTCGTTCCCGTTCGACGCGAACAGTTCCGTCGCGGCCGCAGCAGCAGACGTCGACAACGATGGCGATCTCGACCTCGTGTTCGGCACCCTCGGTATTGGGGATCGGCTCTACCGGAACGATGGAACAGGCAAGTTCCAGGACGTTGCGGGCATCCCGGCCAGCAAGGCGATCGCGACATCGTTCGCGTTCGGGGATGTCGACAACGACAAGGACAAGGACCTCGTCGTGGCCCGGGCCAGCGGCCAGAACAGCCTGTACTTGAACGACGGAAAGGGGAAGTTCACGGACGTCACGGCTCTCCGCTTGCCGGTCGCCGTCGACGACTCGCACTCGGTCGCGCTCGGGGACGTCGACAACGACAACGACATCGACATCGTGTTCGGCAACAACGGGTCGGCGAACACGCTGTACCTGAACCTCGGTGGAGGTGTGTTCGCGCGCGCCCCGGCACTGTTGTTCCCACCGGATTCCGACGAAACGCAGTCGATCGCGTTGTACGACTTCGACCAGGACGGTGACCTCGATGTGTTCCTGGTCAACGGAATCGTGGCGTCCGGCTTGAACAAGTTGTACCTGAACGACGGCAAGGGCCGATTCACCGACGTCAGCTCGACGCACATGCCGACGAAGCTCGGCCTGGGCACCACGGACCTCGCGATCGGGGACGTCGACGGAGACGGGGATCTCGATGCTGTCATCGCAGCCAGCGGATCCCCGGCGAGACTCTACCTCGGTGATGGACACGGCAAGTTCGTCGAGGCGAGCAATCGACTCGTCGGAGGGACGTCCGCGACGCGATCGGCCCGGCTCGTCGACGTCGATACCGACGGCGACCTCGATCTCGTATGGGCGATCTCGAAGGCGCAGAACCAACTCCACTTCAACCTGCTCCGACAGTTGGACTCCGCTACGCTCGCCACAGTCGGTCACCAGTACGTGCTCGACCTGTTCGCCAAGTCGGGATTCGCGACTTCGGGTCAGCTGATCGCTCCCTACGTCAGCCTGTCACGACTCCCGAACCGCGTCCCGTTGCCGCCCTTCGGCAGCTTCTCGCTCGACCCCACGGGAATGATCGCGCTCGCACCGGTGGCGATTCCCGCGCCTTCGGGTCGCATCGGCCTCCAGCTCGCGATCCCGGACTCTCAGGCTCTGGTCGGCAAGACGATGCACTTCCAAGGCCTCGTCCTTCACTCCACGTCCGTCAGCACGTGGCGCCTGTCCAACGTGGCGTCGGAGACGATTACTCGCTGACGTTCCGACGCCATCACTGGTGCGCTGCGAGGCGGATTCGCAGCACCTCGGTGGCGGCGGTTACGTACAGCGCCGCCCCGCCCTCACCGATCGTGCAGTTCGACGTCGGCACTCCGGTCACGAGCGTGCCGAGATGCTGTCCGCTCGCGTTCAGGACGTAGACTCCGCCGGGTCCGGCTGCGAACACGTTGCCGAGCTTGTCGACGGCCATGCCGTCGGGCAGACCCGGCCGGGTCTTCGTAGACCTCCGGGCGTCGAAGAACTGCCGCCGGTTCGCAAGGGTGCCGTCCGCTTGGATGTCCCAGGCGATCCACACGGGCGCATCCGGGTCCGCGTTCGACACGTAGAGAGTCCGGCCGTCCGGCGCGACTGCGACGCCGTTCGGCGCCCGGAGGTCGGACACCAGCAGGGTCAGTTCGCCGCTCGTCGAAAGCCGGTAGACACCGCTGAATGGTAGCTCGCGGGCAGGGTCGTCGAAGGTCCCTGGCAGCCCGAACGGTGGATCCGTGATGTAGAGGTCGCCGCTCGGTGCGAAGCAAGCGTCGTTCGGACTGTTCAACCGCTTGCCGCGGTAGTGGTCCGCGAGCACCGTGCGCGTGCCGTCGGCTTCGATGCGCGTGACCCGGCGATCGCCGTGCTCGCAGAGCACGAGCCGCCCATGCGAATCGAACGTCAAGCCGTTGGAGCCGGGTTCCCTGCCAGTGAACGGCACGGTTCCGGTGTAGCCGCTCGGGAACAGGTAGACCGATGTTCCCAGGCCGCGCTGCCAGCGGAACACGCGGTTGTTCGGGATGTCGGAGAACACGAGCCCGAGCTCGTCGCGCCACGCCGGGCCCTCGAGCCACGTGAACCCGCCGGCGACCTTCTCGAACGTCGCGCCTTTCGCGACGATGCGGTCGAGCCGCGGGTCGAGCCGCTCGATCCTCCGGGCTGCGGTTCGCGCTGCCGGCACGCCCGAGCTCCCGGCCTCGAAGAAGTCGAGCTTCGCCGACCGCATCCAGATGAAGTTCTCGGGCGCGGCCGAGATCGGCCCGTTGATCCCGAACACGGCCAGCTGGATGACCTGGCCGGGGCGCGCGTCGCGCGTGACGACGACGCGGTTGGGGGCGTTGAATCCGGCGACCACGCTGCCGCCGCGCTGGCCGAGGTCGCGTGGCAGACGGCCGTCGACCCAGATCTCCGCATAGTCGTCGACGACAGTCTCGAACTCGATCGTGCAGCCCGACGGGTCGAGGTTGCCGATCCGGTCGGGCACGGTGAACCGGAATCGGTACCAGCAGAAACAGACCTTGCCCGTGGGGCGCCGCTCGTCGAGCGTGGCCGGATCGATCACCTCCCAAGCGGAGTCGTCGAACTCGACCGGCTCGGCGTGCGGCGCGATGTCCCACGTGCGGTTCGGCCGCCCGGTCGGCTTCTTGTCCGGTCCCGGAGAACGGAACGCGACGTCCACGGGCTTCGCGTCGTGGTACCGCCACGCGCCGCGGACGAGTTCCACGGCTCTGTGTGTCGTCAGGTCCAAAGTCGCCGCGGGCACGCGGCCCGTGTCGTGAGTGTCGCGCGCCCGCGCGAGCAGCACCGGCGCGGCGAGTATCGGGAGAGTTGCCATCAAGGCTCGCATCGGTCCTCCAATCTGGTTCAAGTCAGCGCTTGGATGCGCCGACCACGCGTCGCGTTTCAGCCGCACCGGCCGAACAGGAACTGCAGCGGAACGTGCACGCGCGATGCCCACGCGGTTTCGTCGTGCTTCGCGTGCGGGAACGCGAGGTGCAGCACGTCGCGGCCTCGCTCCCAGCCGTTGTGCTCGAGCAGGTCGGCTACCTCACGCGTGGCCTCGTAGTTGTCGCGCGGCCATCCGCTGTCGAGGTACACGCGCACGGGTTGCTTGCCGCCGCCCGTGATCCGTTCGCGCAGATCGTCGCGGTAGCCGAACGTGCTCGACAGACACGCGACGTGACCGAACACGTCGGGCCAGCCGAGCCCGAGATGCAGCGACACGACTCCGCCGAGCGACGAACCGAGCGTGGCCGTGTGCTCGGGGCCGCCGAGCGTCCGGTAGCGGGCGTCGATCCACGGCAGGAGCTCTTCGACCAGGAAGCGGCCATAGCCGCCGTAGCCGGGCGACGTGTAGTCGCGCATGCGATCACAGGCATAGACGCCGACGACGATCATGCGGCGCACGAGGCACATCGAGCGCAGCACGCGCAGTGTCGTCACGATGTCCCAGTGCGTGCCGCCGAACGCTTCGTCGGGGAAGAACAGGTTCTGACCGTCGTGCATGTAGAGCACGGGCAGCCGCTCGAGCTGGTTCTCGTCGTAGCCGGGCGGGACGAACACGCGAACGGCGTAACCGCGCTCCTCGAACGACGCGGGCACGACGTGCTTCGTGCACTCGTGGCAGGCGTCGTCCGGTGTGAAGTACGGGTACGCATCGCAGACACCCTCCGAGCGCAGCGCGAGGTAGTTGTCGCCCTGCGCCCACAGGAGCTCGTCGCCGCGCCGCAGCACGGGCTTGAAGTAGCGGAACGCGAGATCGTCGGCGAGCTCGAAGTCGTGCCGCCCGTCGCGTGATGCACCGGACGGCTCGACGTCGGCGTCCCAGTCGCGGTCGCTGCGCAGCAGGATCGTCCCGCCATCGGCCTCGTAGTGGACCCGGACCTTCATGCGATGCCTCGCTGTGCCATGGGCACGTCGAAGCTCGAAACCGCCTCGTCGCGCAGGCATGCCGCTACGCGGGCCGGCGTTCCCAGGTCCGTCCAGCCGCACGCCGGCACGCGCAACACGCGGAGACGATCCTCGGCGCCCTGCAGCAGGTCGCGCGAGAAGTCCGTGACCGGTAGGTCCTCGTAGACCCTCGCGATCGCCGCCCGCCGGTCCGCGACCGGCGCGTCGAGCGCGGCAGAGAGCCGGCGCACGAGCTCGGGGTGCCTCTGCTCGTAGAGCTCGAGCAGCACCGGGACCGGCGTGACGATCACGAAGCTGTTCCACAGCCCGCCCAATGTCCGGATTTGCAGCGCGCGTTCCGGATCCGGCTTCTCGACGAACTCGGCGACGTTCCGCACGGGTCCGTCTCCGACGAACGGGAGGATCCATCCGTAGTCGGGCACGGCGGCGTCCGGGGTCACGCCGAGCAGCACGATCGAGCCCGAGTGCCGGGCCTGAATGCGCGCGTCGACCACCGCGTGACTCAGCACCTGCTCGTCGGCCACATAGTGATCCGACGGCAGGAGCACGACGCACGCGCCGCGGGCCACCTTGGCGATGGCGAGGAGAGGCAGCAGGACTCCGACCGCGGTGCCGCGGTTGGCCGGCTGCACGATCGCATGGGGCGCCCCGGGGTCACGCAGCTCGCGCTCGAAGAACGGCCGGTGCTTCTCGGCGACGACCGCGAGGACGTGATCTTCGGCCACGACGTTTCGGGCTCGGGCGACGGCGTCGGCGAACAACGACCGGCCGCCGCCGAGCGAGCAGAACTGCTTGGGCACCGTGACTCCGGACCGCGTGGTCAGGGGACGCAGCCGCGTGCCGTCACCGGCCGCGAGCACGATCGCCCAATCGGCTTCCCCGCGTCTCATCGCAGCACCTTGACGACGTAGTAGGTGAACGCTCCGTCGACCTCGCTGAACCAGTGGGGAACCCCCGCCGGAACGACGACGATGTCGCCTTTCATGAGCCTGCGGGCGTTGCCGCCCTCGATCGCGTCGCCGCGGATCTGGCCGGGCGCCGTCTTTCGCCCGCCGGTGACGGTGCCGCCGGTCACGAACGTGGCCGTGCCTTCGCGCACGTAGACGATGTCGGTCTCGTGCTCGTGGACCTCGGCCTGTCCGGGACCGTCACGGCGGCTCGCGTGGATCTTGAACTCACCGTTCTCGAGCAGCGGCTCGCCGCGGGTGAACGCGGCATCGACCGTGGTGCTCGGGAAGTAGGTCGTCGTGCCACCACCGGCCACTTCCATCGCGGCCCGCCCGGCTTCGGCGATCGTGTCGTCCCAGTCCGCGCTCGCCGCGCCGCTGACGCCGATCGCACCGACGACGTAGCCGTCGACCGCGAGCGGCACTCCGCCCCTGAGCGGCGTGAAGTCTTCGAGCGCGACCATCGTCGTCCGCCCGTCGAGGACGAGCTTCTCGAACACACGCGTCGGCTTCCTGAACATCGCCGCCGTGTGCGCCTTCCCGGTCGCGATCCTCGCGGCAGCCGCGAACGTACCGTCGAGGCGCTCGAGCAGCAGCAGGTGGCCGCCGTCGTCGACGACGGCGATCGCTCCCGTGCCGCCGTTCGCGCGAGCGAGGGCCGCCGCTGCCTTGACGACGCGCTGCGCAGTGGCGAGGCCGAGGATCGGCTTCTTCGCACACCACTCCGCCGCCGGCGCAGGGGAAGTCCCGATTGGCGCAAGCGAAGCGAGGATCGGGAGAGACAGTAGGACCATGCGGTTCATCGCACCCCTCCTCACATCACCGGCGACGCGAACGTCGCCTCGCCCAGCAGCGTCTCGGCAAAGGCACACCAGATCTGCACCTTGGCCACGTCTTTGATGTAGGCCGGCACGGTGATCGTGCGGTTGAGCTTGCCGCCCTTGATGACGAGACGCTGGAGCAGGTAGGTCCTGCCACAGGAATCGACGACCTGCCAGTGCGGCGCCGGCGCGTTCGGAACCACGAAGTCCTTGCTCAGCGTCAGCGTGCTCGACGCACCGCGCCGGACGTGCAGGACGCGGCCCTTGTTGGCCTTCTTGCCGGCGAACGTGCCGCTTTCGTGCGTGATCACGGCGCGCGGCGCGAGCGTCCTATCGAAGCTCGTCTCGCCGAGGACGACCTCGGCCCACGCGCACCAGATCTGCACGCGCGCGACGTCGGGGACGTGATCGGGGAGCTCGATCGAGCGGTGGAACACACCGCCCTTGATCACGAGTCGCTGCAACAGATGCACGCCACCGCACGAGTCGACGACCTGCCAGTGCGGCGCCGGGCTGTCCGGAACCAGGAAGTCGCTCGAGAGCGTCAGCGTGCGCTTGCCGCCGGACTCGACGTAGGTGACGGTGCCGCCGTTGACCTTGACGCCGTGAAACGGCTTGCTGGTCACGCCGCGGCAAGGGAGAGGTGGGACGACCGCGAGGGCCGCTGAGAGCAGGAATCCGTGTAGCAACATGGTAGTCCTCCGAGAGGGTGCGTTCGCGGCCGGGAGTGGGGGCAGCGCGAGGGGCCGCAGCAGCGCGCTGTTCGCCGTTCGATGACACGCGCGGCCGTCGGTTACGCACGACGATCGGGGTAGCTTTCCCGTAACCCGCGCCGCTTCCGCTGCATCCGAGGTCGTCTTGCCCGTGCCCTCGGGCGAACGGAAGGAGGACCCGCTCATGCTGCGTGTGTTGGCCAGGCATTGGCCCGAGTACTTGATCGAGGCGGCGCTCTTGGGTGCGTTCATGGTCTCGGCGTGCGCGTTCGGCGTTCTGCTCGAGCACCCGGCATCACCCGTGCGGCAGGCGATCAGCGACCCGTTGGTCCGTCGCGTGCTGATGGGGATCGCGATGGGCGCAACCGCGCTCGCGCTCGTCTACTCGCCGTGGGGCAAGCGGTCGGGAGCCCACTTCAACCCTGCCGTTACGCTCGCGTTCCTGAGCCTGCGTCGCGTCGCTCTAGCCGACGCCGGGTTCTACGTCCTCGCGCAGTTTCTCGGCGGTTTCCTCGGCGTGCTGGTGATGGTCGTCCTGCTCGGCGACGTTCTCGCCGACGCGGCCGTCGCGTTCGTCGCGACCCGTCCGGGGTCCGCGGGAGTCCCGGCCGCGTTCGCCGCGGAGCTCGGCATGTCGTTCGTTCTGATGACCGTCGTGCTGCTCGTGTCACGGAGCAAGCACCATGGCCGGTGGACCGGAGCCTGCGCGGCGTTCCTCGTCACGGTCTACATCATCCTGTTCGCGCCGGTATCGGGCATGAGCATCAACCCGGCCCGCTCGTTCGCGTCCGCCGTTCCCGCCCACGATTTCTCGACGTACTGGATCTACGTCGTCGCGCCGCTCTCGGGGATGTTGGCCGCCGCGTTGCTGCACGCGCGCCGCCGCGAGGTGCCCGGCGAGTGCGCGAAGCTCCACCACCAGAACAGCTCGCGCTGCATCTTCTGCGAATGGCGTGTAACGCGAAGCGCCCCGGCCGCATCCAAGGCGCGAACCAACCCACATGGAGATCAATCGATGAAACGCAAGAACCTCTACATTACTGCCGGCGTCGTCGCCGCGTTCGTTCTCTGGCTCGTCTTCCGGCCCGAGCTCCTGTTCATCAACCAGTCGGTCGCGGAGGCCTTCCAGCAGTCGAGCGCGACGCCGCTGCGCACTGGAATGTTCCACGACGGTGCGCACACCACGAAGGGGATCGCCACCGTCTATGAGCTCCAGAGCGGCAAGCGCGTCCTGCGGCTGAGCGACTTCGAGACCTCGAACGGCCCGGACCTCCGCGTCCTCCTGGTTGCCGCCG
>Ga0055451_10001103_pt1 | contig 10965 bp, 6 predicted proteins | sample China_Galinas_PW_3_FD_57745 | JGI IMG/M metagenome (GOLD analysis project Ga0055451, IMG submission 57745) | Wetland microbial communities from San Francisco Bay, California, USA, that impact long-term carbon sequestration - China_Galinas_PWB_D2 | ecosystem: Environmental > Aquatic > Marine >... | reverse complement strand
CTTCGAGATGGTGAGCGCGTCCCACGAGGTCGCGCGCGAGCTGGGTCTGCTCGCCCGGGGCGAGACGACGACGGTGGACGCCTACCTCACGCCCCTGTTGCGCGATCATCTGCGAAGCCTCGCCGGCGCGCTGCCGGGCTCCCGGCTGCGCTTCATGCAGTCGTCGGGGGGACTCACCGACGTCGACCGCTTCCGCGGGCCGACGGCGCTCCTCTCGGGGCCCGCCGGCGGCGTGGTGGGCGCGGCGCGGGTCGCGGGCGAGGCGGGCTTCGCCCGGGCGGTGGGCTTCGACATGGGCGGCACCTCGACCGACGTGTCGCTGATCGAGGACGGGGAGGTCGAGCGCGCCTTCGAGACCGTCGTCGGCGGCATCCGGGTCAAGGCGCCGATGATGCGCATCCACACCGTCGCGGCCGGCGGCGGCTCGCTCTGCCGCTTCGACGGGTTCCGCTTCACGGTGGGGCCCGAGAGCGCCGGCGCGAGCCCGGGACCGATCTGCTACGGCGCCCCCGACGCCCGGGGACTCGCCCTCACCGACGTCAACTTCGCGCTCGGCCGGGTGCAGCCCGACCGCTTCCCCTTCGCGCTGCGCGGCGAGGGGGTCGAGGCCGCCCTGGCCGAGCTCGGCGCGAGCCTCGAGGCCGAGGGGCACCGGCTCACCCGGGACGAGATCGCCATGGGCTTCGTCGAGATCGCCAACGCCTCGATGGCCCAGGCGATCGCCCAGGTGTCGGTGGCCCGCGGGATCGATCCGCGGGGCTGTGCGCTGGTGGGCTTCGGAGGCGCCGCCGGTCAGCACGTGTGCGCCGTGGCTCGGGTCCTCGGCATGCGGACGGTGCTCCTCCATCCGCTGGCCGGAATCCTCTCGGCCTACGGGATCGGGATCGCGGCGACGAGCTGGGACGGCCAGGGCGACGCCGGGCGCGTCGTCCTCGAGCCGGGGAGGGCGCCCCTGCCCGAGGGCGTCGAGTCGCTGCTGCGCTCCCTCGAGGGGGAGGGGCGCAAGGTCGTCGAGGCCGAAGGGGTGGCGTCCGAGGCCGTGGTCGTCGAGCGACGACTCGACCTGCGCTACCTCGGCACCGAGACGCCGCTCGCGGTCGTCGCCCCCGAGGACGGCGACTGGTCGGCCGCCTTCGCGGACGAGCACCGCCGGCGCTTCGGCTACGCGCGGTCGCGGGGGATCGAGATCGTGACCGCCCGGATCCGGGTGTCGGGGCCCAGCGCCCGCTCGGGAACGTCCTCCCCGGTGGCGACCGGCGCTCGCGCGGACGCCGAGCCCGTCCGCCACGAGCGCGTCGCCTTCCCGGGCCTCGGTCGGGTCGAGACCCCGGTCTACGAGCGCGAGCACCTCGCCCCCGGCGCGAGCCTGCGCGGTCCCGCCCTCGTCCTCGAGGACACGGGAACGGTCGTCGTCGATCCGGGCTTTCGCGCCCGGGTCGACCCGAGGGGAATCTTCGTGCTGACCGACGAAGACGGCGCACCGCGGGACGCCGATGCCGACCTCACCCGCGCCGATCCGATCCGACTCGAGGTGCTCGGCAACCGCTTCATGTCGATCGCCGAGCAGATGGGCGCGGTGCTGAGAAACACCGCGGTGTCGACCAACATCAAGGACCGACTCGACTACTCCTGTGCGGTCTTCGACGCGGAGGGCGGGCTCGTCGCCAACGCGCCCCACATCCCGGTCCACCTGGGCGCCATGTCGGAGACCGTGCGGGTGGTGCGCGAGCGCTTCCCGGGGCTCGAGGACGGCGACGTCGTCGTGACCAACGACCCCGACGCCGGAGGCTCCCACCTCCCCGACGTCACCGCGGTGACGCCGGTCTTCGTCGCGGGCAGCGCGGGGCCCGCCTTCTTCGTCGCGAGCCGCGGCCACCACGCCGACATCGGCGGCGTGACCCCGGGCTCGATGCCCCCGGCCTCCCGCACCCTCGCCGAGGAGGGCGTCCTGCTCGCGCCCTTCCTGCTGGTTCGAGGGGGACGCGTCGACGAGGCGACGCTCCGCGAGGCCCTCACCCGCGGCCCGTACCCCGCCCGCGGCCCCGACGACAACGTGGCCGACCTCGAGGCGGCGGTGGCGGCGAACCGTTGTGGTGTCGGTCTGCTGCGCGGCCTGGCCGACGAGCAGGGCCTCACCACGCTGCAGACGACCATGCAGCAGCTCCAGCAGGCGGCCGCGGCGAAGGTCGGCCGGGAGATCGGGCGACTTCCCGACGGGATCCACCGCTTCGAGGACCGCCTCGACGACGGCACCCCGATCCGGGTCTCCCTCGCCATCGAGGGCGAGCGCATGACGATCGACTTCACCGGGACCGGCGCCGCGGTCCCCGGCAACCTGAACGCCCCCCGCGCCGTCGTGCAGGCCGCGGTGATCTACGTGCTGCGGGCGCTGGTCGACGAGCGCATTCCCCTGAACGGAGGCTGTCTCGATCCCGTCGAGGTGATCGTGCCCGCGGGCTCGATCCTCGATCCGCCCGCGGGAAGCGCGGTCGTGGGCGGCAACGTCGAGACCTCCCAGCGCGTGGTCGACGTGCTGCTCGGGGCGATCGGACGCTTCGCGGCCAGCCAGGGCACGATGAACAACGTCACCTTCGGCGACCGCAGCTTCGGCTACTACGAGACGATCGGCGGCGGCGCGGGGGCGGGCGAGGGCTACGCCGGCGCCTCGGGAGTCCACACCCACATGACCAACACGCGGATCACCGACGCCGAGGTGCTCGAGAGCCGCCTTCCGGTCCGCATCGCGCGCTTCGCATTCCGGAAGGGCTCGGGCGGCGCCGGACGCTGGCCGGGAGGCGACGGGCTCGAGCGCTGCTTCGAGTTCCTGGCGCCGGTTCGCGCGTCGCTCCTCAGCGAGCGCCGCAGCGTCGCGCCCTACGGTCTCGCCGGCGGAGCGCCGGGTCGGACCGGCCGCAATCGCATCGAACGCCGGTCCGGCGGCGTCGAGGAGCTGCCGGGCAAGGCCAGCGCGGACCTCGACGTGGGGGACCGGCTCTGCGTCGAGACACCCGGCGGCGGAGGCTACGGCTCGCCGGGCCGAGGGCTTGCCACACCTCGCGCCGGTCCGTAGTGTCCCCGGTTCTGGGGGCGCGTAGCTCAACTGGTAGAGCAAGGGACTCTTAATCCCTAGGTTGAAGGTTCGAGTCCTTCCGCGCTCACCACCCCCAACTTTCTCGCGTCGATTCCTCGCCTCGATCGCCCCGCTTCGAAGCGACCGACATCCACGACCGCCCGCGGCGCCAGGAGCCTGACCCGAGACGAAGTCTTGGGAACAGGCGGTGACGCCAAGCGCTTCCCCGCCGGCTAGCGGAGCACGGTCTCCTCGAGGAGCTTCCCGTTGGGAATGCTCCACGAACGCTCGTCGTCGCGGACCAGCGTGTCCACCGCGCCCACCCGCTCGATCACCCCGCGCCGGCCGCCGATCTCGATCGAGCCTCCGCTCGCAAGGCTCTGTCGCAGGAAGTGCCCGGCCAGGATGTGGGTGATCACGGGCCTCGCTCCCAGGGCGAACGCGACCCCCACGGTGACGCCGATGGCGCCGACCCCCGCCGTCAGCACCATGACGATGACCCCGGTCTCGACGCCCAGCTGCTCGAGGGACACCACCGAAGCCACCAGCACGACCGTCCCGTGGGCGAGGCTGCCCAGGCGCGCCGCCTGACCCAGCGCCGCCGCGGCGGCTCCGGAGCTCACCAGGTTCCGCACCAGCCGGGCGAGCAGCAGGCCGAGCACGAAGATCATGCCGGCGGCGATCACGTTGGGAAGGAATCCGATCAGCCGATCGATGGTGAGCGTCACCGCCGAGAGACCGAGGGTCTCCACGGCGGAGAGCAGGAACGTGAGCATCAGCACCCAGAAGACCAGCCGGGCCACGATGCGCGACGGATCCGACGCCAGCCCGCCCTCCCGGAGGGTCTGGGAGAGGCCGAGACGCGCCGCCGCCCGGTCCAGTCCCAGCTGCCGGAGCAGCCGCTCGGCGACCGCCGCCACGACGCGCGACACGAGCCAGCCGACGCCGATGATGACCACCGTCGCGACCAGGCTCGGCAGGAACCCGGCGAGAGTCTCACCCAGCTCGGTCAGCGACTGGACCAGGACCTGACGCCAGGCTTCGACATTGAAGATCTCGGACATGGTTCTCTCCTCCGTTCCGGTTCGAACGCGATCGCAACTGACTACTCTATCCTCGATCTTCGCGCTGGGAGGAACCATGGATCTCGAAGCGACCTTGGCGAGCGATCTCTTGGAGGGGCATCCGGTGGAGGCGGCCCGCGCCTTCGAGCGACTGCCGGCGGGGGAGGTGGCGGTCCTGCTCGGCGAGCTGGAGGTCGGGCCCGTGGCGGGTGCCCTGCGCCACATGTCGACCTACTCGGCCGCCGCCGTCCTCGCCGAGGTCGAGCCCTCCCTGGCCGCCGAGCTGTGCACCCGGCTGCAGGCGGAGATCGCGGCCCTGATCCTGCGCCGTGTCGAGCCCTCGGTGCGAGAGCGGATCCTGGCGGAGCTGCCCAGCCGTCGCTCCCGCGATCTCTCCTCGGTGCTGGGCTTCCCCGAGGGCACCGCGGGGTCGCTGATGGATCCCGAGGTGCTCTCCCTGCCCCAGGATCTCACCTGCAGGGAGGCGACCGAGCGGATCCGCGAGGCGGCCGGGAACGCGCGGTACAACCTCTACGTGGTCGACCGGGAGCACCGGCTGGTGGGGGTGGCGAACCTCCGGGAGCTGTTGATGGCGAAGCCCTCGGCGCCCCTCTCGTCGCTGATGAAGACCTCGGTTCACAGGCTCGCGGCGGGAGCGGACCGTCACGCCGTGGTGACGCATCCGGGCTGGCGGGTCGTTCACGCGCTTCCCGTGGTGGACGACCGCGGCTGCTACCTGGGCGCGGTGCGATACCGCACCCTGCGCGCCCTCGAGCAGGGCCTCGGCACGGGGGCGGGGGGCGAGGCGACCACGGCCCGCGCCCTGGGCGATCTCTTCCGCGCCGGCGCCTCGTCGGTGTTGGAGGCGCTGGTGGCGTCGGGCCCGTACGAATCCCCGTCGCCTGCCTCCGGGGGGGCTCGAGATGGCGCGTAGAGAGAGCACCGCCCGACGCGCCCTGGCCGAGCTCGCGCTGGAGCGCTTCCCCGACGAGGCGGCCCGGGTGCTCGAGCGCGCACGCCCGCCGGAGATCGCGGCGCTGCTCGAGACCCAGTCCCCGGCCTGTGCCGCCGCCCTCGTCCGGCGCCTGACTCCGGACCGGGCGTCGCGGGTCGTGGCGTCGTTCGGAGACCGGGCGACCCGCTCGGTGCTCCGCGCCCTCGATCCCAACCGCGCCGCGAGCCTGCTGGCGCGGCTCGACCCCGAAGAGCGCGACGCGTGCCTCGCGGCGGTCGACGGGGCCTTCGCCCACGAGCTGAGCGAGCTCGCCGCGTATCCGCGGGATACCGCCGGCGGGCTGATGGATCCTCGCATCACCACCTTCCGAGCCGACGCCACCGTGCGAGACGTGCTGCGCCGGCTTCGCACCTTCCGGCGCCGGCGCGTCCAGGACGTGTTCGTGGTGGACGGCGACGATCACCTGCTGGGATCCGTCGCCCTGCAGGAGGTGGTGCTGGCGCCGCCCGCGACCCATCTCGAGACGATCATGCGCGCGCCCACCCCCCACGTCACCGCCACGGCGCCGCGGGAGGAGGTCGTCGCCGAGCTCGAGCGCTGGCGCGTGCTCTGCCTCCCGGTGGTCGACTTCGACGGACGGGTGCTCGGAGTCCTGCGGCAGGACGAGCTGCTGAAGGCTGCCCAGGCCGAGGCCGCGACCGACCTGGTGACGATGGTCGGCGCCGGCAAGGACGAGCGCGCCCTCTCGCCCCCGCTCTTCGCCGTGCGCAAGCGCCTGCCGTGGCTGCAGGTGAACCTGCTCACCGCCTTCCTGGCCGCGTCGGTGGTCGGGCTCTTCGAGGACACGATCGCCGCCTACACGGCGCTCGCGATCCTGCTTCCGGTGGTGGCGGGGCAGTCGGGGAACACCGGGGCCCAGGCCCTGGCGGTGACCATGCGCGGCCTCGCGCTTCGCGAGGTCCGGATCCGACAGTGGCTGCGCGTCTCCTCGAAGGAGATCGCGGTGGGCTTCGGCAATGGCGTCGCCGTCGCGGTCACCACCGCCCTGGCGGTCTACGTCTGGAGCCGGTCGCTGGGCCTCGCCCTCGTCATCGGCATCTCGATGGTCATCTCGATGACGCTGGCAGGCCTCTCCGGCGCGATCATCCCGATCCTGCTGACGGCGCTGCGCCAGGACCCCGCCCAGTCGTCGTCGATCATCCTCACGACCATCACCGACGTGGTGGGCTTCTTCTCCTTCCTCGGGATCGCCACGTTGTTCTCCTCGATGCTCTGACCCGGCGCGATCGTCGAGAGGCGGCGCCGCGGGCGTGCGGCGCCGGGCGGCGCGGCCCGGTGCTACCCTCCCCGCGCTGCGCCGGTGGCGGAACTGGTCGACGCACCGGATTTAGGGTCCGGCGGCCTACGGGCCTTGTGGGTTCGAGTCCCACCCGGCGCACCACCCGCCCGCGTTGCGATGCGTCCCGGCTCTGCGATAGTGCCTCCTCCCCCTAGCGAGCGAAGACCCGCCCATGGCCCACGACCACCACGACCACGACCACGATCACGACCACGATCACGACCACGACCACGACGCCGTCGCCGATGCCGAGGGCGTGAGCGTCGAGGCCAGCGAGCAGAGCCCGGTGCTCCACCGCCTCCAGGTCCGCGTGGAGGCCGGGCGCGTCGCCCGCGCCTACGACCGCGCCTACCAGGAGCTCTCGCGCCAGGCCCGGGTCAAGGGCTTCCGTCCCGGCAAGGTGCCTCGCTCGGTGCTGAAGCGGATGTACGGGGGCTCCCTCGCCGAGCAGATCGAGGGCACCCTCGTCGCCGACACCCTTCCCGCCGCCATCCGGCAGGCCGGGATCGAGCCCGTGAGCGAGCCCTCCATCGACGCGCGGCCGCCCGAGGAGGGCGCCGACTTCAGCTACTCGGCGGACGTGGAGGTGAAGCCCGTCGTCGCGCTCCCGGACATCGACGGGCTGCCCGCGAAGCGTCCGTCCACCGACGTGGCGGAGTCCGACGTCGAAGCCCAGCTCGAGAACCTCCGGCAGCACAGCGCGCCGATCGTCGAAGAGCCCGAGGGCACCCGGGCCGCCGAGGGCCACCTCCTGACCCTCGACTTCGTCGGCCGGATCGACGGCGCTCCCTTCGAGGGCGGAACCGGCCGCGGTGTGACCCTCGAGATCGGATCCGGGCGCTTCATTCCCGGCTTCGAGGAGCAGCTGATCGGCGTCGAGGCCGGAGACGACCGGGAGATCCGGGTCACCTTCCCCGAGGACTATCCCGGCGAGGAGGTCCGGGGCAAGCAGGCCGTCTTCGCCGCCCACGTGGAGGAGATCAAGCGACGCCGGGTGCCCGACCTCGACGACGAGTTCGCCAAGGACCTCGGCGAGGAGTTCGAGAGCCTCGACGACCTGCGGGCCCGCGTCCGCAGCGACCTCGCCAACGAACGGGAGCAGGCGTCGAAGGCCGAGCTGCGCCGCACCCTGATGGATGCGCTGATCGAGCGCACCCCCTTCCCGGTGCCCCCGGGGCTCGTCGATCGCCAGCGCGACCGTCAGCTCGAGGCCGCCGCCCGGCGCCTCCAGGGCCAGGTGCCCCCCGAGGCGCTCCGCAGCCAGATCGATCGCTGGCGGGAGGAGTGGCGCCCCCGGGCCGAGCGCGAGCTGCGCGAAGTGCTCCTGCTCGAGGCCGTCGCGAGCCAGGAGGGCCTCGAGGTGAGCGACGACGAGCTCGACACCGCCATCGCCGCGGAGGCGACCTCCCAGGGGATGGAGCCCGACCCCCTGCGCAAGGCCTACCAGGAGGCCGGAGTGCTCGAGTCGCTACGGGCCCAGCTGCTCGAGCAGAAGGCGCTTGAATTCCTCCTCGCCCGGGCTAAAGTCGAAGAAACGACGGACACTTAGAGCCAAGCCTGCGCGATTTCCGGGACTTCTTGTCGCGTTTGCGAGAGGGGGTTGCGCCGGTCGTGACCCGACCAGCCACTGCCGGTCGTCGCGACGCAGGTCGCGACCGATGGGTTTCCGTCGGCATCTCGACTGTGCAAGAAGAACGAGCCGGGCCCAAAGTGATCCCCGGGCGGGGGCTGGTACCCTGGACCGGGAGAGGATCCGAACGCATCGGGCGCATCCGAGGCGTGCAGGAGAGCGGGAGACCCACGGATGCCCCTGATTCCGTACGTGATCGAGCAGAGCCAGCGGGGCGAGCGCGCCTTCGACATCTACTCGCGGCTGCTGCGAGATCGCATCATCTTCCTGGGCAGCGGGATCGACGACGACGTCGCGAACCTGACGATCGCCCAGATGCTCTTCCTGGAGGCCGAGGATCCCGAAAAGGAGATCCACCTGTACATCAACTCTCCCGGGGGCTCGGTCACCTCGGGGCTCGCCATCTACGACACCATGCAGTACGTCCGGCCCGACATCTCGACCATCTGCCTGGGGCAGGCGGCGTCGATGGCGGCCTGGCTGCTGGCCTGCGGCGCCCCCGGCAAGCGCATGGCGCTGCCGAACTGCAGGATCATGATCCACCAGCCCATGGGCGGCGTGCAGGGCCAGGCCACCGAGATCGAGATCCACGCCCGGGAAATCCTGAGGCTTCGCCAGCGGATGAACGAGATCCTTGCGGCCCACACGGGCCGCCCCGTCGACGACATCGCGAGAGACACCGAACGCGATTACCATATGACGGGTGAGGAGGCCCTGGCGTACGGACTGATCGATCGGGTCGTGGAAGAGCGCGAATCCCAGCGGAGCGCCGGAGCGAGCGGCTCGAAGGGCCGAGGTAGTGGCGGAAACGCCGGATCGGGCGGAGGCAAAGAGGAATGAAGCGGCGCGACGACGATGCCAATCTCTCCTGCTCCTTCTGCGGAAAGAGTCAGCGCGAGGTCAAGAAGCTCATCGCAGGTCCGACGGTGTACATCTGCGACGAGTGCATCGAGCTCTGCAACGACATCATCGCCGAGGAGTACGGGCAGGAGGAGACCACGACCCCGGTCTCCCGGGTTCCCAAGCCCCACGAGATCAAGACGTCCCTCGACGAGTACGTGGTCGGCCAGGAGCGCGCGAAGAAGGTGCTCTCGGTCGCGGTGCACAACCACTACCGACGCATCGAGAGCCAGACCTTCGTCGGCGACGTCGAGCTGCAGAAGGCCAACATCGTGCTGATCGGGCCCACCGGCTCGGGCAAGACGCTGCTGGCCCAGACCCTCGCGCGCATCCTCGACGTGCCCTTCACCATCGCCGATGCGACCACCCTCACCGAGGCGGGCTACGTCGGCGAGGACGTCGAGAACATCATCCTGAACCTGCTCCAGGCGGCCAACTACGACGTCGATCGCGCCCAGCGCGGGATCATCTACATCGACGAGATCGACAAGATCGCGCGCAAGAGCGAGAACCCGTCGATCACCCGCGACGTGTCCGGCGAGGGCGTGCAGCAGGCCCTGCTCAAGATCATCGAGGGCACGATGGCGAGCGTCCCGCCCAAGGGAGGGCGAAAGCACCCGCAGCAGGAGTTCCTCCAGATCGACACCTCGAACATCCTCTTCCTCTGCGGAGGCGCCTTCTGCGGTCTCGAGACCATCATCGAGCGGCGCATCGGTGTGAAGGGAATGGGCTTCGGTGCCGATATCCGGGCCAGGGACGATCGCAGGCTCGGCGAGGTGCTGAGCGAGGTCCAGGCGGAGGACCTGCTGCACTTCGGGCTGATCCCGGAGTTCGTGGGACGCCTGCCGGTGGTCGCGACCCTCGACGAGCTGAACGAGGAAGCGTTGATCGACATCCTCACCAAGCCCAAGAACGCGCTGGTCAAGCAATACCAGAAGCTCTTCGAGTTCGAGGACGTGCGCCTGCGCTTCTCCGAGGGCGCCCTGCGCGCCGTCGCGCGCCAGGCGCTCAAGCGCAAGTCGGGTGCGCGCGGCCTGCGGTCCATCCTCGAGAGCGTGATGCTCGACCTCATGTACGAGATCCCGGCGCGCGACGACGTCGAGGAGTGCGTCATCAACGAGGAAGTGATCGAACAGGGCACCAATCCCCTCATGGTGCTCAAGCAGGAGGCGGAGTCGGCCTGACCGCCTCACCCATGAGAACGGAGAACCGATGGGAATCTTCCGGAACGATGACGACGACGTGAGCGCCGAGGATCCGTCGGGCACGGGCGGGCCGGAGCCCGGTCGGGGAGGCGGCAAGGTCGTCCCCCTCGTCCCGTTGCGGGACATCGTCGTCTTCCCGTACATGGTCGTTCCGCTCTTCGTGGGGCGCGCAAAGTCGATCCTCGCCCTCGAAGAGGCGATGGGCGGCGACCGCGAGCTGCTGCTCTGCGCCCAGCGCGAGGCCGCCGAGGACGAGCCCGCCGAGTCCGACATCTACAAGGTCGGCACCCTGGGAACCATCATCCAGCTGCTGCGGCTGCCCGACGGCACCGTCAAGGTGCTGGTGGAGGGCAAGTCGCGCGCGAAGATCCGCTCCTTCCAGAGCCGGGACCCGTTCTTCTCCTGCGACGTCGAGGTGCTCGCCGAGGACAAGGGCACCAACGTCGAGGCCGAGGCCCTCGTCCGCACCATCCACTCCACCTTCGAGAACTACGTCAAGCTCAACAAGAAGGTGCCGCCGGAGACGCTCAACACCGTCACCGCCATCGACGATCCGGGCCGCCTGGCGGACACCATCGTCGCCCACCTCAACCTCAAGCTCGAAGAGCGGCAGGAGATCCTCGAGTCGATCGCGCCGGCCAAGCGGCTCGAGGAGGTCTACGCGCGCATGCAGGCCGAGATCGAGGTGCTCGAGGTCGAGCGCAAGATCCGCGGCCGCGTCAAGAAGCAGATGGAGCGCTCCCAGAAGGAGTACTACCTCAACGAGCAGATGCGGGCGATCCAGAAGGAGCTCGGCGAGCGC
>Ga0055451_10001101_pt1 | contig 10971 bp, 7 predicted proteins | sample China_Galinas_PW_3_FD_57745 | JGI IMG/M metagenome (GOLD analysis project Ga0055451, IMG submission 57745) | Wetland microbial communities from San Francisco Bay, California, USA, that impact long-term carbon sequestration - China_Galinas_PWB_D2 | ecosystem: Environmental > Aquatic > Marine >... | reverse complement strand
CCGCCAATGATGAAACAGGGGAGAAGGTAAAGCCGGGTCACCTGTTCCGTATTGCATCTGTTTCGAAACTGATCACTGCCGTGGCCATAATGAAACTGTATGAGGAGGGAAACCTGGATCTGGATGAGACCGTTTTTGGAGAAAATGGAATACTGAACGACTCAATTTACCGGGATTACCGTGACCCGAGAATAGAGGAGATCACAGTACGTCACCTGTTGAACCACACTGCTGGTTGGTCAAGATATGCAGGTGATCCCATTTTCAACACCCTTTTTATAGCCAGGAAACTGGGAGTCCCACCACCGGCTAAATTCGAAGATGTCCTGCGTTATACCTTATCGCGCAAATTGAACTTTGACCCTGGAGCGCGTTACAGCTATTCGAATATGGGTTACGCCATCCTGGGGAAGATCATCGAGAGAAAGAGCGGAATGCCTTACCAGGACTATGTGATGATGAACCTGATGATGCCGCTTGGCATTCATGATATGCATATTGCGAGAAGTTTTTACCAGGAGAAATATCCTAACGAAGTAAGGTACAGCAGCAGTTCAGGCGTAAACACCACCTATGCTTTTGATGGATCCGGAGAGCTTGTGCCCATCTACTATGGCGGTAATGATATGGAATTATTGGGTCCGGCGGGAGGCTGGGTGGCTTCAGCACCTGAACTCATCAAGTTCATGACGGCCATTGACGGGTTTGATGAGCAACCCGATATACTCTCGCCCGAGACCCTGGCCATCATGTCAGATCCCAAACTTGCGGGAAAGGGGCTTTTCGGATGGAGGGGAAGTGACAGATATGGCACCTGGTGGCGTACAGGTTATCTGACCGGTTCTTCAACCCTTGTTGTAAGGCAAAATGATGGGATCAACTGGGTGATTATGACCAATACAAGTACCTATAAACGATCCAAAATCCACCGGTATGTTTCAGGTATGATGTTTTCTGCTGTTAACTGTGTTAAGGACTGGCCTGTACTAGATCTTTTTACAATGGAAGAGAACCAGCCGGGGCCTATCACTGATATTCCGGCAACAAATCCGAAACTTTAATAAAACAATTACTAACTCTGGAATTTTCATCTTATCTTTGCACGCTGAGTAGCGTGTTCAATGGAACTTTCATCCATCAGACATATTGATCCGGACCAACTAACTGATTTTAAGGCTGATTTATTCATCACTACACTTGGCTTTGAATCCCGTAGTACCACAGTAGCCCGCAACTTTGAACAATCCGCATGCCGGAAAATTGCCCTGGAAAGAGGTAACACTATCAAGGAGTTCTCATACAGGGAAAACAAAGACTATTTCGAAAAGCACGGTTTTGAGATATTTCGGGTTCAATCCGAGGTTCCGGAAGTGGAACAGATCTTTCAATCTATCAATGGCGATCATCTCAATTTGCTGATAGACTGCACCAGCATGCCTCCCAGTTGGTACTATGAGTTTTTCAGGTGGTTCTATGAGAAACAGGATGGAGAAGGCAGTGTCCATATGCGGATAGCCTACACCATGGCAAACTATGTCCGGCAGCCAGGTTCAGTGAAGGTTAAAGATATCTATCACTTTCTGAATGTGGATCCTAAACCTGCAAATGGAAAAAAGGTTGCATTGATCCTGGGGCTGGGACAGGAACACAATGTATCTGATTCAATTTATAAATTGGTCAATCCGGATCTGCTATATCTCTTCTATGCGGATCCTCCTACAGAAAAGCTGTTTGTTGAAAAGGTATTTGTCAACAACCACAAACTGATCAACAAAACACCTATCAGAAACCTGGTGGCCTATCCCATCAGGAACGGGCAGGCCATCTATCAGAGCCTGGTCGACACAATTCTTCCCCTGCGAAATGAATATTCCATTATAGTGATTCCACAGGGACCTAAAATATTCTCGGTGGTTTCAATGCTGATCCATATGGTTTACCCTGATCTCAGGATAAGCTATCCGCTTTTTAAGAATCCTCCTTCAGCTGACCGTCTTCCAATGGACGCTCCTGTAGTAATTGACATTCTTTTCGAGGATGAAGATTAAAAACATTTTAAGGGTATCATTGTTATACCAACGAAAACTCATATTCTACACCATTTTCATTTGATTCATTATGGCGAATTTTGATATTATTATGCCTAAAATGGGGGAGAGTATTGAAGAAGCGACTATTACAAACTGGTTTGTGAAAGAGGGGGATCAGGTAGCGGAGGATGATGTCCTCCTTGAGATTGCCACTGACAAAGTTGATTCTGAAATACCATCACCTGTTGAAGGAGTTGTTAAAAAGATATTTTTCAAACAGGATGAAGTTGTTGCCGTAGGTACTGTTATTGCAGTTATTGATCTGGACGGGGAGGGAACTTCTGTCACTGAAGAGGAACCCGTTACTGCAACTGAAAAAGTAAGTAAGGAAGAGGAGAGTGAACGTTCCGGCGAAGAAAAAAGTGATGAAACGGTTGTTTCAAAGCAGGGCCGTTTCTACTCCCCGCTTGTTAAAACAATTGCCGGGAAAGAGGGTGTCACCCAGCAGGAACTTGATTCCATCGAAGGAAGCGGATTAAATGGAAGGGTCAGAAAAGAGGACCTGCTTAAGTACCTGGATAAACAGGGGGGAGTGAAACCGGCAGGTGCTGAAAAGGCTGTTGCCACTGAGGCTGTACCACCGGCAGTTGAGAAAAAGCAGGTGACCCAGGCATCGGTTATTTCAGGGGAAGGTGACGAGATCATTGAAATGAGCCGCCTGAGGAAGCTGATAGCTGAACATATGATCCGGTCGAAACAGACATCGGCCCACGTTACCAATATGATAGAGGTGGATGTAACCAATGTGGTCAACTGGCGTAACCGGGTCAAAGATGATTTTCTAAAAAAGGAGGGGGTGAAGCTGACTTATCTTCCCGTTTTCCTGGAAGCAACTGTAAAGTGTCTGCGGGATTTTCCACAGATCAACGCCTCTGTGGATGGGGAGAGGATCATCATAAAGAAGAATATTAATCTTGGAATTGCTGTGTCATTGCAGGACAATAACCTGATCGTTCCAAATATGAAGGATGCAGGATCACTGAATCTTTCCGGTATAGCAAGAAAGATGAATCAACTGGCTGCTGCAGCCAGAAGTAATAAGCTGAATCCGGATGATATCAGCGGTGGGACTTTTACAGTTACCAACTTTGGATCCTTTCAGAACGATATCGGAACGCCCATTATCAATCAGCCCGAAGTGGCCATTCTCGCTGTTGGGGCCATAAAAAAGAAACCTTCGGTCATAGAGACAGATATGGGGGATATGATTGCCATCAGACATAAGATGTGGTTATCACTTACTTATGATCACAGGATCATAGACGGTGCACTGGGAGGCGCATTTCTTAAAAAACTGGGTGACTACATTGAATCATTTGATCCCGAATCAGGTAATTTTAAACTCTAACAAGTAATGGCAACAGAGAAGAGATACAACATAAAGAAAACAGATAAAGAGACACTCGTAAAATGGCTTAAACTGATGCTCGTTGGAAGGGCCATCGACGACAGGGCCCCCAATTACCTTAAACAGGCCATCGGTTGGTCCTATCATGCTCCCTATGCAGGACATGACGGTATTCAACTGGCCATTGGACAGATTTTCGATCGTGAACACGATCATTTATTCCCCTACTACAGGGATATGCTTACATCACATTCAGCAGGTCTCACCGCCGACGAACTGATACTCAACGGGATCTCCAGGGACTCAGATGTGGCCGGTGGTGGAAGGCACATGTCCAATCACTTTGCCAAACCTGAATGGAATATTCACAATGTGTCGTCCTGTACTGGTAACCAATCCCTGCACGCCGTTGGAGTTGCGCGCGCCATAAAACAGTATAAAGTGCCGGGTGTGTCCATCTGCTCCCAGGGGGAATCCTCTGTTTCTGAAGGGTATGTCTACGAAGCCATCAATGGAGCAAGCAATGAGAAGCTCCCGGTTATTTTTGTTATCCAGGACAACGGGTATGGAATTTCAGTACCCAAGGCCGATCAGACAGCCAACCGTAAAGTGGCCAACAATTTCACGGGATTCAAGAACCTGAAGATATTTCACTGTAACGGCAAGGATGTATTCGATAGCATGAATACCATGGCCGAAGCAAAAGATTATGTAGCCGAACATGAACATCCGGTCATTGTACATGCCAATTGCGTCAGGATCCATTCGCATTCGAATTCTGACAAGCATGAATTGTATCGCGATGATTATGAGTTGAATTATGTTAATGAATATGATCCGCTGGCCAAATTCAGGCGTTTGCTCATCAGGTATAACCGTTTAACGGAAGCTGAACTGGAAGCGATCGAGAATGAGGCGAAAGAAATTGTAAAAGCAGCCCATAAGGTGGGAATGAATGCTCCTCAACCCTCGCCTGATTCGATCTTTGATTTTGTGATCCCTGAACCTTACGTGAGTGAAAAATATCCTGATGGACTTCATCAGCATGATGGTGACCCCAAAAAGCTGATTGAGGGATTGAACGAGACACTGAAGGCAGAGTTCCGGCGCAATCCTGACACCTTTATCTGGGGCCAGGATGTAGCCAATAAGGAGAAAGGCGGTATTTTCAATGTTACCAAGGGAATGCAACAGGAATTTGGCAGGGACCGGGTCTTTAATGGTCCTATTGCAGAGGATTTTATCATGGGGACCGCCAACGGGATGAGCAGGTTCAATGACAAACTTCGGATCGTTGTGGAGGGTGCGGAATTTGCCGACTATTTTTGGCCCGCCATGGAACAGTTCGTTGAAACCACCCATGAATACTGGCGATCGAAGGGCCAGTTTTCGCCTAATGTTACAGTCCGCCTTGCCTCGGGAGGATATATCGGCGGTGGGCTCTACCATTCTCAAACCATAGAAGGTTCTCTCACTCCATTGCCGGGAACCAGGGTGGTATACCCCAGTTATGCAGATGATGCGGCCGGATTATTGCGCACAAGTATCCGTTCAAGAGGTTTGACACTTTTCCTGGAACCCAAGGCACTCTATAATGCTCCCAAGGTGGCAACTCCCATCCCGGATGATTTCGAAGTGCCGTTCGGGAAAGCCAGGTTGCGAAGGGAAGGTTCGGACATGAGCATCATCACCTACGGAAACACCACACCTTTCTGCGTGGAGCTGGCAGACAGGTTTGTAAAGGATGGTACGGCAAGCCTGGAGGTTCTGGACCTCCGTTCGCTCAGTCCGCTTGATACCGATGCCATCCTTTCCACAGTTAAAAAAACAGGGAAGGTCCTTGTGGTGCACGAGGACAAGGTTTTTGGTGGATTTGGAGGTGAGGTTGCCGCCCTGATCAATGATATGGCTTTTGAATACCTGGACGGACCGGTGAAAAGAGTTGGATCCACTTTCACCCCGGTTGGATTTAACCGGATCCTTGAAGCTGCGATACTTCCCAATGTAGAACGCATCGAGAAAGCTGCCATCGAATTGTTGAATTACTAATCCCAAACAGAGTACAATGAATAAAACCGCTATCATATACAGTTTCAATACCAAAAAGACAGGCAAGATCGCCAAACAGATCCAGGAGGCCCTTCAGGACGATACAATTGAAATGGTCAATGCTGAAGATATTACTGAAGCGGTGTTTCTTTCATTTGACCAGATCATCATGGGTGTACCAACCTGGTTCGATGGAGAGCTTCCCAATTACTGGGATGAATTTGTACCGGCCCTTGAAGATATGGACCTGAAAGGAAAAAAGATAGCACTGTACGGCCTTGGGGATCAAAAAGGGTATCCTGAGAATTTCCTGGATGGTGTTGGGATCATGGCTGAAATCCTGCAAACCCGGGGGGCCAAACTGGTGGGGTTCACCTCCCCGGAAGGATATGAGTTTGAGAGTTCCAGGGCATTGAAAGAGGGCCGGTTCCTGGGCCTGGCCATCGACTATGAAAATCAGGGATCAATGAACAAGCAGCGGGTTGCCGGCTGGACAGATCAATTGAAAAAAGAGTTCTCCTGAACCGGTTCTGTGAATTTATACCATGTTTTATAGCACATCTTAGCATTAAAATTGCTTCTTTTGTGATCTATATTTTTTAACTGATAACTGCACAGCTATGGCAAAAGAACGTGTATATGTCTTTGACACCACCTTGAGGGATGGAGAACAGGTTCCTGGTTGTCAATTGAATACCATTGAAAAGATAGAGGTAGCCAAAGCACTGGAGGAACTTGGTGTGGATGTGATCGAAGCCGGATTCCCCATTTCCAGCCCTGGTGATTTTAATTCGGTGATCGAAATTTCCAAAGCGGTTACTGAACCGGTTATCTGTGCGCTTACCCGTGCTGTAATGAAAGATATAGAGGTTGCCGCCGAATCACTGAAATTTGCCAAAAGACCAAGGATCCATACAGGGATCGGAACTTCCTATTACCACATCTACCATAAACTGAACAGTAATCCCGAGGAGATTATCCAGCGGGGTGTTGAGGCCGTCAAATATGCCAAGTCATTTGTGGAAGATGTTGAATTCTATGCCGAGGATGCAGGAAGGTCGGAGAATAAATATCTCGCCAGGGTAGTCGAAGCAATGATCGATGCCGGTGCCACGGTTATCAATATTCCTGATACCACAGGTTATACACTTCCCGACGAGTACGGGAAAAAGATAAAATACCTGGTAGACCATGTTCCCAATATGGATAGGGCGATTCTCTCCACGCACTGTCACAACGACCTGGGTATGGCAACTGCCAATACCATGAGCGGGGTGCTCAACGGAGCCAGGCAGGTGGAAGTGACCGTGAATGGAATAGGGGAGAGGGCCGGAAACACCTCATTGGAAGAGGTTGTCATGATCATGAAGAGCCGGAAACATCTTAACTTTGAGTCCAACATCAATCCAAAAAAGATATATGGTACAAGCAGGCTGGTATCCACACTCATGAGGATGCCCGTGCAGCCCAATAAAGCCATCGTTGGCCGGAATGCTTTTGCCCACTCATCCGGCATTCACCAGGATGGGGTTCTGAAGCGGCGTGAGAATTATGAAATTATCAATCCGAAAACTGTAGGGATCAATGAATCTTCCATTCTCCTGACAGCCAGGAGCGGAAGAGCTGCATTGAAGCACAGGTTAGGCAAGCTGGGTTATACCTTCAGCAAGGAGGCGCTCGATTCCATCTATGATGAGTTCCTGAAGCTGGCCGATTCTAAGAAAGAGATTGTTGATGAGGATCTGAAGGTACTCGCTGGTGCCAGCAGCCGGGATATTCAAAGAAACCTCCGTTTAGAAAAATTACAGGTGCTGTGTGGGAAAGGCACCACGCCGGTAGCTTCTGTGGCCATCATATGGCATGGAGAATGCCATACTGCCACCGCAGAAGGGAATGGGCCCGTGGACGCCTCTATCAATGCCGTGAAAAAGATACTTACCAAAAAGGTGAGGATCGAGGAATTCCTGATTCAGGCCATCACGCGCGGCAGCGACGACCTGGGAAAGGTTCATATGCAGGTAGAGCATAAGAATGTGGTCTATTACGGGTTCTCCGCTTCAACCGATATTGTCACCGCATCAGTGAAGGCATTTATTGATGCGATGAGTCAAATTGTATAACAGAGCAGTCGCACTTTTTCCTATTTTTACTACAGGTATCGTATCAATGTTCTCACTGGTCCGGCACCTGTATTTTCTTTTGCAGTAAATGAAAACATTTTCCCGTACCTGATGCTGAGAATGCGGTATATACTGGTCGCCTTTGTTGTGATGGTCTCTCTGAAATGCTCAGGTAAAGAGACCATTAGCGGGTATGTACGTGATGCTGCCTCGGGTGAGGCTCTTGTCGGAGCCAATGTTATTATCGGGGAGTTTGGAACCGGAACCAGTACCAACGAATACGGTTACTATGCCCTGTCAATTGAACCTGGCGATTATACCCTGATTTTCTCCTACATAGGCTATGTCTCTGTTTCCAGGAGCATCAATCTCAGGAAGGGGATGGTTCTTAATATTGAACTGAGTGAACTGTTGCATGAACTGGAAGAGGTGACCGTCTCATCGCAACGGGTCAATTCAAATATCTCCAGTGTGGAAACTGGCAGTACCAGCCTGGCTATCCAATCCATCAGGAAAATTCCTGCTTTGCTGGGAGAGATCGATGTGATCAAGGCCATTCAACTTCTTCCGGGAGTTAAAATGACCAGTGAAGGCTCATCCGGTTTTAGCGTCAGGGGTGGCGGACGTGACCAGAACCTGATCCTGCTCGATGAATCCCCGGTATACAATGCCAGCCACCTCATGGGTTTTTTCTCCATTTTCAATAATGACGCCATCAAAGATGTTAAACTCTATAGAGGCGATATTCCAGCCAGTTCCGGGGGAAGACTGGCCTCCTTGCTGGATATACGAATGAAGGAGGGAAACAGCAAGCAGTTCAGTGCCAGCGGAGGAATCGGCACCATTTCAAGCCGGCTTACCCTGGAAGGTCCTCTGGCAAAAGATAAAATCTCATTTCTCCTGGCCGGACGAAGGACTTATGCTGACCTTTTTCTGCTTTTTTCAAAGGATGAATCTCTTCGAAAGACAAGGCTCTACTTTTATGATCTCAACGGGAAAGTGAATTATCAGATTAATGATAAGAACAGGATATTCCTGTCAGGCTATTCCGGCAGGGATACCTATGCCAATAAGGAGTATGCCGGGATGGGCTTTGGGAACCGGACCTTTACGCTTCGATTGAACCATATTTTCAATAACAGCCTTTTCAGCAATTTTACCCTGGTCAATTCACACTATTTCTATGACCTGGGAACACCCGAGGGAGCGGATGACTATTTTGACTGGAACTCCTCTCTCGACGACTATGGATTCAAAGGAGATTTTACCTGGTATCCTTCTTTGCAGCATACCATCCGTTTCGGCGTATCGGGAACCTACCATATCATCAATCCGGGCGTTGTCAACGCAGAGAGAAACGGAGGCATCAACCAGAGACTGGAACTCGATACCAACTACTCGCTTGAGAGTGGGATCTATGTTTCTGCCCAGTCAAACCTGGGCAGCAGATTTGCCGTGCGTTATGGTCTTCGCTATTCCATATTCAACAATATCGGTCCGGCCACCATTTACAATTATGATGAAGCATACCAGATGGTCGATTCTGCTACCTATGGAAGAGGTGACTTTTTCAGTGTATATAATGGATTGGAGCCCCGAATTTCTGCCAATTTTATGTTGAATGACCTGCAATCTGTGAAAGCCAGCTACTCCCGTACCCGTCAGTACCTGCAGCTGGCCAGTAATTCAACTGCCGGAACCCCCCTGGAAATATGGTTCCCGGCCTCACCCAATATCGGACCTCAGCACTCCGACCAGGTATCTGTCGGATATTTCAGGGACTTCCTGGATCACAGATTACAATCCTCACTGGAGCTCTATTATAAGAAGATGAACAATTCCATTGACTTCAGGGATCATGCCCAGTTATTACTGAATCCCCGTCTGGAAGGAGAGATCAGGATCGGGGAGGCCACATCCTATGGAGCCGAATTTTATCTCAGAGTTGATACAGGACCATTATCCGGTTGGCTGAGCTACACCTACTCCCGTACTTTTCGGGATTTCCAGGAGATAAATGATGGAATTGCATATCCGGCTCCCTATGATACACCACACGACCTGGCGCTTGTGCTCAGTTACGATATTGTCCCCGGGATCACTGTTGCCGCCACCTGGATCTACAGTTCCGGCCTCGCCTATACGCTTCCTGCCGGCAGGTATGAGGTGATGGGAAACATCCTCCCGTTATATACAGGGCGGAATGAATACAGGTTGCCGGATTACCACCGTCTTGATCTCTCTGTTACACTGAAGGGTAAGGAAAAACCTGGAAAAAGATGGAGAGGGGAGTGGAATTTCTCGGTCTATAACGCTTATGCCAGAAAGAATGTATGGGCGCTCAACTTTATCCAGGATGATGAACAACCTGATGTGACATACGCCGAAATGACCTATCTCTTCTCAATCGTGCCGGCCATTACCTATAATTTTAAATTCTGATGAGAATAAGATCTGCATATCTCCTCTGCACCGGTCTGATGGCGATCCTGATCACATCATCGGCATGCACAGAACGCATCGATATTGAACTTGATTCCACCTATCAGAGACTGGTGGTGGATGGAAGCATCACAACCGATTCGATCAGGCATAGTGTTATGCTGTCCCTGACCGGCGATTATTTCGCTAACAGGCCCTCCTCCCGGGTTCGGCATGCTGTTGTTAAACTGGTCATTGGTGAAGAAACCGTTCAACTGACGGAATCTGTATCAAATCCGGGCCGTTATGAAACACCTTATGCCTTAAAAGGTGTGCCCGGAACCACCTATGAGCTGATTATCAGTGGACTGGATATTAACCAGGATGGTGAGGAGGAGCGTTACCATTCAACAAGTACCATGCCCGGAGGCCCTGAGCTGGAATCCATTGAATTAAGATATTACGAGACACCGGTGGCCTCAGGTTATACAGTATTGATGTATGCATCTCATCCTGTAGATCAGCGGGACTGGTTTGGATTTAAATTAATGAAGAATAGCGATCTGTTAACGGATTCTCTGGTGAAATACAGTGTCCTGTCCGATGATATATTCGACAGTGGCTATTTCCCTGGATTGCCCGTGGGATTCCTCAATGATGACGATCCGCGGGAGGCGCTTCACCCGGGCGACACCATCACTCTCGAACTCAATTGTATAGATGAAGCCTACTTTAAATTTGTAACTGATGCGCAACTGGAGATCGCAGGTAACTTCCCGCTTTTCTCAGGTCCCCCCGCCAATATTCCCTCCAATATTGACAATGGGGCGGAAGGTATATTCGCAGCTTATTCCATCCAGCGCCTCTCCCTTATCCTGCCATAGCTCGCTATACCGACTCCTCGCTGAACCGAGCCTTCGGCTCGCTAATGCTTCGTCGCCGG
>Ga0055451_10001100_pt1 | contig 10973 bp, 7 predicted proteins | sample China_Galinas_PW_3_FD_57745 | JGI IMG/M metagenome (GOLD analysis project Ga0055451, IMG submission 57745) | Wetland microbial communities from San Francisco Bay, California, USA, that impact long-term carbon sequestration - China_Galinas_PWB_D2 | ecosystem: Environmental > Aquatic > Marine >... | reverse complement strand
TATTTAACTATAACACATTCACGGATCGAGATTCGGGAGCTATGGTCATAAGGCAAAGTGTCACGGATTTTTATGAATCAAATTACCCTGAAATTGTGGCTGATAACCCGCAAATGATCGAACAGGCCACTGAAGGCTTCCTTACAGGGTATAACAAGAACTTCTTCCCTGAAATGAAAGCCAACTGGGATGCCTATCCAAATCATATAGGTCATATGGAGTTCAATGGGTGCTTCAGATGCCACAATGGCAATCATGAAAGCGAGGACGGACAGTTGATTTCAAGGGATTGTAATTTGTGCCATACCATTCTTGCTCAGGGAACTGTTGAGGATTACCAGACCACTAACATCAACGAGCCGCTTACCTTCAGACATCCTGTTGATATTGATGAAGCCTGGAAGGAGATGGCCTGCACGGATTGTCACCGAAACCTCTATTAGCATTATTTTTCCCGTCAGACAATCTGTCAATCTGACGCCTAACTACATGGCAGCCATGCCATTATGGCGCTTTTCGACCCGTGTTTCTATAAATTTCCAATGATGATCTTATGCAATAGTCACATTGATTGCGTTTTACAGGATCCATCTTTTTTTTGCCTGGTTTAACTGGCCCGGATTTTGATCAGGGAGAGTGCAATATATCGTAATTAAAAGATCAGGATATGGACTTTAATAAATTTACAATAAAAGCCCGGGAAGCTGTGGAAAGGGCACAGCAACTAGCGCTGACCAGCGAAAATCAATCCATTGAATGCGGACATCTGCTCAAAGGGGTCCTGGCCGTGGATGAGAATGTGATCCCCCGCCTGTTTCAAATGCTATCGGCAAATATGACCGGATTCAACCAGGCTCTTGACAGCCTGTTGAAGAGCTATCCCCAGGTAACCGGCGGACAACAATACCTGTCCGACAGTGCCAACAAAGCATTGAACCATGCGCTTAACAGCCGGAAGGAGTTCGGTGATGAATATGTCACGCTGGAACACCTTTTGCTCGGGATACTTCAGACAAAAGACAGTGCCGGCGAACTGCTGAAAGATGCCGGAATTAATGAGAAAGAACTGAAAACGGCTATTAAGGAGTTCCGAAAAGGCTCCAAAGCACAGAGCGAGACTGCAGAAGAGACTTATCAGGCACTGGACCGGTATGCCATCAATCTGAACAGGCAGGCTGAAAATGGAAAACTCGACCCCGTTATCGGAAGGGATGAAGAGATCAGGCGTGTGCTGCAGATCCTCTCCAGGCGGACGAAGAATAATCCTATCCTGGTAGGGGAACCCGGCGTGGGTAAAACAGCTATCGCGGAAGGGATTGCATTCCGGATACAGAATGGTGATGTTCCCGATGATCTCCTGAACAAAGAGATCTACTCGCTCGATATGGGCGCTCTGATTGCAGGAGCAAAATACAAGGGTGAGTTTGAGGAAAGACTTAAATCGGTTGTCAACGAGGTAATTGGATCGGACGGACGCATCATTCTCTTTATCGACGAGATCCACACGCTGGTGGGAGCCGGAGGAGGAGGTGAGGGGGCTATGGATGCAGCCAATATCCTGAAACCTGCCCTCTCCCGTGGTGAGCTGAGAGCCATTGGAGCCACCACACTTAATGAGTTCCAGAAATACTTTGAAAAAGACAAGGCGCTGGAAAGGCGTTTCCAGAAAGTGATGGTGGATGAACCCGGCGAGGAGGATGCCATCTCTATCCTGCGGGGTATTAAGGAAAAGTATGAGAACTTCCATAAGATCAGGATCCGGGATGAAGCAGTAATCAGTGCCGTTCAGTATTCAATCAGGTATATCAACGACCGGTTCCTGCCGGATAAAGCCATTGATCTTATCGACGAGGCATCCGCGCACCTGAGGCTTGAGATGAATTCAAAACCTGAAGCCATCGACGCGCTGGACAGGAAAATTCAACAGCTGGAAATTGAACGGGAGGCATTTAAACGGGAAAAGGATAAAACCCGTGTCGAGCAGATAGGAAAACAGTTGTCCGATCTGGAGGATGAACAAAAACAACTGTCCGCTCAATGGCAGAGTGAGAAAAGTATTGTTTCTGAGATCCAGAAGACCAAACAGGAGATTGAGGACCTCAGGTACCAGGCCGATAAAGCAGAAAGAGAGAGTGATCTTGGCAGGGTAGCTGAAATCCGGTACGGACAGTTACCCCAGGCCGAGGAGAGGCTGGGGCAATATATTGCCAGGCTGAATCAAAGCGAGGAAAAAGGGAAACGATTGGTTCGCGAGGAGATTACAGCAGAGGATATTGCAGAGGTGGTCTCCAGGTGGACCGGTATTCCTGTTTCCAGGATGCTTCAAAGCGACCGTGAGAAACTGCTGCATATCGAGGAAGAGCTTCAAAAAAGAGTGGTGGGCCAGGATGAGGCCATTGGTGCGGTGGCATCTTCCATCCGAAGAAGCAGGGCGGGTCTGTCGGATCAGAACAGGCCCGTAGGCTCATTCCTATTCCTGGGTACAACCGGTGTAGGGAAAACCGAGTTGGCCAGGGCCCTGGCAGAATACCTCTTTAATGATGAAGCGTTGATGACAAGGATCGATATGAGTGAATACCAGGAGAAGCATTCAGTCTCCAGGCTCGTTGGAGCACCCCCGGGTTACGTAGGTTATGATGAAGGCGGACAATTGACCGAAGCAGTCCGAAGGAAGCCATACTCGGTGATCCTGCTTGATGAGATTGAAAAAGCCCACCCGGATACGTTTAATATCCTGCTCCAGGTGCTGGAAGATGGCCGGCTCACCGATAACAAGGGGCGGGTTGCCAACTTTAAGAACACCATTATCATCATGACCTCAAACATCGGGTCAGAGATCATTCGTGAGAATTTTCAGTCTGTTAATGATTCCAATATGGAGCGGATCGTGGAGACAACCAAAAATCAGGTGTTTGAATTACTGAAGCGAAGTGTACGGCCGGAATTCCTCAACAGGATCGATGAAATGGTCATGTTCAATCCCCTTACAAAGGAACATATGGAGGGAATACTGCGGATCCAGATCAATCGTCTCAGTGAACAACTATCCAGGCAGAATATCTCCATTGAGCTGACCGACCGTTGCGTCAAAATGCTTATAAACGAAGGATTTGATATGCAATTTGGGGCCAGGCCGCTGAAGAGGCTGATCCAGAAAAGGATCCTGGACGGGTTGTCCATTGCCCTGCTTGAAGGGAGCATTTCACCCGGAATGCATTTGAAGATCGATGCGGAGGACGGGAAGATCCGGTTTCAGGCAGAAACGCCGGAAATCCTGGAGAAGGCAGAGTAGCAAACTTCGGAAGGATAAAGGGCTGCCTTTTTGAAATAATAGGGCGGCCCCTTCATTCAAAAAAATATATTTTACTATCTTCATCCGATTTAAATATTTTGCATATGAAAACTTCGCATAACAGAAGGGATTTTTTAAGAATCTCAACAGCCAGCACCGTGGGGATCATGGCACTTGGACCACTGGGTTGTTCACAGGGCACCTCAGGAGGCAAGAAAGTACAGGGAGTTGGTCTCCAGCTTTATACCATCCGGGATGCCATGGACGAAGATGTGCAGGGTTCTCTGAAGAAGGTAGCCGATCTGGGTTACAGGTACGTTGAACTTGCCAGTTATGATAGTGGAAAGTTTTACGGATACACACCTGCCGAATTTAAGAGGATGGTAGACGATCTGGGCATGGTGGCACTCAGCAGTCACACCCAGGTGGAGGCGGCGGGCATTACACTGGATAATGCCAAGATCATGGCTGACGCGCATGCGGAGCTTGGGGTAACATACTGCATCCAACCCTGGATCGAGGAGGTAGACCGGAACATCGAGATGTATAAAAAAATGATCGGAGACTGGAATAAGGTGGGTAAGATCATGAAGGAAACAGGCATCCAGTTTGGCTACCATAACCACAATTTCGAGTTTGCTCCTGTTGATGGGATCGTTCCCTATTATGACATCTTTTTGCCCGAAATGGACGCCGATCTGATCACCATGGAGCTCGATCTCTACTGGGCCACCAAAGCTGGACAGGATCCCGTCGAGATGTTTGAAAAATATCCGGGCAGGTTCCAGCTCTGGCATGTAAAAGACATGTATGAGAAATCCGCTCCCTATTATGAAGTGATCAAGGATGATATCGCCCCGGTAGGAGAAGGGATCATAGACTTTAAAAGGATCTTTGCGGCTAAAGATACTGCCGGTATGAAGTATTTTTTTGTTGAAGATGACAACCAGGGGAACGGGAAACCCTTTGAAGCCATCGGCACCAGTATAACAAACCTTACGACTAAGATACTCGCTTAGGATCAAGGCTGCATGCAGCCTCTTCATTCGGGAAGCAGGCCTCATATGAATTATAATTCTTACTTCAAAACGAAATATTTACTGCTGATTGCAAGCATTGTTTTTATTGGCCCGGTTCAATTATTTTCCCAGGAATCCATAAAAATCAACAGGATCTCCGGTCAGGTGAATTTTGACGGTTACCCTGACGAAGATGTATGGAACGAAGCCACGGCCTTTTCAATGATTGTCAGCACCCCTAATTTTGGTACTGACCCGTCTGAGACCAGCGTGATCATGATTGGATATGATGATGAATATCTCTGGGTCGGGGCAAAGCTTTTTAGCGGGGATTCGGACCATATGACCTCCACCAGTAAAAAGAGGGATGAGGAATCCAGGAATTCAGACTCATTCGGGATCATCCTGGATACCTATAACGACAATGAAAATGCCCTCGCTTTTTTTACCATGCCTACCGGAGCAAGAATAGACTACACCGTTTCCAATGATGGAGAAGGCGGGGGGGGTGGCCCGGGAAGAGGCTCCATTAACCGCAGCTGGAACACCTTCTGGGATGTGGAAACCACAATGGATGATCTGGGCTGGTACGTGGAAATGCGGATCCCGTTTTCCAGTCTGCGGTTCCAGGAAGACAATGGGATTACCAGGATGGGACTGATAATAAATCGAAGGATCAGCTACGTGAATGAGATGGATACCTATCCGCGCATTGATCCGAAATATGGATTCACAGCCTATCTGAAACCATCGCTGGCTCAAACCATAGAATTTGAGAATATTAAAGCGCGTACTCCGCTCTATATCTCACCATATGTGCTGGGAGGATATTCCGCATCGAATGAATTGAATGAGGAGGAAACTGAGTACATTCATGATAGTAAACCGAAGATTGATGCGGGATTGGACGTGAAATACAGCCTCACCAGTAACCTGACAATGGATCTGACTGCCAATACTGATTTCGCACAGGTTGAAGCGGATGATCAGCAGATCAACCTGACCAGGTACTCCCTGTTTTTTCCTGAGAAGCGTCTCTTTTTCCAGGAACGATCTGGCATATTCAATTTTAGCCTGGGGGGACGTTCAGACAACCTTTTTTACAGCCGGAGAATTGGTCTGGTGGAAGAGGATCAGGTTCGCATCTTCGGTGGGGCAAGGATAACCGGGCGGATAAATAAATGGGATGTGGGAATCCTGGATATGCAGACCCAGAGTTTCATGGAAAATCCCTCCGAGAATTTTGGTGTGGCACGCATGCGTAGGCAGGTGATCAATCAGAATTCTTATGTGGGCGGCATCATGACCTCAAGGATCGGTACCAATGGCCATTATAACTTCGCCTATGGTGCGGACGGGATATTCCGCCTGTTCGGTGACGATTACCTGGATGTGAGGGTGGCACAGACCATGGAGACGGATGTTGAGAGCAGTTTGTTTTCACCTGATCCCACATATGCAGGAATAAGGTGGGAACGCCGGACAGATGAAGGATTTGCCTATGACCTCTCCTATAACTATACCGGTGAGACAATGAACCCGGATATGGGTTTTTTAAGTCGCAACAATGTCCAGGGATTCAATACACGGATCCAGTATGGCTGGATCCCGGGCCAGGAATCCAGGATCTTCAGCGCGAGGGCCACCTTTCAGGTACAAAGATACATCAGGATAACGGATGGCAGTCTGGAGTCGATGGAGATCTCACCTGGTTGGTTCTATAACACAAAAAAGGGCTTTGGTATCTTCGGGGAAGTACGATATAAGAAAGAAGGTGTTGTAGAACTTTTTGAACTCTCCGATGAAGTAGATATCCCGGCAGGGGAATATGGTTTTACGGATATCCAGGCCCGGGTATTCACTCCCCAGACAAAACCCGTATCGGCCATGTTCAGGGTGCAAACCGGTCAGTTCTATGATGGGAATATCTTCTCTGTGGAAGCAACGCCCATCCTGAACATCTCTTCCAGCCTGCAACTTACCGGTGCCTATCAGTTCAGTGCCGTAGCCTTCCCGGACAGGGATCAGAAGCTCAATAGCCATATAGCCAGGATCAATATCCTGTATATGTATAGCAACAAGCTGTCAGTGAGCACCTACGCACAGTTAAATAATGGCAACCATATATTTATTGGAAATTTCAGGCTCAGGTACAATCCCAGGGAAGGAAATGACTTTTACCTAGTATATAACGAGTACCGCGGTTTCATGCCGCCAAGCGCTATTCCCGAGGTCCCGCCCTATTACAGCCGGGCTATTTTGTTGAAGTACACGCATACTTTCCGTTTATAAACAGTTCAAACCACACAGCAATGAAAAGAAATATTATTGTATCCTTCGCATGGATCGCAACAATGCTGGTGACCATACCGGTTGCCGGTCAACAGGTCAACACCCTCACTTCAAAAGAAAAACAGGAAGGATGGGTCCTGCTGTTCGATGGAAAAGAATTTAACGGCTGGCGACAGTGCAACGGTACCAAAATGCCGGCTAACTGGATCATTGATAATGATGCCATGAAGGTATTTACCGTTGAAGGAAAAAATCCCGGGGAGGGATCAAACGGTGATATTCTTTACAGCAAAAAGAAATTCAAGGACTTTGAATTATCGGTCGACTGGAAAGCCAGCAAAATGGCCAATTCGGGCATATTCTTCGATGTGAGGGAGGTACCGGGCCAACCCATCTATTATGCTGCTCCGGAAGTGCAGGTTCTCGACAATGTGGATGCCACAGACAATAAAATAGACAGCCACCTGGCCGGTTCACTGTATGATATGATCGCGGCTGATCCGGGGACCGTACATCCGGCCGGGCAGTGGAATACCATAGTGATCCGGGTCGAAAACGGGAAAGTCACCCATACCCAGAACGGGGTTAAGGTTGTCGAATATGAACTATGGACACCGGAATGGGATCAACTTGTCCGGAACAGCAAATTTAAAGACTTCCCTGGTTTTACAGAGGGTATCTCCAAAGAGGGATATATTGGTCTGCAGGACCATGGATATCCGGTCTGGTTCAGGAATATCAAGATCCGCGAGCTGTAAATTATTTCCGCGTCTCCGATTGAGTGCCCCGTTACACAAAGAGGGTGTCTCAAAAGGGCACCCTCTTTATTTTTCTTAGGGATGTTTATTCGTAACGTGCTTAAATTGCTAGGCAAATTAATGCCAGGTTACTTCCTAAACATCCCTAAGAAACTAGTAAATCTACTTTTGGGACACCCTCTTTTCAAAGAATAAGATGTTGGATAAATGGGTTGCCTATTCGGATTTTCTGGTTGATATCCCGAATGGTAAATACAAAGGGCAGGTGTTTATCAGTGCGGTTCCAATCAGAACCAGACCCACGAGACCCCACCAAGATTTAAAATAGAATCCTGCTGCGATGGCAACTATTCCAAGGACTATGCGTATCCATTTGTCTGTTTTACCTATGTTCTTTTTCATATCTGAATATTTTAATTTGAAGCAAATTTAGGTCCGGCGAACCGTCTACACTGTAACCAAAGTCACAATGATCCGTTTTTTTTGATAATAAATGATCTGGCGAAAAACCTTATATTGGTAATTGTATTGTAGAATGGTTGCGCCGGATCCATATTATTTCGATTATGCTGCTTCGGAACCTCCCTACCCCGAAGCACTGGAGGAATATGTCCAATTCTCCCTTCAGTACAGCGCAAATCCGTCTTCCGCTCATTCTTCAGGGAAAGAGGCGCAACGTAAACTGATTGAGAAAAAGATTGCATTCTGCAATCTACTAGGCCTGAAGGATGGTCACCTGCTTTTATGCGCATCAGCAACAGAAGCCAACAATACGATTGTTGAGGGCCATATAAAAAGGTTTCCTGACGGCCGGGTACTGATCGCAGAGGATGTACATGACTCCATCTGGTATGCTATTAAAAAGCACAGAGAGCACACACATATCCTGCCGCTAAAGGACATCTTGAAAATCTCAACCGGCGATCCTGGCAGGATCCTGGGCGAAAGCGGGAAAACAACCATGTTGTGCATGACCCAGGTGTGTAATGAAACGGGCAGGGCCCACCAACTGGAACTCATCGCGCAATTCTGTAATTTGAATCATATCAAGCTGTTGATCGACGGATCACAGGCAGTGGGGCACATTCCTTTAAATCTTGATCAGATCCCATGTGATTATTACTGTTTTTCCGCTCATAAATTCGGTGGGCCCAGGGGTGTGGGGGGATTACTTATCAGGGACAGGGAGTTTGACCCGCTCCTGACGGGAGGAAAGCAGGAATGGGAGCTCCGGCCCGGAACCGAGAACCTGGCAGGGCTTGCAGCATCCGTAAAGGCCCTGGAAACAAGCCTGTCAAATATAGAAGAACGGGCTGTGTTCCTTCACCAGCTGAAAGAGAACCTGCTGCATCAACTCACCCGTGAATTACCCGGGCTATTGAACAATACGCCGGAACAGAGCCGGCCCGGACTACTCTCCGTCAGTATTCCCGGAATTGAAGGCAGTGAAACGGTCGCTGCCCTCTCACTGCTTGGTATGAAAACTGCAACCGGCTCGGCTTGTCATGCCGACCGTCCACAACCTGCCAGGATCATTCTGGCGACGGGCAGAAGCGAAAAAGAGGCGCTCGGAACTGTCCGTATCTCATTGGGCAGGGGTAATACAACGCAATCAACAGAGGAGCTGGGGCAGGCAATATTGAAAACACTTCATACATAGGGTATGGGATCAGCTGCTGTGGTTCACCTGAAAGAACCTGATGAGCTTTTGCTGGAGGACGCCTATCGCTCTCTTCCCGGAAGCGGAGAAATCACCATTGAATTATCTCTCTCTCAACTTAATGATCTGCTGGGACTGACAGAAAAGGCAGGATTTGCAGGGATAATGATCAGGGCATTCCGATCCACTGAAGAGAGGATCCTGATCAGGGCTTACAAAGGGAAACAGGGCAGCTGTCACAACACGGGCAGAACAGCAAGGTATCAGGGTGGGGCACTGGCTGCGCTGGATGATGATCACCACTTGTTGCTGCAGGGTATCGACCTGCCGGTCTGCGAAAAAACGGCAAAATTTTATTCAATACCATCTTACACGGACCTGATCCGTTGTACGGAAGCTGATAATGAACTTCTTGATAAACTCCAATATGATCCTGAGCCCTTTGAAGGAGAAAGGCTGGAAGCATCACTGGAGACATTGTATGCAATGACGAGGGATAAAAGTGTTCCGGGAGAGTTTACGGATCTCTTCTATCCGGGCCCATTCAGAATATTGATCCTGGATGACGGAACCATGGTCCGAAGGGGCATGATCAACACGGTCCCGGCAGGGACCAGCGACACATTAAAAAGAAGTGATGGATTGTTTGTGGTGCCAGGTGTGGTTGGTGGTCCACACGAATCATTCCCCGAACTATACCTGGGCGAAGGGCCCAGGTGCCTTTTCAAGAGGCCAGGCGAAAATTTGATCATGCTGGCTGACCGGGATCCTGATCTTTCTTCTTTAAAAGAGATGCCCGGTGATCTAAGGACCAGGATCATACATACCATCAGGAACGGAAAAGATTATTTCATGCTGACCGGGAGCAACAGGGAAGACCAGTTCGGGTGCTGTCCCTCAGACGAGGTGACAGGAGCCGACCGGCTGGTCAGAGCCGGGATTCTGAGTGCCAGGCGCGAGGCGGAAGCTGCCGATGCCTGTCCGCTCACCATATATGCCTTCAGAAAAGAGATGAGCTGTAAGGATGGAGAGCTGCATTTTAGCCCTGATCATGCCTTCAGGCAGGAGGTTCTTTCACGGATGAGTAATAGTACGTCCAGGCTCCTAAAAATTACGGCAAGATGGGTACTGCTCATTTTTGTGGCCGTTTCCGTTATTCTCTCCATTTACCGTTTTACAGGTCCATCATCGCCGTCTCGGGAGATCAGTTTATCTGAGCAGCTTGATCTGGAAGGCTACAATGGAACAGCCGTTGTCCTGTTTCACTACATAAAACGTTGCGATCAGTGCCTGGCTATGGAAAAATTTACAAAGGAAGTGCTGGATAATGCGTTTCAGGATATGGTAACGAGCAATCAGATCTTTTACAGGGAAATGGAGATCGACCGGCCCGAAAACAGGAGCCTTGTTGAGGAGCTTGGTATTTTCACCTCCACCCTGGTGATCATCAGGTTTGGGGATCACGAAAGTGAGCGTGTCAGGGTACTTGACCGTTCATGGGCTCTTTATGACAACGAAACAGCGTTTAAACAAATGCTCAAAGATGAGCTTCTACAAATGATAAGAGAGGAAGATGAATGAATTCCTGGTTGCAGTCGGAGGATGCCTGCTGGCAGGGGTTATGACAACACTTCACCCCTGTCCTTTTACTACAAACATGGCATCGATCTCCATGCTGATCGGCTGGTCCACCCGTGGGAGGAAAAGGGGCCTCACCCTGTTTTTTTTTATTGCAGGTTACCTGTGCTCCTACCTGCTGCTGGCCATATTACTGAGTTCCGGGTCACTTTCGATTCCCAGGATCAATAATATATTGCAGATCCTGGTTCATCTGTTCCTGGGACCTTCGCTGATCCTGATAGGGATGTTGCTGGCCGATCTGTTGAATCTGAACCGGTTGTACCATGGACGGATCCTCTCGTACATCAGGTCCGAGAACTGGTCCGGATTTT
>Ga0055451_10001099_pt1 | contig 10974 bp, 5 predicted proteins | sample China_Galinas_PW_3_FD_57745 | JGI IMG/M metagenome (GOLD analysis project Ga0055451, IMG submission 57745) | Wetland microbial communities from San Francisco Bay, California, USA, that impact long-term carbon sequestration - China_Galinas_PWB_D2 | ecosystem: Environmental > Aquatic > Marine >... | reverse complement strand
TATAATCGAACAATGGTAAGTAACCTTTCTAATCACATCTTCCTGAGGGGGAAAAACGCGCATGAAGATCATGCAAAAATTATTTGCACTTTTCTTAGTATCAGTTTCCATATCATCTTTTGCTATGCGATTGCCTGCACCAAAATCTGAGCCAAAAGGTAAAGGTAAGGATAAATCTACTTCTTCTCCTCAGATATCACGAGAAGATATACCACAAGAACTCGGTGTACAATCTGTTCAAAAAGAATTTGATCCAGATGAGTATACGCAAGCGCATAATTTTCATGATCGTCTCAAGCATACACACCCTGAATGGGTTCAAGATGGTACGCAAGCGTATTACAAAAAAATAAGGGCTATTACTTCTAAGCCATCAGCAGCTGGAGTAGATGAATGGTATCCGAACACTGTTGCCATTGACGGGAACGAAATAATGCAGAATAGCGATGGGGTATATGCGCATAATGGTATATCTTTTGATCTTAATTCTCGAGTGAACTTTGATCCCAATAAGTCTTTAAATATTTCAATTGCGCACAATAATAAGTCTGTTAATGTTCATTTTGCTAAAGTTGAACAAATAAAAGTTCCAGGATTAACTCATTTTCAAAGTTATAATGAGCTTTTACAGGCCGCAGGAAATAATAAATTTTCTTTAATCCATAAAATAACCTTGAAAGGTATAGTGCATGTTCGGGGAGAACGACCGCATGTTATTTTGATTGAAGCAGTAAATGGCCATCAGCAGCCGATTGTACTTCAAGGAATGCAGATTGTTTATAATAAAGATGAAGGAACAACACGGATATTTTTTGATTTTGTTGATGCGGCGCATGAACCGGTAAGCTTTATTGACCCGATTGAATGTAAGCATACAAGTGTAGTTGCAGATAAAACAGTTTTTTGTATCAAAGATCATAAAGTGTATGAATGTGAAGGCAAAACTATTTATAACTTTTTTGACTCGTCAGAAATACGTAAAAATTGGGCTCCTAAAGAAACTGATTTTTATGATCAAAACAATCAATGTTTAACTGCATTACCAAGTTGCTATAGCGATGCTGATGATCACCAAGAAACATTAAAAGATCCGGTAGCCTGGGTTTTAGATGACGGGTATGATTCATTGTATCAATTACATCAGACAGATCTTCAGGATACCAATGATTATGTATATAGTGGCGAAGGTGTATTTTATGCCTTGTTACCGTATAGGGCAACTTGTAAAGAATATCTTTCACAAGATGCAAAAAATAATGTGAAATTTAATTATTTAGTACAGGTGAAAAAGCCTCATTTTATAATTCATAAAGATGCACGAATTGAAGGTAGGCATCGTGATTTGCCAAGTGGTTTGTACCAACGAATACGTACAAAAAATAGAACACACTGGCAGCAAGTAGGTGTTAAAGCTGCAGATGCAATTAAATTCTGTAATGTTAAAGCAATGTTGGATATTATGTGGCCGTCACAATCTCTTAGCGCTCAAGAAGTTAAACAGTGGGGTGATGCTGCGCAGAGATTTTTTATATTATTTAATGCGAATATTAACCATTGTGATAAAGCAATATCAGATGGGCTAAAAAAATGGGATAAATTAAATTGTTTAGATTTATCTCATTTACAATTGGCGGGTGACATAAAGTGGAATGAGCTGTTTGCTGCTATTGGTACTATGCAGCAACTTACTCACTTATTTTTTGGGAAGAACCATCCTGTTGTAAACCTTGTTGGATGTACAACAGATGTGCGTGATAGGGCTCACGATTATTATTGTAACTTAGCTGTCTGTTTAGCTAAATTAACAAAGTTAGAACATCTGAATATTCAGGGCTTATGGTTAAAGTCGCATGAATTATTAGGATCGGGTTATGATTCATCTTCTTGGGGGATAACTTCAGTATCCACAGAAGTTGCAGAATTAACTTATATTATTAGTTATAAAAATCAAAAAGGTGTTCGGGATATTATAACAAGTATTTGTGCGTTAAATAATCTCAAAAATCTTTCTATAGATGGTATTTCAGATAATGGACACTCTCATTGGGCTAAACTGTCTACGGGAGGGAAATTTGCAGTGGGAGGTATTATTTTAGTACTTGAAGTTCTTGCAAATGATTATGGTAGTAGCGAAGATACAGCCCTTAAACAGCTTGTTAACGATTCTGCCGATCAACTTGCCCAAATGCCTTCATTGAGCACAATATCTGTATATTCTCCTGGTGGCAATTGCATTGATTATTTTAGTAAAGCATTTAAAGATAGGCTTGCAGCTACCCGAACTGCTGACCAAAATTTACCACCACTTACTATCAAGGCTGAGGTATTACAATAATGTTTGCAATTAATCAACTATACAAGAAAATAATTCATCTATTTGTTATATCAAGTTTGTTCTTTGGGCAAATTTCACCTATGGGTAAAACTTCGGCTGAAGATCGAGAAGATCAGGCGGAAAGTACGCAAAATATACCATTACCATTATCATTGTTTGAGCGACGTGTTGTACCGTTGGCCTCTACATCTGCACATACATTACCTTTGTTGTTCGATCAACCCCAAGGGATGTTTATTATCGATTATCAATTAGATAATAATCCGGTTGCACAGTTGATTCAGACCGGTGATATGTTGCATTTTGAAAGTAAAGATCCTCAGCAATATGATTTTTTATTAAGTAGCCCACTAAAGACCGGGTTATTTAAAATTGCTACGCCGGGGAGTTTTTCTTTTCAAAAACCGGTGGCAGTTAAAACGGCTGATTTTACTTGTAAATCTATAGAATTTCTTGATGCGTTTTCAAGTGATGAAGGTCTGCGCTTGCAGGTAGATTATTGTGATAACAATAGTGCAGTGACCTGCACAGATATGCTTTTTAAGGGTAATCAATTTAATGCCATGTCAGGCAGCTCCTTAACGATACATGGCGATACTGCTCTATTATCTACACAAGGACTTTTTAATGATGGTACGATTTCTTGTGCACATAATGCAGTGATTTATACACCTTCATTTGAAAATTGGGGTACTTTGCGTGCAGGTAATTTAAACTTTACCGGAGAAAAAGTTCTTAATGAAGGTTCTATTACGATTGATGATTCTTTTATAGGGCAGTGTAAGGATATTGATCATCGTGGCAAGCTTCAGGTTGCTAAAGATTGTTTGTTTGAAAAAGTTGATAATTTAACAACAACGCGGTCATCTCTGTGGCATGTAGGCGGTAATTGGAAAGCGCTTGTCACCAAATTATATCTAGATGGTAATGTTAACGTAGGTAACTTAGCGCTCCTTAATATAGATTCTCATGCTACCTTGAATGGGCTATTTCGTGCACCGTTTATCCATATTGATAGTAAAGATCTCATTACCTGTAATTTTACCACACGACTTTTTGCTGATTATTATATTGGACTCAAAGCAAAAGGTTGGATCCAATATGAAGGAAACATTCTTGAAAGATTTTTGCGTGAAAATGCACAATCAAATGCCATACAAAAAAACAATCCACTTCTAAAGGCGCTGCCACGAGGCGTATTTTTACATTCAGAACAAAGTGGTATTAAAAAGTCAGGCAGTATTGTAGCAAAGAATGGCACCGTATCGTTGGATGCAAAAAAAGGTCTTACCCATACGGGATTAACTGAGGCCGGATTTGATGCAGATGCATTGCTTGTGATGAAAGCGGCATCTATAGATACAGAAAAAGAATCTACCTTAAAAGCGCTGAATGCACGTCTTAATGCGCAAAATTCTATTACACAACAAGGTGATGCTCGCATTAACAATGAACTTGTTATAGCAGCGCCGGATATAACGCAACATGGTTCTTTGCAAGCCGGTACGTTACGTGCTCAAGGAGACACGATTTCGGCAAGCGCATCATCACACATTAATGTTAAGAATGCAAAACTTGAAGCACAAGAAAGAATAACGAATGCCGGAACGGTAAAAGCCTCAGAATATCTTGACATGAATGCCAAAGATATAGCTTTGGAAAAAGATTCTCATGTTGTTTCAGGTAATGCAAAGCTTGAAGCACAAGCAAGCATAACAAACGCCGGAACGGTAAAAGCCTCAGAACTCCTTGTTATGGATGCACAAAACATAGCATTAAGTAGCGATTCTCATATTGCTGCCGGCAATGCACGCCTCAAGGCAGGAGAAACATTAAATAACCGAGGTATTGTGGATGCATCAGCATTATTACTGCATGCTAAATATGTAGAAAATGCCCACAAAATAACAGCGCAAGATGCGCATATTAAAGCGGATCGTTATTGGTGGAATAAATGGGGTGCCACGGTAACCGTTCAGAATGCGCTTACCATAGATGCGCTTGCTTCTATAAATACATTTGGCTGGTTACAAGCTAATGACCTTACTATTAATGCCGGTGTCGATCTTAATTTATTGGGCTTGTATCAAGCAAAACGTACCAACATTAATGCATTAATTGCTCTTAATGCAGGATTATTAGCTCCCAAAATTGATTCGTATCGAGATGTTTTTAATACAGATAATGCATGGCGCGTTGGAGAAGGCTTACTTACGACATTTGTTCCACAAGCCGGCTTAGCTTTAGGAGTATGCAGAAACGTCAAAGATTTATACAACCAAGAAGGCATATATCGAGATGTTCCGGAGCTTTATCATCGGGCAAGAACATTGTATGCACAGGAAGATGCAGGAGCAAGTGATTGGATTTCTGTAATATGTGGTGCAAAAAAAGTAGCTACGTCTGCGGCACAAACAGCAAAAATAACTTACGATGTCGGCAAGATGGCCTATCAAGCGGGCAAGGCAGGGTATGCTTGGTATAATGGAGAAAATGCAGATACAGGTTCTTTAGTGCCTGAAAAAGAAGGAGAGGAATCAAAACAAACATCAGATAATGCTGAAAAAGAAATTAGTACTGAACAAACAAATGATACCAAACAGTCTTTGTCTGATTTAGCTTGGGAAAAAGTCTATGCTGCCGGAGATGCGGTTCGGGATCCTAAAACGTGGGAACATGCAGGCTGGCAAACTGCATCAATGGTAGCATCGGTATGTGGGCCGCAAATCAACAGAGATACTTTAGTTGATTTTAATGGTGGCATAATATTGGGAGTAAATGGACATTCATGTAGTATATGGAACGTAAATGGTGGGGTTTCAGCTTATGCTCATAGGAATACAGTTGATACATATTATGGTACTAATTTTGGTGCAATGGTTGCTGGCTCCCTTAATATTCATGCAGCTAAAAACTATACCAGTACCGGTGCAATTAATGGAATAACTGCCCATATAACTGCAGAGAATTTAAATGTTGACGGCAAAGTGTATGTAACTAATGAGGTTGCTCTTGAAGCTAAAAATAAGGCGTCGGTAGGTGCAGATATTAATGCCCATGATGTAAATATTCAAGCACAAGAAGCTGTTTTAAAAAGCGGAGGTCATGTTGCTGCACGAGGAGGCGCAACTAATATTATTGCTGATAACATTACCAATCAAGCGGTGCTTAGTGGTAAACGGGTACAAGTCTTAGGCAAAGTTGTTGAATTACAAAATGGTAGTGACATTCGCGCGCAAGGAGGTGATGATACTGTTATCATTAAAGCTGATGAATCGCTCAAATTAGGTGCAGGATCTGCAATGGCAGCTAGCGATATCTCTATCGAAACAGCATCCTTGCAGGGTGATGCAGGAAATACAATAACATCAACTAATCATACATATGTAAAGACAAAATCTTTAAATAACCAAGGATCTATTAACGGAAATTTAGTTGCAGATTTTACCGGGGATGAGAGTCAACTCAAAAGTATTGGGCATGTTGACCGCATGCAATACCGTGGCACATTAGCAAATGATTTGGCAGATAGACTGGTAGAAGGTAATGGAGATTTATTGCGTGTGAGCGATATCGGTGATGTAACCGTACTTGCAGGTAATCAAGATGTACATCTTAAAGATGAGCATGATGTAGCTCATTCATATCGTGTTGTGAGCGATGGCAATATATCTGCTGATAAAGCATTGTCATCCGGTGGTTCCATCGGCCTGCATGCCGGCAAAAATGTTACTCATAAAAATATGGATGCATCTGATTCAGTTGATATGTCTGCGGGCGAAAATATTATTGCGCAGTCAACAGTATCTCGTACGGTTAACGGCAATAACTATCAAGATAATCTTGAGCGTGTTACCGTGCGGGCAGACAATGCGGTGAATATGCGTGCGGATTGTAATATTGTGCATGAAGCGGCAACGGTGCAATCCGGCAAAGGCGGCACACATATGCGGGCCGGTGAAAAAATTGTAGCCGGTGCAAAAACAGTTCAAAAACATACGCAGTCGCGTACGCGCAACAAGAAAAAAGGCGTTACACGATCTCATAAAGATACTGTTACAAAAACTGAGGTTTCTGAGTACACATCTACCGGTGATATAACTATGCATGCGGGCGATACCTGCGATTTGCATGCTACAACCATTAGTGCACCGGGAGTAAAATCCGTTTATGGTAAAAATGGGGTAAACGGGCAAGCCGTATATGAAGTCCATGAACACACGTCAGATTACAAGAAAGATGGTGGATGGCTTGGTACTTCAAAAACAGAAGATAAAAAACCCGGGTCTAAAACAGCAAAAGTTGTAGATTTCAAAGGTGGTTCAGCACCGGAGATTTCTTCTGATGTTAAGATTGATATGCCATTTACGAGTGATTCAAAAAAAATAGTTTTCAATGCACCGGAATTAAATATTCGTGTGGCAGAGAGTCAAAAAGAATTTGTTTCTAATAGTTCGACTGAGAATCTCGTATGGTGGTCTAAAGGTGCTAAAAAAACAAAGGATGTTACTTATTCTCCAACGTTTAAGGGTACGATCGAAACTAATGCAAAAAAAGTATCGATAGACTCGGTTGAAGATGGTGCGCCTTGGTCAGTCAAAACAACTGATGGCAATGCAACATTCAGTTACAATATGCTTAAAGAGATTCATGAGCACCAAAAAATTTCTGCTCAAGGCCCAACAAAAGCAGCAAGTATTATTATCGCTATGGCGGTTACTATGGCTACCGCAGGTTATGCTACTACTCTTGGAGCAAGCCTTGCAGCAACTCTTGGTATTCAGTCTGCAACGGCAACAGCAATGGTAACCAATATGACTGCGGCAACACTTACATCATTGTGTGTGCAATCAACAGATGCATTTGTAAGAAATAAAGGTGATATTTTTGCAACTGGACGCGAAATTGCAAGCACTCAAACAATAAAGAATTTAGTTATTACTGCGGTTAGTGCCGGTGCAATGGCTGGTGTAGAAGGAGTTATATTTAATGGGTTGCCGGCAGTTTCTCAAGCAAATAATTTGAGCGAACTCGCTGCATTTACCATACCACGTGAGTCGGCAAATGCCACGATTAGAACGATTGCCGGCATAGCCGGAGGGCAAAAAATTGAAGATGCCGTGCCTGATAACGTACGGAGTTTTGCAGCAAACACAATTGGCAAAGCCGGTGCAAGTCAGATTGGTAATGCATACCATAAAGGTTACATCGATCCGGTTATCCATAAGGGATTACATGCCGGGGTTGGTGCAGTTTCCGGAGCTATTGCCGGCGGTGGCCGCGGTGCAATTGCCGGTGCAATGGGAGCTGTTGTTGCAGAAACGGTGGCAGATACATTTGCAGCAAAAAAACCTTCACTTGAAAGAATGCTTAAACTTGAGCAAGCTGCAGGGCACAAATTTACGCAAGAAGAATTTGTGTACCATTGGAATAATCAAGCGCAAGCATATATGCAACGTGCAGCAACTCATGCAGATATTGCAAAGTTAACTGCAGCAAGTATAGCGATGCTTGCACGGCAAGATGTTGATATTGCAAGTAATACGGGTGCAACAGCAATCGACAATAACTTTTTTGGTTTAGGTTTAATTGGATTAGGTATTGTTGCCGGTAGTGCTGCCTACTCTGCATATAATATATATGACGCATATTGCGAAGGTGGAACAGATGCTGCGATACAGCAACTTGGTATAGAGATTTTCCATGAAGGTGTAGCATTAGCAACAGGTGCAGTTGTTGGCAAAGTTGCCTATAGATTTGGTACTAAAATTTATCCAACGGTCAAGGGTGCAATAAATGCTGCATTCGAAGCAAAACCGGGTCTTAAGATTGCGCTTGGTAAATTTGGCAACAAATTAATGCACGGTGCAGAAAAATTTGGCAACACCGTAGTTGGCAAACATCTGCAACAAGCGGATCGATGGGCACTTGAGTTGCCGGGTAAATTGGGCCAGAAACTTGACAATAGTATAAATGGGCTTAGCGAAGGGCTTGCATCGGTACATGTACCGGGCAGCGTAGCAGCAAAGATGGAAGCTCAAGCAGCGCACGGGTTAATGCCTGCAACACAAGCGGGAAGGCGAGCAGTAAGGTCCGGCCGTGGGTATTTAAAAGCTTATAAGCCGGGTAAAATTACACCTCCAACTACCACGTTGAATAGATCGGGTGTCGGCAAGCATAGTAAGTTAATAGATTCACCCAAAGTGACCACTGTAGAAGACTTAGTTAAAGCTGGTAGGCCTGGAAGAGAAACGGGTGGGGTATCCACACAATATGAATTTAAAGGTGGATTTAAAAAAGCTTCGGAGCATTTTGATTTACTGAAGCCTAAAAATGTTCGTGATATTTCTAACAATGGAATACAGAAAAAGATGGGTTATTTGAATGATGGAAGAAAGGTAATTTTGAGAGAAAAAAACAGTAAAGGATTACAGTATAATGAAATTCCTACATTGGAAATACAGATAGATGGTAATCCTCAAAAAACTAAATTTCGTTATTTCGATCAATAAAAAGGGATTAATATGAAAAAATGGAGAATATGGAAACCGGATATAGAGATTCCTAAATTTATATATTCTAAAAGTTGTTATATTACTGAAAAAGGGCTAATTCTTGGGTTTGAGGATGAAAATTATAAAAAAATAACTATTAGCTTTTTAGATGGATATTTATCAAATAGAGAAACAGATGAAGGCTGTTTTGATAAAACTTGGAGTAATATATATTCATATTTTGATGAGAAAAAATCTGAAATGTCCAATTTTTTAAAAGTTGATAATTCAGAGTACCTACGTTGGTTTAAAAAACAAGGCTTTGATGAATATGAAGATAAAATAATAGAGCATTATATTATTATTGCATATGATGTAATATCTGAGGTATTGGCAACTGCAGAGCCCAAAATTGAGGTTTCAGAATAAAGATGAATACTAATCTTGGAACATGGAAAAAGTGGACTCCAAAAGGTAATGTTTTCCCAAAGTTTGATATTGAATTTATTGATAATAATACCAAAGGTATTTTTATTAAGTTAAAAAACAACTATGAATATTCACAAAGTATGATAGTCACCTTTTGTGTAATGTGGTTTTCTTATAAAGTTATTAAAACAAAAGATTATTGTAGAACAATTGAGATATTAAAAAAACAAAAAGGACCAGATTTTGTTGATTCATGGTCTTTGTTTGAAGTAGAAGATTCAGATTATTTGAGGTGGGTACAAGAAGAGAGTCATGGTGTATATGAAGATTATGATGGCCCTAAAATAAAACATTATGTTTTTATGGGAACAAATATCATTTTTGAGATACTTATGTATGAGTCGGATGAACTCAAAATTATAAACAAAGAAGACGAACTTCTATCCAGGGTGCAGTAAATGCTGCATTCGAAGCAAAACTGGGTCTTATAAATAAAGTAAAAAATATGATTACATTGCAAATAGATGAAGCACAAAAAATATTAATCAGTTAGAGATAATTTAGGAGTTAGAACAGAGGCTGCTAAAAGAAGGAAACTATGTGGATCCTTATATTTGAGCAAATTATATATTTAATACTTATATCTCTTCTATCTATTTTAATAATAAGCTTTTTTAGTTTGCCAGAAGATTATTATGAAAAAAAGAAAAAAAATGACCAAGAAGCAGTAGAAATTAAACTTGTAGAAACCGGTCTCTCTGTTGATATTGAAGAACTAAAAAAAATTATCATTGATGAATGGCAATCAGGAAACCTATATAAATTTTATTATGATCAAGGTGTGCGTGGAAATGATTTATATTGGTATATATTAGATGATCTATCTGATTACGCAGATAATCTTTTTGATGAAATTGAAACTGGTGCACAAAAATCTTTAGGTTGTTCCGGTGTACCATTAGATTTATATGAAACATATCCAAAATCAGATGTGCGTTCGATTGGATTTAGTGTTTTGAACTTTCTAGAATTTGCTTGGACAAAATCTCCAGAAGAAATAAGTGCTGAAGATATTCCGGTTATTCTTGCATTTCTTGATACGCCAGTAGCTAAATCGTTAGAAGCTTGGGATAAGTGGGATAAATATTGGGGTACTCAAAAAACAACAGAATGGATTGAATTGGGTACAGCCATTAAAGGGGATATTAGAGAAGCAGAACAGGTATTAGATGAAGTAAGACAAGAATTTGAAAGCAGGAAACTTTTAAATGAGATAATTTTGCCAACAAAAGAGGGTGGGCAAAGAAAAGTCTATAAATATGAAGATGGTAGTTTTGTTCAATTAAAAACAAATAGGAATATGGAGCATCCCAAAATAGTAATTATTGATGCGCTTAGAAAGAATAAGGAAAAAATAACATTTCAATGATAGAAACAGAAATGTATTTCTTGACACTCCACCAGGTAAATCATTAGAGGCCTGGGATAAATGGGAGCATTATTGGGCAAACCTCGACTACCCTGCACGGCGTAAAAAGCTCTTGGAAGGGGTTGAAGAGTAGCCTATTAAACCTGTAAATTTTCCAATTGTCAACCTGAATAATATACTGTCAAAAGTGCCTAAAATAAAGTATAATCCATAAGTATAAATCGTTTAACTTCTCATATTCTGACATGGGGGAATCTATGTTCAAAAAAGTTGCCTTTGTATTAATG
>Ga0055451_10001098_pt1 | contig 10974 bp, 9 predicted proteins | sample China_Galinas_PW_3_FD_57745 | JGI IMG/M metagenome (GOLD analysis project Ga0055451, IMG submission 57745) | Wetland microbial communities from San Francisco Bay, California, USA, that impact long-term carbon sequestration - China_Galinas_PWB_D2 | ecosystem: Environmental > Aquatic > Marine >... | reverse complement strand
ACTCGCAGGCAGACGAGATCCGCCTCGTCCAGCAGATGCTGGCGCTGACGCAACCGGATGCGTGACAGCGGCGCGCGTTTGGCACCAAACAGCGAGCCGTGGTACGGCAGACTGCTGATCAACATGGCATAGCGATGCGAAGTGCTCATGCTTGCCCGGACATCATTTGACGGTACCTTCCAGAATAGCCCGGAAGCGCGGCTGCAGGTGCTGCAGCAGCAGGGTTGCCACCGCCTCTTCCGTCAGCTCGATCCGGACGTTCTTGTCCTCCAGGTAAAGGCGTATTCCCCTGGCAGCATCGTCGGCGACACCGAAGGTGACACCCTCGGCCAGCACGTTGCCGGCGACGGAAAGCACGAAGTGCGACAGTGAACCTTCGCGCAGCTCGAGCGGCTTGCGCCGCAGTTCCTCCAGACCCAGCAGTGTGCGCGGCAGCAGCACCGTGACCGGTTGCCCGGAATCCAGGCTGGCCTGTTCGCGCGCGCGACCGGCCACCTCGAGGATCAGCTTCTGCAGGAAATCCTCCTGGTCCATGGCCACCGCAATCAGGCGTCTCACCTCGGCATTGAAACGCTCCATCAGTTGCCCCTTGAGATGCAGAACCGTGTCGCGCATGGCGATGTGCAAGGCTTCCTCGCCCCCTTTGCGCAGCGCCCGGGACTCTTTATGCGCGTTATCCACCAGTTGCGCCGCACGCTCTTCGGCTTCCTGCACGATCTCCGCAGCACGCCTGCGGGCGTCCGCTTCGATCCTTTCTGCCGCGGCGCGACCGGTCGCCACGCCCTCGGCACGCAGGCGGTCAATCAGGGCCTCGACGCCCGAGGACGCCAGCTTTGCCTGTTTGTCGTTATGGGTATCGCTCATGCCCTGCCCCGTGCCTCAGCTCGGGATGTTTCCTGCCAGCACCAGCGCGAACACGAAGGCAAATACCGCGAAGCCCTCGACGATGGCGGCTGGCGCCAGCGACAGGCCGAAGATTTCCGGCTTGGTCTTGCTGGCGTGAATCGCCGAGGCACAGGCCTGGCCCTGGCGGATGGCGGAAAACATCAGTGCCAGTCCGGCGAAAATGCCGATGCCGAACAGGGCCGGGGCGTTGCCGGGTGTCACGGTCCGCTGCAGGGTGAACATGACCACAATACCGTAGATGACCTGTGACGACGGCATCACGGAGACACCGATGAAGCGGCCGTGACCGGATTCCGTGTCCACCATGGCGCCAATGGCGGCCTGGCCGGCCACCGCGCAGCCGATGATGCTGCCGATGGCACCGAGCGCCATGACACCGTACATGCCCGCCCAGCCCAGTGCGATAACGAACTCGTTCATTCCCGCGACTCCTTCTTCCTGAATGGTTGAAAGGCATAGCCCTCGCCGGAAAGGGCCCAGTTGTAGAACTCGATGTAATTCAGTCGCAGCCCGTGGAGCACGCCGCTCATCAAGGCCAGCAGCAGATTGAGCAGATGGCCGACGAGCAGAATCAGGATGGCGAACAGCAGGCCCATGCCCTGCACCTGGCTGGCCTGCTGGGCCAGGTTATTGAAAGTCAGCGCGAGGGAGGCGGATGCCAGCCCCAGGGCGAACAGGCGCAGGTAGGACAACACGTCGCCAAACGCACGGGTGACGCCGGTGAGCGCCCGCATGCCGTCCAGCAGCCTGAAAATCGCACTCGGCAGATCGCGCACCGTCCGCTCGCTGGAGTATCCGAACACGGCCAGGAGACCCAGCCCCAGTGCCCAGCGACCGGTTGCGCCCAACCAGTATGGCGCAGCCGGCATGCCACCCAGCCACATGGCGAACGCACCCGGCAGCGCCGCGCTCCAGCCAAGGTGCGCCCAGGCCGCACCCCGGTCCCGTTTGAGCCACGCCTGTTCCAGGTTGGCCAGCACGAGATGCAGCACACCGATACCCACGGACAGCTTCGTCATGGTGTCGAAATCGTGCAAGTCCAGCAGCCTGAGACGCCCCAGGACGCTCTCCGGCGACAATGTAACAGCGAAATAGCTTCCCGCCAGTACGCCCCAGACCAGCGAGCCACCCACAAGTACCGTGCACAGGGTGCGCAGGCGCCGGCCGCTGGCGCTGCGCCCCAGGTGCATCCAGAACGCCGCCAGCAGCAGACCCAGCAGCAGCGCGTAGCCGGCATCCGAGAGGATCATGGCGAAAAAAACGGCAAACGAGAAGAATACGACGCGCGAGGGGTCCCAGGTGCCGTAGGCGGGCATCTGGTAAAACCCGACCAGATCCTGGCCGGCCGCAAGCAGCTCGGGGTTTTCGAGCAGCGTCGGTGGACGGTCGGCGGGCTCCGGCTCCTCCAGCAGCACCGCAAGACCTTGCCGCTCGGCGAGGGCCAGTACACCCGCAACGGCCGGCCCAGGCACCCAGCCCTGCACCAGGAACAGCGCTTCGGCAACCAGGGTCTCGGCCGCCGCGTGGCTCAGCGCGGCCTGGTCCTCGGCCCGAGCCAGGTGTCGGGTCATGAGATAGATCCAGCGGGTCAGCGCCTGACGCTCGGCCACCGCATCCTCCAGTTCCAGCTCGGCCTCCTCCAGGCGTTGCTGCAGCTCGCGCAGACTGAGCGCCCCCGTGTGGGCACGGGGCACAGGCAAGGCCTGGCCGGGCGGTTCCTGCCGGTCGATGACCACCACCCAGGACTGGCGGTTGTCCTTATGCACCACCTGCCAGGGCAACGCCAGCTCGTCCAGCAAATGCATCTGTCGCTCGGGAACGATATAGAACCACAGCCTGTGGCCGGCCAGCCCCGCGCTGCCCGGCAGCCGGAAGTCGCCCCAGGGTGCCAGCGCCTCGATGTGCTGGATCAGGGTGTCGCGCCGGTCGCTGGCCTGGCGCAGCCGGTCCTGGTTGGCGAGCACGCTGGCCACGGTTTCGTGCATGTCGAAGTCCTGATCGGCGCGCACCTGATGACGCTTGTCGGGTACGTCACCGAGGTAACGCAAGGCCTTGCGGGCGTCCACGGCATACGGCGGCGGTACGGTCTCCGGCTCCCGCGGGCTCTCGACCAGCGATACCAGGTGCAGGCAACCCAGGCTCTGCAGCTGCTCCAGGACCGCCATTCTTTCCTTGAGCAGACCGGCGAGGGTAAGTTTCTCGAGGTGGACAATACTCATGCCATCCCTTCCGCTGCCCGCTTGCGCTTGGCGATCTTGGAACGCACCACCGCTGCACGCTCGGCGTCGGCAAGATAAATCCTGATCTTCCTGATATTCTCCGTGGCCTTCGGAATGAGCACTTTCCCGAACAGGTTCACCCGTTGCGTAACCTTGCGCACGGCATCGTCCAGCAAGGCGGCGCGGCGCTCCTGCACGGCGAGACGTACCTGCAATTCCAGCATGCGGGTCAGTTCGTCGGCCAGCCGATCCACCCAGTGCGGCCTGGCCAGATAGCCGTAGTCGCGCACCAGCACCTCGATGCCTTCCAGACTGGGCAGGCGTACGCCCACGACGTTGTGCTCACCCAGCCGCACGGCCCTGACGCCGACCAGTTCCGCCAGGTCGATTTCCCGATTCGCCAGCATGGGAATCTGCGCAGCGACGCGCTCGCGCAGTTCCTCCATTGCGCGCCTGGTGCGACTCATCGCGACCCGCTCCCGGATCCGCTCGGCCATCAGGTGCCTGCGCTTCAGGTCCAGGGACGGAAGGAAGCGCTCGAAGGTCCTGAGCTGTCGCGTCTGTTGCGACAGCGAAGCCTTGTTCAGGGCGAGACGCGCCACGCTTCAACACCCGGCGCCCGGTTCCACAACGGTGCGCATGTCAGGCCGCCTCCACACCGCCCGCGGCAGCATCCGCGCGCGGATAATATTTGTCGATGAGGTGCTGTTTCATGAGCAGTTCTTCCGGTGTGAAGCACTCGGCCATGGTCTTCCAGCACAGGTCGAGGGCATCCTCCAGGGACATCGAAACATCGATGGCCATGAACCGTTCGCGGAACAGCCGGCCGAACTTCAGGAGCTTGCGGTCGAATCCGGACAGTTCAAAGGCCATGGCCTGCTTCTGCTCCGCATCGGTCGCGCCGGAATAAAGGCGAATCATGGTATTCATGACCTGGCCGTGGTCCTCGCGGGTGACTTTACCGATAACGTGCTGCTTGAGCCGGGACAGGGAACCGAAGGGATCCAGCATTCCGCCATGGAGATAGAACTGGCCTTCGGTGATGTATCCGGTGTTATCGGGCACCGGGTGGGTGACGTCGTCGCCGGGCATGGTGGTGACGCTGATGATGGTCACGGAGCCCCCTTCCTTGAAGTCAGCGGCTTTTTCATAGCGGCGCGCCAACTGCGAGTACAAATCGCCCATATAGCCGCGGTTCGAGGGCACGGTCTCCATGGCAATCCCCACCTCTTTCATGGCATCGGCGTAGGCGGTCATGTCCGTGAGCAGCACGAGTACGCGCTTGCCCTCCTCGACCGCGAACCGCTCCGCCACAGCCAGCGCCATGTCCGGCACCAGCAGACGCTCGACGATGGGATCCGAGGCCAGGTTGACGTACATCACCGTGCGGGCAAACACGCCTGCATCCTCGAACCGGCAGCGGAAAAAGTGATAGTCGTCGAAGATCAGCCCCAGGCCGCCGAACACCACGATGTCGGCGTCGGCCTGTATACCAATGCGCGCCAGCAATGCGTTGTAGGGTTCGCCCGCCACCGAGAAGATGGGAATCTTCTGGCTCTCCACCAGGGAGTTGAAGACGTCGATCATCGGTACATCCGTGCGGATCATCTTCGACGCCAGCAGCCGCCGGGACGGGTTTGCAGACGGCCCGCCAATGGGCAACTGCGGGTCCTGGGACAGATCCGGGCCGTTGTCCAGGGGTACGCCGTCACCCCGAAAGACGCGGCCGAGGATATTCGTGGAATAGGTGACCCGCATGGGGTGACCGAGGAACTGCACGGTGGCCTCGGTCGAAAGTCCTTTGGTGCCCGCGAATACCTGCAAGGACACGACTTCCCGATCCAGCCGGATCACGTGCGCCAGCGAACGGAAGCCACCGCGATCCTCCACCAGAGCCAGGTCATCGAAGGCGACCGAGAAGCCGCCGTCGCCATGCTCGGGAACCCGCACCTTGAGGATGTCGCCGACGATTGCAAGAATGTTCGAATACCGTGCCAGGCTCTGGGACACCCGCTTGCCCTCGCATGAATGGCTTACCGGTAAAACTACCGTGCAGCTTGCGGGAAGCATAACCCACGCATTACGGAAGAATCCACCCGGGAACCGGCCGTCGCACCGGACTCCCTGCCGCCGCCCCCCCCGGCGCTCCGGCCACGACCGGCCGCTCACGACCGTCCGCACCGGCTTGCGCCGGCCATGGCGCCTGCACAACGGCGGTGGTCCCGCCAACCGCCCGCAGCCACCCCTGCCTGCCGGTCACCACGACCCCGGCTGACATCCCTGCCTGTATGTGGATTCCCGTTTATGCGCCGTCAGTCCCGCCCGTCCGGCGGTGCGCGCGGTCCGGGCAGGCCGCAACCTCTCACTGCCCGTCTCCGCCCCCCCGATGTGCCGGCATCTACCGGATCACCACAGGGTCTTCGATACGGGCGAGAGCCAGCGCAGCGAGTGCCCTGGGCACGATCCGCACCGCACCACCGCAGGCCAGTCAGTCTCGATGTCAATGCCAGATGCCCGTTGCTGACGTTGCGCCTTTCAGCCCTTTGGGTGCAGGTCATGGCCGCCCGACCCTCTGCCGGCGCTTTCTCCTGTTCCACATCGAACACCCCGTGTGTGGCGCGTTTGCCCCGCCTTGCCGGCGTCACCAGGGCCCGGTGTCTGCTGATGTACCCAAAGGGCATAATGTGCAAACCTGCCCGTGGTAGCGGGTCAGATTGCCCGCGGCAGCGGCATGATCGGCATGCTGCACGAAAACATGTTCCTGGAAAAGCAGCCGATTGATGGCGATACGGTCAGCTTCCAGGTCATGCCGGCCTCTGAGGGTATGCGGCATGGTGGCAGCCATCACTTCATGGTGAAGGTAGAGAAGAAGGCGCGGTCCAGCCGATCGGGAAACTTTATCGTATCCTTACGCGCGCGGAGGATGCCGTCGGGTCAGGACCGTGATCGGCCATTTGCAGCCATGTTGTGAAGATCGAGCGAATAAAGGAGCAGGTATGAGTGGTTTCAAGGTGTTTGCAGGACTGGTTGTGGTGACTTTCGGCATCGGCCTGGGCGTCATCTATTCGGGCATCATCGATGTGGGGGCGACCAGCCCGCACAGCGCATCTGCCCGCTGGCTGATGCATACCGCCATGCAGCGTTCGGTGGCGTATCATGCCCGCGATATCAAGGCGCCGCCGCTGGATAAGCCGGAGATGGTGATGACGGGATTCCGCCACTACCGGGAGATGTGCGCAGGTTGCCATCTTGCCCCGGGTATGGAGTCGTCGGAAATCCGTAAAGGCCTGGTGCCTCAGCCGCCCAAACTGCAGAAGTCAGCCAGGCGGTGGACGCCGTCTGAGCTGTTCTGGATCATCAAGAACGGTGTGAAGATGACCGCCATGCCGGCCTGGGGTCCAACGCACAGCGCCGAGAAGATCTGGTCGATGGTCGCTTTTCTGCAGAAGTTGCCCGACATGACGCCGGTTCAATACAAGGAGATGGACCGGCAGGCGGGACCGGGTGAGTGCGGCGCGGGCGCAGACGCAGATTAGCAGCCTGCTGAAGAACCCCTGTCGAGCGCGCGCTGCATGATAAAATCACGCCAGTCAATCTGTCGGGAATAATGCACCATGCGCGGTGCCGACATCAGCCAGCCTTTCTTACCAAGCCTGCCGTGCTGACTAACGGCCGAAACGGGACACTTTTGCGCTCTCGATGCTGGTGCGGAACAGCGTTGCAAATGCCTCGGCCGTAACCGGCGGGCTGCTGAAGTAGCCCTGATAGGCGTCGCAGTCATGACGTTTCAAGAAAGCCAGCTGCTCCACTGTTTCCACACCCTCAGCAAGTACCTGCAGGTGCAGGTTGCGCGCCATGGCGATAATGGTGGCCGCGATCTCCATGGCGCCGGTGTCGTGCGGAATGTCGTGCATAAAGCTCTGATCGATCTTCAGGGTATCGATCGGGAAGTCCCGAAGATACGCCAGGGAAGAGTAGCCGGTACCGAAGTCGTCGATAGCGAGCTTCACACCCAGATCCTTCAGTGCCCGCAGGGTCGTGACGGCACCTTGCCCGCGCTCCATGATGGCGCCCTCGGTAATCTCCAGTTCCAGCAACCGGGGCGGGAGGCCGGTCGCGTCGAAGACCGCACGCAGCTGCCGGATCAGGCCCTGATGCTGGAACTGGCGCGGCGAGAGGTTCACCGCCAGCGTGATGGGCGGCAGGCCGCTCGCCAGCCACGCCTGCAGCTGTTCGCAGGCGTGCGTCAGCACCCAGTCCCCCATGGGCAGGATCAGGCCGGTTTCTTCCGCCAGGGGTATGAAACGCAGGGGTGAAATGAGCCCGGCCTGGGGGTGCTGCCAGCGCACCAGGGCCTCGACCCCGATGATGGCGCCACTCGAGACATCCATCTGGGGCTGGAAATGCAGAACGAATTCCCGCTTATCGATGGCGCGCCGCAGTTCGGTTTCCATGGCCAGGCGCTCGCGCGCCGTGCGGGTGAGACCGGCGCTGTAGAAACGGAATGTGTTGCGACCATCCTCCTTGGACTGATACATGGCGGCGTCGGCGTTCTTCAGCAGGGTCGTGCCGTCCTGGCCGTCCGCCGGATAGATGCTGATGCCGATACTGGCGCTGATGAACACGGCCTGTCCATCCAGGTCATAGCGTATATTCAGAGTTCTCAGCAGCTTCTTCGCCACCACAGAGGCCTGCGCGGTGTTCCCGACCCCCTCCAGTACGATGACGAATTCATCGCCCCCCAGTCGGGCCACGGTGTCCTCGCGCCGTACCGTGGCGGTAAGCAAGGTCGCTACGTTCCTGAGCAGCTGGTCGCCGACCGGATGACCCAGACTGTCATTCACCGTCTTGAAGCGGTCCAGGTCAATGAACAGTAATGACAGCGATGAGCCCTCACGTTGGGCACGCTGAATGGCGTATTCCAGCCTGGCATTGAAGAGCAGGCGATTGGGCAGTTTGGTGAGAGGGTCGTGGTGTGCCAGGTAGTCCAGTTCCTCCTCGGAACGTTTCAGCTGGCTGATATCGGTGAACACCCCTACGTAGTTGACGATACCCCCCGCTTCGTCCTTGACGGTATTGATGGTCAGCCATTCGGGGTAGGTTTCACCGGTCTTGCGCCGGTTCCAGATCTCGCCGCGCCAGCTGCCGTTCTGCTGGATGGAGGCCCACATCGCCTGGTAGAAGGTCCTGTCATGGCGACCGGACGAACGCAGGCGCGGGTTCTTGCCGAGGACTTCCGCCTCGGTGTAGCCGGTAATGTCGGTAAAGGCCTGGTTGACGGCGAGGATGGCACTCTCGGCGTCGGTGATGACGACACCCTCCATGGTGCTCTCGAACACCTTGGCGGCCTGGCGTAGTTTCTCCTCCGAACGCAGCCGTTCGGTGACGTCCTGGAATACCCCCAGCATCCCGATGATCTCTCCCCGGGTGTCCCGCAGGGGCACCTTGCTGGTTTCCAGCCAGCGGGTGCCGCCGTCCTTGATAATGAGCGGCTCGATGATGTTGTACCGGGGCGTGCCGGACGAGATCACCTGGGCATCATCGCGCTGGTAAAGCTCGGCGTACTCGCCCCATACGAGTGCGCGGTCATCCTTGCCGATGACATCCTCGGGGTGCTGCAGGCCGGCCAGCTGGGCGAAGGCCTCGTTGCAGCCCAGGTACGTGGAATCGCGATCCTTCCAGAACACGACGTTGGGCACGGTATCGATCACGTGCTGGAGCATCTGGCGTGCATTCAGGAGTTTTTCCCTCGCCTGCCGCCGCTCGCTGATGTTCTGGAAGGTCACTACCGCACCGACGACCGATCCGTTCCTGCGCATGGGATATGACCAGTATTCCACCGGGAAGGAGGTGCCATCGCGGCGCCAGAACACCTCATCGTCCACGTGACAGTCGCGGTTCTCCATGTAGGCCTGGTGGGCGCGGCATTGATCGTGGGGATAGGGTTTGCCGTCGGCGTGGCTGTGGTGGATCAGCTCGTGGATGTGGCGGCCCAGCAGGTCTTCCACGCGGTCATAGCCCAGCAGCCTGAGGAAGGACTGGTTGACGAAGGTGCACACGCCATGCGTGTCCACGCCGTACATCCCCTCGGCCATCGTATCCAGCAGCATCTGAATGTGCTGCTGGTGCGCCCCGAGTGCCTGCAGGGACTGCTTGCGCTCGGTGAGGTCCCGGGCCATGGAGAGCATCATGGGACGGCCCTGTATATCGATGATCCTGGCGCTGACCTCCACGGGAATCACCCTGCCGTCCCTGGCCACGTGTTCCGTCTCGAACACCACCTGTCCTTCCGCCATGAGCGTACGCACGGTGGCATGACGTTGCTTGCCCGTGGCGGCGGCATCGATGTCCTGCGGCGACAGGTTCAGAAATTCCGCCTCGGTGTAACCGAGACGCCGGCAGGCCGCTTCGTTCACCTTCAGGAAATGGTCGGGCTCGCCCGAAGGCAGAATGCGTTGCAGGAAGATGGCATCGCTGTTGCCATCGAACAATGCCTTGTAAAAAGCCCCGTTATCGCGCAGCGCCTGTTCGGCCCGGCAGCGTTCGGTTACGTCCAGTCCCGAGCTGAGGACATGCGAGATGCGACCTCGTACGTCGCGCAGGTTGGCGTTGTGCCATTCGATGAAGCGAATCTCACCCGCTGCAGTCAGCACGGGATTGTCATGATGTCTTTCGGGTGCATCTCCCCCGCTCAACAGTGCGTGAAAGACGCGCCGTGTGTCCTGCCGGACGTCCGGGGGAAGAAAGTTGTCGATCCAGTCCTTGCCGAGCATGTCTTCGCGCCGATAGCCCAGGGCCCGGCAACCTTTCGGGTTGACCCGCACCACGCGTCCGTGCACGTCAAGCACCAGCATAATGACCTCGGCCAGCTCGAACAGATGTTCGGCAAAGTCAATGGTAGCGCGGGGACCGTCGGTTTCATCCAGCATGGTGAAGCTTCGGTTCAGGAGATGCCGTCCATATCGACCTGACTCGTGAATTCTTTAATCCAGACATGGGGTTGCAGAAACCGGCGCCCGTAACAGAGGGGAGATGCCTCGGCTTGCCTGAGCCGGGTCCGCAGAGGGAGCACCACGTCATTTCCCACGACCGAAACATGGGGATACCATCAAGCCACGGCCGGTTGCGAGGCACTCGTGCTTCACCCTGTCCAGTGCAGGCCCGCGGCCGGCGCTTGCCTGAGATCAGAGGCAAGCGCCGCGCCAGCAGCACCGGGATGTCTCGTCGTGCTGCATGGCTGATCCGGTTCATCAGTACTACCTCCCAACAATTCAGCGAGGTGCAGGTATAGAGGAAAGACGGGCATGTTGAATTGCATCGAGCATCGACCCGCCACCTGTACCCGGTTCCGGGTACAGGAAGAGTATCCCGCGTATTTCGTGAGAAGCCTCCCGGGCACTGGACTCCTCGAGGCCGCCCCGTGCAGGGAGGATCTGCGGACTGAAGGTCTTGCGGCCCTGGTGCGGGCCGTGTCCACGCTGACCCGCGTGGCCACCGATGCGGCGAACTCGTCCTCCTCCCCGGGCAACGACCCGTCATCGACCGGGACCTGTCGGCAGATCTCGAAACGGGAACCGTGATAGCTGACGACCCCGTGTCCGCACCGGGGCTGGAACGGAAATTCACCCGCTGTGATCGCGCACCTGTACTACGGGTCGGTGGGACGGAATCGGGCGATTGGCCGAAAGTAGCGGAAATGGAGAGCGGCTTTCCTGTACCATGCGCTGGACGTTGGACAGCACACGGGCACAGGCACCGGCTGTCGCAAATCGGCGACCTGCTAACCGCCCGTTTCTCAGTCAGTTATAAATCCAGAACGGAAAAATCACGGAATTTGGCAACACCCGGG
>Ga0055451_10001097_pt1 | contig 10974 bp, 9 predicted proteins | sample China_Galinas_PW_3_FD_57745 | JGI IMG/M metagenome (GOLD analysis project Ga0055451, IMG submission 57745) | Wetland microbial communities from San Francisco Bay, California, USA, that impact long-term carbon sequestration - China_Galinas_PWB_D2 | ecosystem: Environmental > Aquatic > Marine >... | reverse complement strand
GCAAATGGTTGTAGTTGAGGAAACGGAGGACGTATCGGTAACAGAGAAGAGTGCTGCCGCGGACGAGCCGTTCGGCGGGGAGTTTGCCGTTACGATAGGCGCTCAGTCAGGGCCCTTCAAGACCGGGACCGGTTTCTACATGGCCGGGGAGCTTGGAGTGCCGCTGTTCAGAAATGTCGGTCCGGGTAAGGTCATGGGCTTGATAAATATCGGCTGGGCAAAAACAGAAGATGATCTGACCTTCGAGCCTACGGTTAACGCGATTGCACCCGGCGCGCTGCCCACGCAAACATCGGTGAATTTAACCACTGTTTCGATAATCCTCGGACTCAAGTACAAGCTTGAGATGCACCCGATCGTTCAGCCTTATGTGCTCGGCGGCCCCGGCTTTAATATTTTCCTCAATGAGAGCGATCCCGGAAGCAACGTCGGAGGCATCGCGCCTCAGCCGAGCGCGCTTCAGAGGAGAGGATATCCTTCCGGACAGGGTAACGTAGAGCTCGGACTGCACGCCGGTGGAGGAGTGGATTTCAATCTGACAAAGAGAATATTTGTCGGTGCGGAGGGCCGCTTCAACTGGGTTGACAGGGACAACGGCGTCTTCGGCACATACGGCGGAAGGGTAGGATTTAAATTTTAATCGTTTGTGTGTCTTGTAATTAAGGGGGGCGGACGAACATCCGCCTCCCCGATTCTTTAATCCCGATAGATAGTTTCTAAAGGCTTTTAATCTCGTAGAGCTTCCATGCTCTCCTTACCTTAGGCAAATAAAGCGGTTGTTCTCGACAATGACGCAGGTGGCAGTTGAAGTGAGACAGATTTTAGGATCAAATCTAAAGGTGTTCGGCTATCTGGTGTGTTGAGTATGGTGAACGTGATGCGTGTTTTCCCCGGGCAGCAAGTGAATTGAGAAATTAACGAGTCCCACGAGAATGAGGATAATTCCCGCGATGACGCCTAGCTTGCGCGGAGCTCTGCTTATGCCCTTTTTGAATATAAACGGGAACGCGGATAAGGCGGGTATCGTTCCCAGCCAGAAGATAAACAATATGGCCGCCCCGTAGAGCGGGTTTTTCGCGGCCACCGAACCGATCACGAATATATAGACCCACCCGCAGGGAATAAAGCCGTTTACGATCCCGAGTGTAAGTGATGCGACGGGCTTTGTCTGCGTAAGCGACCATTTGGCGGGCAGTCTTAGTATGGACGAGATTGCCTTGGCCGGTATGAGCTCGAGTGGTTTTCCGGTTATCAGCTTATATCCCGTATATATCAGGAACGCCGATATCATTATTGCCGATATCGTCGTTATGATCGGGTAGTTGGACGATAGAAACGTTTCTCCTATGAGTCCCGCAAGCGCGCCGAGTGCCAGGTAGCTCATGAGGCGTCCGACGTGATAGAGGCTCATGTAGCCGAAGTTATTGTTGACCGTTACGGCTATCGGGCCGCACATCGTAACGCAGTGGGAGCTCCCGAGCAGACTGGCTATGAAGACGCCGAGCGGTACGGATAAAAATGACCACTGAGATATTAGTTCGTTAAATTGACCTGGGTCCGACAAGCTTTACGTTCTCCCATGTTATCGCTTTGTTGTTCCCGATGTTTATAAGTTCGAGCCTTATTGATCGGCGGCCCTCGCTGCCGGTGACCTCCTGAGGGAATTTTACAAAGAAATGCACGGTCGTGTCCGTTCCCGGCGCGAGGTTTATATTTTCGTTTTGAGTGATTATCTCAATTTGCTTTTCCGTCCACTCCTCGGGCAGTGCCATCTTGAGGCTAATGCTGTCGAATGTCTGATTCTTTATGTGCATTTTGAAATGATTGATGATTTCTTCCCTCTCGACGCCGTCTTGCTCGCTCTTTAACACCTGAAACGGCGTGTCCTTACCGCGAAGCACAGTCACGTCAATATCCTCTCTCTTCGAAATGGATACCGAAAGAGCGGCAATAACTGCTATGAGCAAAACCGAGTATATTGCGACCCTGGGTCTTAACCACTTGGTCACAATCCCCTTAAGGCCGTGTCCGGACGCGTATCTGATAAGCCCCTTCGGCTTGTTGACCTTCTCCATCACCTCATCGCAGGCGTCAATACAGGCGGTGCACGCTATACACTCCATCTGCTGGCCGTTTCTGATGTCTATACCGGTAGGACAAACGGATACGCATTTATAACAATTAATGCAGTCGCCTTCTTTCGGGCCCGGATCGACCGATCCTTTCCTGGGCTCTCCCCTGACGGGGTCATATGAAACAGTTATGGAATCGTCATCCAGCAATACGGACTGAAACCTTCCGTAAGGGCACATGATGATGCAGAACTGCTCCCTGAACCAGCCGAAGTCGAACAGAAACACTGCCGTCAGAAAGGCCATAACGACGAATATGGTCCAGTTCTCCCTAGGGTTGTGCTGGGTCATGTCCACGAGCTGGTCCGCACCTACGAAGTATGCGAGAAAGCTGTGGGCGATGACGAGGCTGACTATTAGAAAGAGGGACCACAGGACAGAGAGCTTGAAGAATTTCGTCACACCCCAGGGGGCTTTCGCCAAATTGCGCTGCTGAATGTGGCTACCGATTATCCAGTATTCGAGCCTGCGGAATATACCGTCGATAAAAACGGTTTGCGGGCATGCCCATCCGCACCATATTCTTCCCCAGACGGCTGTTATGAAAGCCAGTCCCAGGGTTAAAAAGGCAAGTATAAAAAATATCAGAGGGGCGTCGTGGGCGAAGAATGTGAGACCGAATATGGAGAACTTTCTCCCCCCTATATCGAGAAGCAGGGCCTGATGACCTCCGATCTTTACCCACGGAAGGACGAGGAAGAATATAACGAGAAATATCTCGGTTACTGTCCTGGCCTTTCTCCAGAACCCCTTCACCTGCTCCGGGAAAATGTATACCCTTTTTCCCGTCTCATCCATTGTGGCCGGACGCTCGTCCGGCAAATGTCTCTGATCGAGAACCTTCATTATCTTTCTATCTTTTCTCCCTGCGGAGGCTTGGCTCCGGGCGGATTAGTTCCCTGTATACTGTAGACGTATACGGCAACGTCCTGCATTAGGTCGGGCGGTATCTGGCCTTTCCATGACGGCATTCCCTTATCTAAAACTCCCTCGTTCATTGTCTTAAGTATAGCCGTAATGGTGCCTTCTCCGTGTATCCAGTATTCATCGGTTAGGTTTGGTCCTATAAGCCCCTGTCCCTTATCTCCGTGGCAGGGCATGCATTTGACCATGAATTCCGCTTTGCCCTTATCAACAACCTCCTGGTTGTTTACCATGGCTAAGAGGTCGGACTCCGATGTTTCGCCCGCCGCTTCGTGAGCTTGCTTCTGTTCCTGTTTAATGACGCTCATCTCGGCAGTCAGCTCCTCTTCCAACGTAGGCCCTCCCATGAACTGATAGTATACAAAATAGATAACGGCGAAGATGATCGTGATGTAGAACGTCATCAGCCACCATCCGGGCAGAGGATTGTTCAGCTCCCTTATACCGTCATATTCATGATCTTCTATTAACCGATCCTTTTCAGTCATTTCGATTCCTCCTTCGTTTGCTCTCCGTCGTCTTCAAGAGGCAGCATCTCCATTTCTTCTATCTCCTCCTTGGGTCTCTTCATCGCCCACACAACCAGAGCCACGAAGGCAAGTAAGAAGATAATAAGGGCAATTATCACTATCTCTGTGTTGTCGAAATGCGTCAGGGCTATCTGTTTGATGTCGTAGCTCCTTCCGTCGTCGTCTTTTGACCAAGGCACTGAAGATAAGCAATAATCGCTATGACCTCGGTATCCTTAATCGACGTAAGCGACGGGTCCTGGCTGAGAAGTTCGTCGTATATTTCCTCGGCCCGTTTCTCTGCAATTATGTCCGCGTTTGCGACCTGATTCTCATTATAGGGAACGCCCAGCATCTTCATCACGCTGAACTTCTTCCTCAATATATGATAGTCGATCTTATTCGCGGCGAGCCATGGATAAGAGGGCATGATGGAGTTTGGAGTAATATCCCTCGGATTAATCATGTGTCGAAGATGCCACATGTCGGGATATTTCCTGCCGACCCTGGCGAGGTCGGGTCCCGTCCTCTTTGAGCCCCACTGAAAAGGCCTGTCATACATCGACTCTGCTATGGTGGAGTGCGGCCCGAACCTCAAAACGTCGAACGGGAGCTTCCTGATCATCTGGGAATGACATACGTAACAGCCTTCTTTTATATAGATATCCCTGCCCGCAAGCTCAAGAGGCGTGTACGGCTCCGTCTTTTCGGCAGAGGGGAGATATTTGTAGATCGAGAGGGTGGGGATAATCTCGATGATCGAGCCGACCGCGATTGAGATGAAGAGGAGAACCGTGAATACCAGACTGAGCGCTTCGAGCTTTCTGTGTCCTTTTCCTATCGCCGTCACGTCGGTCTTTAACGGTGCGGCTTCAACCACGGGGTCTTTCTGATCCTTAGGCGCGTGTCTAATGGTCATCCATACATTCACTATCAGCATGACGAAACCGGTAAGAAACAGCACGCCGCCTGAGAACCTGACCCAGTAAAGGGGCACGATCCTCATTACGGTCTCGACGAAATCCGGATACACCAGCTGGCCGTTCTCGCCTATGGCCTGCCACATGAGACCCTGAGTTATGCCGCTTGCCCACATCGATATGTAGTAAAGGAGGATACCGAGCAGGCCGATCCAGAAATGCCAGTTCATCAGTCGGTGGCTCCACATCTTGTTATTCCAGAGCTTCGGTACCACGTAGTAGATAATTCCAAAAGTTAGAAACCCGTTCCATCCGAGCGTACCGCCGTGTACGTGACCGATAATCCAGTCCGTGTAGTGCGCGAGGGAGTTAACCGATTTGATCGACAGTAACGGCCCCTCGAACGTGGACATACCGTAAAAGGTCACTGCCACAGCGAGGAATTTGATTATCGGATCGGTGCGGAGCTTGTGCCAAGCGCCTCTAAGTGTCAGAAGACCGTTTATCATTCCTCCCCAGCTCGGCGCCCAGAGCATGACGCTGAAAACCATACCGACTGTCTGAGCCCAGTCCGGCAGCGCCGAGTTCAGTAGATGATGAGGTCCGGCCCAGATGTATATGAACACGAGCGACCAGAAATGGACGATCGAAAGCTTATAACTGTAAATGGGCCTGTTCGCCGCTTTCGGCACGTAGTAATACATGAGGCCGAGGAAAGGAGTCGTGAGGAAAAAGGCGACGGCGTTGTGTCCGTACCACCATTGAACCAGTGCGTCCTGTACTCCCGCGTATACCGGATAGCTCTTTAAAAACGCAACCGGTATCTCTATCGAGTTCACTATATGCAGCACGGCTACCGTGATAATGGTCGCAATGTAGAACCATATTGCGACGTAGAGGTGCTTGACTCTCCTTATGGCTATGGTGCCGAAGAAATTCACTGCGAATACCACCCACACGACTGCGATCGCGATATCGAGCGGCCACTCGAGCTCGGCGTATTCCTTGCTCATCGTGTAGCCAAGGGGCAGCGTTATGAGCGCCCCCACGATAATCAGCTGCCAGCCCCAGAAATGGAACCTGCTGAGAAAATCGGAATAGTTTCTGGTTTTCAGCAGTCTCTGCGTCGAATGGTACATTCCCGCAAATATAATGTTGCCTGCAAACGCAAAAATAGCGGCGTTCGTATGCAGCGGCCTGATTCTGCCGAATGTAAGCCACGGCAGCTCCATGTTGGCGGGCCAGAACGCCAGCTGCAGCGCGGCCAGAAGCCCCACGAGGAAGGCCGCCGCTCCCCAGAAAATAGTGGCATATATAAACATCTTTACGATCTGGTCATCGTAAACAACCTTTTCCATAGGCGCAGTATTAGATCCGTTACCAGCACTCATTTATCCTTGTCCTCCTTCACTTGTTTGTTTCCCGTTTTTGTCTCATAATCGTCAAGAAGCATTCTGTGGCTAGGCGTCTCCAGGTCGTCGTACTGACCTTTTCTCGTCGCCCATATAAAGGCGGCAAGGAACACAATTGCAATAAAGATCGACACCCCGAGCGTTAAAAAAATTATATTCATAGATTCTCTCTCACAGTTTTCATATTCAAATCCGATTGCCCGTAAACCGAGGACGCTATCAGAAGGACTGAGCTCAGCGGCATAAGCACCGCCGCCGCCAGGGGATTTATGAATCCCGTCAGAGCAAAAGCTCCGGCGGTTATATTGTAAGCAACCGAGAACACCGTATTTCTTTTGAGTGTTCTTTCAGTCCCGGCGCCGTGGTCGATTAGATCCAGTACGGTAAAAAGGTCATTGTTCAGAATATACGCGTCCGAAACCTTTAAGCTCTCCTCGACGCTCCCCTGTATAGCGACGCCTATGTCCGATGAAGACAGCGCACCGGCGTCATTAAGCCCGTCCCCTATCATGATCGACCGCCCCTTTGACTTTATAATTGCGGATTTCTCCTCGGGTGTCTGCTCCCAAAATACGTTTTCCTCCCGTATCCTCAGGCTATCCGCTACGTGCTTTACATTGTTTTCCTTGTCCCCTGAGAGGATAAAAAGATTGTAACCTCTGTGCCTGAGCTCGTTTACGACAAATTTCGCGTCCTCTTTAAGCGAGTCTCCCATGAGGATTTCCGATATTTTCTCCCCGTTTTTGCGAATCAATATCCTGGTAAGGATGATTTCGTTTAACTCATTGTCCGCAGGTAAATCGTTTTCTGTAGTCAGGGTATAGATGTGCTCGCCGATTCTCGCTTCGATCCCCCTTGAGTATAAGTGCCTGAACTCGCTTACCTTCGGGAGCAGAAGCTTTTTCCCCGCTAGATGACTGACGAGCGCTCTTGCTACGGGGTGGCTAGATTCTTTTTCGATAGCTAAAACGGCCGCGCTGTCATCGTCCGAAAGCTCGCTCAAGTCCCATTTGAGAATCCTGAATACGCCGTTCGTGAGCGTTCCCGTTTTGTCGAAAAAAATGTTCTTTATCCCCGGCAGCTTCTCATAAATTCTGGCGTCTTTTACCAGGAACCCTTTCTTGAATGCCGAGTTGAGCGACAGGGCGTACGCTAGGGGGAGGGCGAATACGAATGCGCAGGGACAGGATATGAGAATAAAGGCGATTACTCTTTTAAATCCTTCGGTGGGGTTGTAGATTGAAGATACGACGAAGAATGATGCGACGGCTATTATGCTGACCATCACCGTGAATATTGTCGCATATTTATCGCTGTATGCTGAAAAACTTATCTTACTGCGGAAATTCGTTTCGACTTCGTCAAGTATCCTGCCTATCCTCGTGGATTTACCGGTCTTCACGACTTTCAATACAGCTTCGTCCGATAACAGTATCGAGCCCGCGAATACGGATTCGTTCCGGGAAACGGTTTGCGGAATGTTCTCGCCTGTAAGTACCGAGAGGTTTATGTCGGCCTCGGGCGACAGAAGCTCTCCGTCGACCGGAACCCGGCCCCCTTTCGCGATTTTTATCTTCTGTCCGGACGTCAGTTTGTCTATCGGCTGATAGAAATACTGCCTGGCTTCGTCGTCCCATATCAAAATTCTGTTGGTCGATACGAGCCCGTTGGTTACGGGTTCTCTGCCCGCTATTTTTTCCTGTACGGACCTCAGCACGATTCTGCTGGCGAGCAGTAAGAATATGAATGCGGTTATGGAGTCAAAGTAGACCTGATTGCTTCCCCTCATGAAATTATATGCGCTCATTAAAAATCCGATCAGGATAACGAAAACAATGGGTATATCGACCGTGGCTCTTTTCATTCTGAGGGAGCTGATTACGCTTCTGTAAAACGGATACGCGCTGTACGTGACGGCGGGCAGCGCGAGGAGAAGGCTCAGAAGCATAAAATTCTCTGCGAATACGCCGCTAGCCCCGGCATATACCGCCGCTGACAGGAGCATTATGTTCCCGGCTGATACGCCCGCGACAGATAGCCTGATTAGGGACTTTCTGTTTTCCCTTTGTTTAAGCTGGCGGGCCTCCTCGTCAACCCTTAAAGGGTGCGCCTTATAGCCGAATTTCGCGGCAATCTCCGGAAATGACGAGAATTTTTTTTCAGGGGTGAATCGCACGGTCGCGGTGTTGTCGGACATGTTCAGCAAAAGAGATTCGATTTCCCGGGAGTAGTCCGGAATTTTCTCTATAAGCCAGAGACACGCCGCGCATTCTATACCTTCGACATAGAAATTCATGGTTAGCGGGTTTTCTGGATCGGAGTATAGTTCGACGAAGCTTTCCTGATTGAGATAATCGTAGTTTTCGGCTTCTTCAATACCTACCGGCGGGCTGGTCTTCCCGATATTTTGGGCGTCTTTTATCCTGTAGTAGTCATCGAGACCCAGATTGTTCAAAAGCTCATAGACGGACATGCATCCGTTACAGCAAAATAGGCCTGCATCGGACTCCACAGTATTAGAGGAATTCAATTCCTCCCCACAGTGCAAGCAACTTGCAGACCCTATATTTCCGTGGGAGCTGTATGAAGTAGCTGTCGTATTCGCCATAACTCTCTAAATCAGATGGACTATTATTATAAATAAGAGCAATTACTATGCCAATTTAATTGCGAATGAATACGGCAGTAAGGCTCAGCTTTCCTATGTCGTGTGTCAGATTTTTTGACATTACAACTGAGAATTTAAGTAGCGAATTGAAGCGCTAACCTGCTAGAAAAATTAATAATTCTCTAATCACACCACCGCTCCGTCGAGCAATAGCTTAATTAACTCAGAACCAGGTATAGACTCAGCCCGAAGAAAATGATTAAACCAAGAATGAAAAGAAACATTCCCAAGCCCTGGTGCACCGGATTGTCCATTGACACCTCCCTGTATGTTGCTATGTCTATTATAGAACGAAACAGGGGATTTAATCAATATACTTCCAAACCAAACGGCATGGGAAGGTAGGCGGGATTGACAAAATTCGAACGATTATGGGTGGTTGGCTGACTTTTTCGGTGATGTGCGGGACTCAAACAAGAACTTTTTCCATAATAAAACATTCAATCTCGATACTATTCCTCGTGTCTATCACGGGGCTAACGAGCCGAAAGCCCATCTTCTCAAAAAAGCTCCGGGATATCCTGCTTGCCCGCGTGTCCAGCTTACTTACATTCTGGGCAGCCGCAAACTCCTCCAGCCGCTTGTAAATAGCCCCTGCTACACCCTTGCGGGGATAGTCTTTCGATGTGTAAAGGAACGACACGTGACTCACGGGGTTGAGCTGCCCGAAGCCGACTGGCCGATCGTCCGCCTCGGCTACGAGAGTAATCCCGTCCGCCAGTCTGTGCCGTATCTCCTCCAGTTCGTCGGCATACGAAGCCCAGACCTCGACCTGCTCCCGCGTGTACTGCTCAATCCCGATCTCCAATACCGATTCCCTGTATAGCTTCGTAAGCGCTTCGGCGTCTCCGCCCCTGTACCTTCTAATCCTGAAATCTTTGTCCTTCATCTGATCTTAGATATCCTGCGCGTTGGTTGATTTTGATAATTTCTTCAGACTGCGGGCTTACCGCGCCAGAATCTCGACTGCGTTCTGAATATTCGTTCGGTCACAGCCGGGTCGGGCGTGAGCGTCCAGTCACCGTACTGCCTGGAGCCGCCGAGCATCACGCCGTCCGACCTGGGCATCATGTATATCCCTGCCCCTTTGACCATAACAATGTAGTCCACCTCCGGCTGCGGTGTGAGTACGATGAGCTGTCCCTTGACCGGCTCCATTTCTCGGTCTTTGAACAGGAAGTACGAGCCAAGGCCCGTGCAGTTCATGATTAGAGGCTCGTCGAGATTCAGAAGCTCTCTTATGTCATTGAAATTCCTTACATAAATCTTGCCGCCGTCCTCCCTGAAATCCTCCATAACCCTGTTCAAATATGTCGGCGGATCGATGAAAAGGGTTTTGTAAGTAACGCATGAGGGCTCGTCGAAGGGGTACTGTCCGGGGCGCAGGGTTATTAGCTCGCCGTAAACATCACGCAGGTCGTAGATAATCTCCGGCAGCTCTACCGGATAGGAGCCGAAATAAAAATTATCCATCACGCTCACGCCGTAACGGCTTCCGATCAGTTTTCTATAATACGCATAAGAGAGCCTGGACGCGCGGAGGAACTCGTCGTAAAAGCCGGCGGTTATCATATCGGTATTGAACACGGTGAATGGAGACCACTGACCGGCCGCGATATTTGACGTCGTGTGAGGAGGGAGGTCCTTTGCGTAGATCGTTACGTCATATCCCTTAAACTGCATCAGTCGCGCAGTAGCCAGCCCCAGCGCGCCGCAGCCTATGACGGCGCATTTCCTGTGACCGAGCGGAAGCGCTTTTCCCACTGCCAGGTGCGAGGAGCCCCACGAAAGTGTCAGACCCCCTCCGCCGTGCCCGTAGTTGTGAACGATGTCCTTGTCCCCGATCCTTTCACGGCGCACGACGAATCCCGAGGGGCGGTAAGGTCTCAGCCCGACGGCTTCCCTTATGACCCTGTCCTCCGAGACTCTGACTAGCGGGAAGTCGCGGTAAGGGCGGGGAGGGGCCGTGGCGACTTTGGAAGCGCATGCCCCCGAGAAGGCCGCGGACACTAGACCCATGCCCGCGAGCTTTATGGCTTCCCTCCGTGTAAGTGATTTGCTGCTTTTCATCTGTACTTATTTTATGATAATTCCGTCAGCGCATTAATTCCAGAGTTATGAATCACGGATAATCGAGATAAGAGGCTATATTACCGTAAGGAAAGTTATTATGTATCGCAGGGCAATTCTTTATCAATCGGAGCTACTTACTTTATTCCCACGAACGCGGCGAAGCAGGAGCTTTTGTGGAGTACGTCTGTTTTGCTGAATCCGACCTTCTTCATGAGTTCGAGCTGATACGTGAGGCTTCTGGGAGAGTCCTCTATATCGATATACTCGAAGACCTTGTCTTTGTAGCCCCGGCCTCCCAGCTGCTCAAGGTACGCGCCGTATCTGCTCCACATTTCT
>Ga0055451_10001096_pt1 | contig 10980 bp, 9 predicted proteins | sample China_Galinas_PW_3_FD_57745 | JGI IMG/M metagenome (GOLD analysis project Ga0055451, IMG submission 57745) | Wetland microbial communities from San Francisco Bay, California, USA, that impact long-term carbon sequestration - China_Galinas_PWB_D2 | ecosystem: Environmental > Aquatic > Marine >... | reverse complement strand
CCCGGATCGGTGCGCGACGGCGACCACCAGGAGGTGGGCTACTACATCAACCGCTACGACCGCAGCGTGCGCTACGCGGACGAGCTGATCGGGGAGCTGCTGTCGTCGCTGCGCGAGGCCGACCGCCTCGACAACACGCTGATCGTCATCACCTCCGATCACGGCGAGGGCTTCGGCGACCACGAAGTGTTCGCCCACGGCCTCTACCTCTACGATTTCCTGGTCCGGGTTCCACTGCTCGTCACCTACCCCGGCGTCGTACCCGGCGGCCAGGTCTGGAGCCAGCCGGTGGGCCTGGTCGACCTGGCACCGACCATCCTCGGCTTCGCGGGGATCGAGCCGCCGGCCGTGATGAGCGGCGTCGACCACTCCGCCGATCTCATCGCGGGTCGGGAGCCGGCGCCCGGACGCCTCGTACGGGGCTCGTACCAGGAAGGGCACTACGACCGCTACATGGTGCGCTCGAAGACTCACAAGCTGCTCTACGACGCCGTGGACGGGCACCTGGAGCTCTACGACCTCGTCGCCGACCCCGACGAGGCGGACGACCTTCTCGCCGCCGGCACAGCCGATCCGAAAGTGCTGGGCCCTCTCACCGAAGAGCTCCAGGAGCTGCTGGACGCGCATCGGAAGGCCGGCCGACTCCGTGGCGCGGAGCCCATCCCTCCCGATCTCGTCGAGGAGCTGCGCGCGCTCGGGTATCTCGTCCCGAATCGGGACGCGGCCGACTAGCGACGCTCCGCTCGAATCGCCCCATCCGCGCACGGGATCCGATCGCAGGGGAGAGGCGGCGTCCGGCGCCGCGGATCGGTAGCCTTCCCGAGACCTCTTCCCGAAACCCTTTGACGAAACCTCTTTCCTGAACCGGTAGGAAGCCTCAGATGTCCACACCCGTTCGAATCATCCTCATCGTCGTGCTGGCGCTCGTGCTCTGGTGGCTGGTCACGCGGCTCGCGACGAACGTGGCCGAGGAGACCGGCGCGATCGTCGCCCCCGCCAGCACGCTGGCGAGCGCGCCCGCGCCCCGAGGCGTCGTTCCCCTCGGCTGAGGCCTTCGCCGCGGAGAGGTCCAGGCGATCGCCGCCGCTACCCTCCGCCCATGGACCCCTCGGGCGACGAGCTGCGCGACGAGCTGGTGCGGACGCTCTCGAGCGACGGCGCCGTCTCGGTCCGCGTACTCTCGGCCACGAACCTGGTTCGCGAGGCCGCCTCCCGGCACAACACCTCCCCCACCGCGACGGTGGCCCTCGGCCGCGCGCTGATGGGCGCGCTGCTGCTCGCCACCGAGACCCAGGACGGCGAGCGCGTCCAGCTGCGCCTGCTCGGCGACGGGCCCCTCGGCTCGATCCTCGCCGACGCGAACAGCAGCGGCGCGGTACGCGGCTACGTCCAGCACCCGGATGCCAACCCGCCCCTCGAAGGCGAGTCCCTGGGCATCTCGGGCGCGATTGGCCTCGGCTCGATGTCGGTCGAGCGCAACCATCCGCGCTGGAGGCGGCCCTACTCCGGGATCGTGCCGCTGGTCTCCGGCGAGATCGCCCAGGACCTGGCCCTCTACCTGCTCGAGAGCGAGCAGAAGCCCTCGGCGGTGGCGCTCGGCGTCTACCTCTCGCCCGCGGGCGACGTCCACGCGGCGGGGGGCTACCTGATCCAGAGCCTCCCCGGCGCGCCCGAGGAGGCGCTGGCGCTCTTCGAGGAGCGGGTCGCCGACACGAGCAACCCGTCGGCCCTGTTGCGCGACGGCGTGTCGGCTGGGGCGCTGCTCGATCGCCTGCTCGCCGGGCCGAAGCGGGGCGCGGTCGAGCGCATCGAGCCCGGCTTCCGCTGCCCCTGCGGTCCCGATCGGGTGATGCGCGCCGCGCTGCTGCTCGGACGCGACGAGCTGCGCGAGGTGGTCGAGAGCGGCGAGAATCTCGAGGTGCGCTGCGCGTTCTGCGCCGAGGTCTACCAGCTGTCCCCCGTCGAGATCCGCTCCGCGATCCTCGACGCCTGAGGCGCCGGCCGCTCAGCCCGCGGCCAGCGCCGGCATCACCTTCCCGGCCACCAGCTCGAGACTCGGCCAGGCGAGATCGGGTGGCAGCCCTCCGCAGAGCGGCTGCAGGAGAAGCACGCCGTGGCTCTTCACGTACGCCACGGCCTCGTCGGGGGTGAAGATCCGGTAGGGTCCGTTCTCGGCGCGGAGCGCATCGACGTCCCGGGCCGTCGACTTCGATGCGGTGGTGTGGGAGTCGCCCAGCCAATCGGCGTAGACGCGCGCGTCGTGCAGCAGGTAGGGCCCCAGCTCCGACCAGGCGCGATCCGGATCCTCGGCCACGAAGGCGGTGGAGACCGTTCCCGCGGGCGGCGCGATGCAGAGCCCGGGGGTCGTTCCCGCCTTCTCGCACTCGGCCGCGTAGCGGTCCGGGACCGACGGGTCGCCGCCCTCGGCGATCACCCCCATGCCGAAGCGCGCCGCGCGTCGGATCGCCGGGGGGGAGTTGCCGCCCATGAAGAGCGCGGGGCCGCCCGGGTCGAGGGGCGGGGGGGTGACCTGCAGCCGGCGCCCCTCGAACTCGAAGGGCTCGCCCGTCCAGGCCCGCTTCATCGCCTCGAGGCAGGCGTCCATGCGGCGGCCGCGCGCGCGCAGGTCGCGGCCGAACATCGCGTACTCCTCGGGCCGGTAGCCGACGGCGACGACGTAGGAGACCCGCCCGCCGCTGGCGAGGTCGAGCACCGCCATCTGCTCGGCGAGGGCGATGGGATCGTGGAGCGGGACGATCAGCGCCGCGACCTGGATCGCGAGGGTCCGGGTGCGCCCGGCCATCGCCGACGCCAGCACCAGCGGCGCGGGCAGGTAGCCGTCGGGCGACCCGTGGTGCTCGGACACGACGACCGCCGCGCAGCCTCGGCTTTCTCCCCAGGCCGCCATCTCGAGGGCCGCGGCGTAGAGATCCCGGGCGGGGGCCCCGCTGGCGGGGGCCCGCATGTCGAAACGCAGCGTGAACACTCGTCTACTCCTCCAACAGCTTCGCGGTGGCCTCACCGCTGAGGGCCGTCTTCAGCACCTTGCCCGCGGCGTTGCGCGGGAGTGGCTCGCTCCGGATCTCCCACAGGGTGGGGACCTTGTATCCCGAGAGGGTCTCGGCGCACCAGGCCCGCAGCGATTCGGGGTCGGGGCTCGCTCCCAGCACCGGGACCACCACGGCCTTCACCTCCTGACCGAGCTCCGGGTGGTCGACGCCGATCACCGCCGACTCGAGCACCTCCGGGTGGGCGTCGAGGCGGTGCTCGATCTCGACCGGCGACACGTTCTCCGCCGCGCGCAGGATGAGGTCGCGGGCGCGCGAGTTGATGTAGAGGAGGCCGTCGCGCAGGGCGCCGATGTCGCCCATGGCGAGCCAGCGCCCGGGAAGGATCGCCTTGGCGGTGCTGGCCTCGTCGCGCCAGTACTCGAGCATCGACCAGGCCGAGCGGACGTGGATCTCGCCCTCCTCGCCTTCGGGGAGGGGCTCGCCGTCCTCGCCGCGGATCTCGACCTCCATGCCGACCGCCGGCGGACCCACCGAGGTGGGGTTCCGGGCGAGCGCCTCGCCGCCGATGGTCGCCACCACCGCGACCGACTCGCTCGAGCCGTAGCCGAGGCCGAGGCTCGATGCCGCGTTGGGGAACGCCTTGCGGATGCGCTCCTGGAGCGCCGGGCTCGTCGGCGCCCCGCCGAAGCCCACCCGCCGCATGCTCGACACGTCGTACTCCCCGAACCGCGGCGAGTCCACCACCCGCGGCCCCATGCTGCCGAGGGCGCTCCAGAAGCTGACGCGCTCCTTCTCGATGATCCGAAGCACGTCCTCGGGATCGAAGCGGCCCCCCCGGTAGACGGTCTTTCCGCCGGTGGCGAGGAACATCACCGCCATCGCGTAGAGGCCCGACATGTGGAAGAGGGGAGCGGTCACCAGCGCGGTCATCTCCGCCGGCGCGGAATCGGGCTTGGCGGAGGAGCTCAGCATGCCGATGACGCCGTTGGCCATCTGCTGCTGGACGAAGCCCACCACCCCGCGGTGGGTGCCCACGGCTCCCTTGGGGCGGCCGGTGGTTCCGCTCGTATAGAGGATCACCGCGCGATCGTCCTCGTCGATCGGCGTGTCGGGAAGCGCCGCGTCCGGTGCGTGGCGGGTGAGCGCCTCGAACTCCGACTCGATCTCGATCACCTCGGCCCGGATCTCGTCGCGGGGGATCCTCGCCAGGCGCTTGCGATCGGCGACGAGCAGCTTCGGATCGCTGTGCTCGAGGCCGTAGCGGATCTCGTCGTGGGTCCACCAGCCGTTCAACGCCGACACGACCCCGCCCAGGCTCACCGTCGCCCACCAGGTGATCACCCACTCGGGGCAGTTCGCGGCGAGGATCGCCACGCGATCCCCGTGGCCGATCCCGTAGCGCTCCTGGAGCGCCCGGGCGGTGCTGGCGACCAGCGACTGCAGCTCGGCGAAGGTGATGCGGCGGTCCCCGTAGACGATGTGCTCCTTGTCGCCGTGGCCCGCCGAGCCGGCGAACATCTCGCGCAGGCTCATCGGCCGGTTCTTGAAGACCTTCACCCGGGCGCCGAGCACCTCGGCGTCGACGAGCTCGAAGGGCCCGCCGGGGCCGATGATCTTTTCGCGAACCTCTTCGTCGCTGGGCATGGGGACTCCTGGGATGGACCCTCCACCATACCCGGGATTCCCGTGCAGGGGGAGACGGCCGGAGGGTCGCGCGGCGCCCGGCGGCCCGTCGCCGGGGCACGCATCCGGCTTGCTCTCGCGGCGAACGAGAGCGACCTTGGCCGCTCCCCGAAGCAGGGCGCCCGGAGACCGGGGCGGCGGTGTCGCGCGCCCGGACCCTCCGCCTCCCGCACGACGTCGCGGAGTCCGCTTGGAAACCGAAGAGCCCACCACCTCCGATCCGGGCCCCGACCCGGAGACCGAATCGGAAGCGCAGCTCGAGGAGCACCTCGAGGAGATCCGCGCGAGCGAATCGAACGTTCGCGCGGACCGGGACCTCGCGCTCCTCGCGCGATCCGAGCTTCGTCCCGTTCGCCTCCAGCTCGAGTACATGAAGCCGGAGCTCGCGTTCGAGGACCTCGGGCTCAAGCACACGATCGTCGTGTTCGGCAGCACGCGGCTCACCCATCCCGAGCAGGCGCGCATCCAGCTGGCCGAGGCGGAGGCGAGCGCCGCGAGGGATTCGAACGAGATCGCGCGATGCCGGGCAGCGCTCGACCGGAGCCGCTACTACGAGATCGGACGCGAGCTGGGACGCATCGTCGGGCACTGCGGGGAAGGCCCGAGGGACCATCGCCTCGTGATCATGACCGGGGGGGGACCCGGCGGAATGGAGGCCGCCAACCGCGGCGCCCACGAGGTGGGCGCCGCATCCGTGGGCTTGAACATCACGCTCCCCCGGGAGCAGGAGCCCAATCCCTACATCACGCCGAACCTGAGCTTCCAGTTCCGCTACTTCGGGCTCCGAAAGCTCCACTTCATGCTTCGGGCGAAGGCGCTCGTCGCCCTTCCGGGCGGATACGGAACCTTCGACGAGCTCTTCGAGACGCTCTGCCTCATCCAGACGGAAAAGCGCGCGCCGCTCCCGGTGATTCTCGTCGGCGAAGCGTTCTGGCGGCGGGCGGTCGACTTCGACTTCCTCGTCGACGAAGGCATGATCGATCCGTCGCACCTCGAGCTCTTCGAGTTCGCGGAGACCGCAGAGGAATGCTGGAGCCGCATTCTCCGCTGGTACGAGGTCCGCAATCGCTCGGTCTTCGATCCGGAGCTGGGCAAGGACGACTGAAGTCCCGCCGGCCGACCGGCGCGGCGATCTAGACGTCCAGCCAGGACGGGGTCGGAAGCCCCTTCTCCTTCAGGAAGGCCGGATTGAAGAGCTTCGACTGGTAGCGATTCCCCTGGTCGCAGAGCACCGTCACGACGGTGTGGCCCGGGCCGAGCTGCTTCGCCAGCCGGATCGCGCCCGCCACGTTGATGCCGCTCGACCCGCCCAGGCAGAGCCCCTCCTCGGAGAGCAGGTCGAAGACGATCGGCAGCGCCTCGGCGTCGGGAATCTGGAAGGCGTCGTCCACCGGCGCGCCGTCGATGTTCCGGGTGATGCGGCCCTGGCCGATGCCCTCGGTGATCGACGACCCCTCGCCCTTGAGCTCGCCGTGCTTGAACCAGTTGTACATGCAGGCGCCCATGGGGTCGGCCGCCGCGATCACGCAATCGGGGTTCTTCTCCTTGAGGAAGATCCCGACGCCGGCCAGGGTTCCCCCGGTTCCGATCGCGCAGGTGAAGCCGTCCACCTTGCCGTCGGTCTGCGCCCAGATCTCCGGCCCGGTCGAACGGACGTGGGCGTTGCGGTTGGAGAGATTGTCCCACTGGTTCGCGTAGAGGACGCCCCGCTTCTCCGTCTTGCCCAGCTCCTCGGCCAGGCGCTCGGCCACGTGGACGTAGTTGTTCGGGTTCTTGAAGGGGACCGCGGGCACCTCGCGGAGCTCGGCGTTGCAGAGCCGGAGCATGTCCTTCTTCTCCTGGCTCTGGGTCTCGGGGATCACGATCACCGTGCGATAGCCCCGGGCGTTGCCCACCAGCGCCAGACCGATCCCGGTGTTGCCCGCGGTGCCCTCCACGACGACGCCGCCGGGCTCGAGGTCGCCGCGCTCCTCGGCGTCGAGAACGATGTGGAGCGCGGCCCGGTCCTTCACCGAGCCTCCGGGATTCAGGAACTCGGCCTTGCCGAGGATCTCGCAGCCGGTCGCCTCCGACGCCTTGCGCAGCCGGATGAGCGGGGTGTTGCCGACGCTGCCGACGAAGCCGTCTCGAATCTCCACGGGGAATCTCCTGCGCTGGGGGTCCGGGGGAAGCCGATTCTAGGGCAAAGGCCCCCCGGTCGCGCGAGCCAGCAGGGCGCGCTCGGCGTCGCCGAGGGGCAGCGCCGCGGCGCGCGCGACGGCCTCGGGGCTCATCTTCGCCAGGGTCTTGCGCGTGACGTCGACGCTCTTCTCGTCGTCGAGGCGCGCCGCGAGCTCGGCGAACTGGGTCTCGAGGAACACCAGGCAGAGGGCGTCCTCGAGCACCTGCACCTCGGGGTCGCGGCCGAGCCCCTGCTTGCGGACGAGCTGCTGCACCCGTCGGATGCTGGCCTCGTCGTAGCCCACGTCGCCGAGGATGCGCCCCACCTCGTCGGCGTGGAGCGCCTGGAGCGCCCGGCGCCAGGCGTGGTAGCCCGCGCGACCGACGGGGTGCTCCGTCCGAGGGATCGCCCAGCGCCGGATGTGGTGGGCGCGGGCGGCCAGACGCAGCGCCTCGCTCGCGTCCGGCGCGAGCGTCGCCACCCACTCGCTCACCAGCTCCGCGTGGGCGAGCTCCTTGGGACGGGTCGCGCCGCGCACTTCGATCCGGTTGGGATCCTGGGCGTTCGCCGCGTCGATGGCCCGCAGCGCGCGGGTCATGAGATCGGAATCTTCCACGGGATTCTCCGGCGGGCGCCTCGGCTGCGGGAACCGCTCGACCGGGATCCACGATGGACGGCGCGATTCAGTAGCGGGTCAGGCTGCCGTCGATGCGGTCGATCCAGGCCAGGATCCCGCCGTTCACGTTCCACACGTTCTCGAAGCCCGCCCTGCGCATGAGCTCGACGGCCTTCGCCGAACGCGCGCCGCTCCGGCAGTGGACCACGATGTGGGCCCGGCGCTCGAACTCCTCGAGGCGGTTCGGAACCGTGCCGAGGGGAACCAGGGTCCCGCCGATCTCGCAGATCTCGTACTCGTTCTGCTCGCGGACGTCGATGAGGGTGAAGCTCGCTCCCTCGTCGAGCAGCTCCTTCAGCGCCTCGACCGTGATGTCCCAGGCGGACTGGGGATCCGCGACCGGCGCCGGCGCGGCGGCGGCGGGCGCCGGCGCGGCGGCGGCGGGCGCCGGCGCGCCGGCGAGGCGCTCGAGCAGGGTGGCGGCGGGGGCCTTCGCCGGTGTCGTCACGTGCAGGCCGAGGGCCTGTCGGAAGTCGTCCTCCTCGAAGCGGGCGATCTCGAGCCCCGCCTCGCCGAAGAGCGCCGCGAGCACCGGCCGGGTCTCGCGGGCGAGCGCCTCGAAATCGGCGTCGTTGTTCCCGGCGGCGTTGCGATCGAAGACCTGCACCTCGACGGCGCCGGTCGAGAAGCGGAACCCCGACGATCCGTCGGCCTCGATCGCCGCCACGGCGCGGAGCCCCATGCGCAGGGTCTCGCCCAGGGCCTCGGCGGCGGAGAGGCCTTCGATCCGCTTGCGCACGGTGAGCAGACCCGCGCGCCCCCCCGCGAAGTCGATCACGTAGTCGACTTCGAGGCCGATCAGCGCGACGGCGGGGCCGTTCGGGACGTGTCGGTAGTCCGCGACGTCGATCAGCAACCCCGGGAGCGAGGCGTTCTGGATGAAGCGGTGGAAGAGCGGGATGAAGGCTTCGACGTCGGCGTCGGCTCCGGGATCGGGATCGACGAAGAACTTGGCGGCGATGCGTCTGGGATTCATGGCTCCGGATCCGGCGGCGATGGCCGATCTGTGCGCGGCGGCGGGACCGCTCCCGGCGACCGCGCGAAGGGTTCGGGTCGGCCTCAGGCCGACGGCTGGATGTCGAGCGCGATGCCCCCGCCCCCGCCGGTCTCGGCGCTCATGCGCGCCTCGCAGGCGTGGGCGGCCTCGATGAACAGGAGCGACTCCTCGATGCGCTGAGCCGCCACGTCGTGATCGACCGCGGTGGGCGGGCTCTCGTGGCGCTCGAGCAGGTAGTGGCCGAACTTCCCGCCCGCGAACTTGTCGAAGAAGCGCTCGTTGTCGAAGAAGCGCCGCTTGAAGTTCGGGACGATGTCGTCGGGATCCTCGGTGACGTCGATGTACTCGGTGCGCACCAGCGCCCGGGCGGCCGAGAGCATGGCCTTGTAGGCGAGCTCTTCGGCGGTGGCGTCGTCGCCCTCGTCCAGGGCGATCTGGGCGTCGAAGGCCTCCGACTCGGCCTTCACCACCTCGATCCCGAAGAGCGACACCACCTCGCCCGCGCACTCGCCGACGCCGAGGTCGCCGATGGTGAACTCCCGGGCGTCCCCCCAATCGGTGTAGTAGCTGGGGTCTTCGGCGTAGAGCGGAACCGCCATGAAGGGCTTGATGATCTCGCGGACGTCGCGCTTGCCCATGCGCTTCATCCAGTCCTGGAAGCGCTCGTCGCCCTGGCGGCCGTGGGCGTAGGCGTCGGTGAGCGCGTCGATGGTGTCGGGAATCGCCTTGCTGGGCACCGACCCCACCGCGAGGCCGTAGGAGCCCGCGTTCTCGGTCCACTGGCCGCCGAGGATCACCTGGAAGTGCGGCACCGTGCGGCTGTCGATCTTGCGGCTGTTGCCGTAGAAGCCGATGTCGGCGATGTGGTGCTGGCCACAGGAGTTGAAGCACCCCGAGACCTTGATCTTGAGATCCTTGATCGCCTGGGGAAGCGACGCCGACTTGAGATTCAGCCGGCGGCGCAGCTCGCCGGCGAGGCCGCGGCTGGCGGAGATGCCGAGCTTGCAGGTGTCGGTGCCGGGGCAGGCGGTGACGTCGACGATCGTCTCGGCGCCCGGCGCGGCGAGGTTCCAGGACCGGAGCGCCTCGTAGACGGCGGTGAGATCTCCGTCGGAGACGAAGCGGAGCACGATGTTCTGCTCGACGGTGGTCCGGATGTTGTCGCCGGCGAAGCGGCGCGCGATGTCGGCGAGGCCCCGGGTCTGCTCGGCGGTGAGATCGCCGAGGGGGAGATTCAGCGTCACCACCGAGTAGCCGTCCTGGCGCTGGGACCGCACGTTGGAGGCGGCCCAGGCGTCGAAGCCCTCGGGCCGAGCGCCGGACAGCGGCGCCGCCGCGCGCACGGGAGTGCCGACGGTCCTGGGCAGGTCCTTCAGGAACGCGGTCCAGCGGTCGTCGTGGGGGAGGGTCTTGCGCTCCTCCTCCACCAGCCGCCGGAACTCGTCGATGCCGATCTTCGCGATCAGGAACTTGATCCGCGCGCGGCCGCGGTTCTTCTTCTCGCCCAGCCGCGCGTAGACCCGACTCACGGCCTGCATCACCGGGAGGAGCTCCTCCTCGGGGACGAACTCCGAGAGCACCTTGGCCTGATGGGGTACGGCGCCGAGGCCGCCGCCCACGACGACCTTGAAGCCGCGCTGGCCGTCTCGCTCCCGCGCCACGTAGCCGGCGTCGTGCATCTGGACCAGCCCGCAGGCCTCGTGCTCGCAGCCCGAGAATGCGGGCTTGAACTTGCGGCCGAAGTCCTGCACGTCGGGGTGACCGAGCAGGAAGTGCATCAGCGCGTCGGCATAGGGAGCGACGTCGAAGGTCTCGGTCTTGCAGACGCCGGCCAGCGGACAGGCGGTGATGTTGCGGATCGAATTGCCGCAGGCCTCGCGGGTGGTGATCCCCACCGCGGCGAGCCGGCGCATCAGGTCCGGGGTGTCCTCGATGTGGACGTAGTGGAGCTGCACGTCCTGGCGGGTGGTGATGTGCAGGATCGCGTCGGAGTACTCCTCGGCGAGATCGGCGAGCACCTCGAGCTGCTCGGGCGAGACGCCGCCGTAGGGGATCTTGATCCGCATCATCCCCGGGGCGTCCCACTGGGTGTCGGGGCCCTTGGTGGGGACGTCGGGAAAGGCCAGGGTCTTGACCGAGATGCCGTCGGCGCGCTGACCGTTGTCGTAGCGCTGGCCGTACACCCCTCGGCGGAGGCGGGTCTCGGCGAAGACCTTGTCCTCGAGCTTGCCCTGCTTGCGCAGCTCGATCTGACCCTCGAAGAGGTCGATCTCGTTGGCCCAGCCCGGATCCATGCGATCCGCCAGGGCTTCCTTCCACGTCGCGGAGGTGGGGGAGGCAGGGGCGGAGGTCTCGGGGCTCAGATCGGCCATGGCTGCTCGCTCCGTCGCCCGAGCGGCAGGAGGGACCGCCGCGACGGGGTGGGGGTGGGGGACCGGCTCGGCCCCGGGGG
>Ga0055451_10001095_pt1 | contig 10997 bp, 9 predicted proteins | sample China_Galinas_PW_3_FD_57745 | JGI IMG/M metagenome (GOLD analysis project Ga0055451, IMG submission 57745) | Wetland microbial communities from San Francisco Bay, California, USA, that impact long-term carbon sequestration - China_Galinas_PWB_D2 | ecosystem: Environmental > Aquatic > Marine >... | reverse complement strand
ACGAACTTGCCCGGGTTCTTCGGGTCGGCGACCGACGTCGCATAGTAGTAGCGGGTCGCAGCGCTGAGCCCGGTCAGCCGGAACTGCAGCGTGAAGTCGCTGGTCGCCGCGGCCCACTGCAACTGCGTCTTGTTCGCCGCCGACAGAGTCGGCGAGGTCCCATACGAGACGAATACGGAGAGCGCGGCCGGGGCCCGCGTCCACACGAGCGCCGTGTCAGGGCCGACTTCACCGACCATGTCGCCGTGCGTCGGTCCTTGCAGCGCACACAGCATTGCGAGAGCGAGCATGGCATGAGGATAGGCGCCTCGGGCCGTTCGAGGAACCCGGGGGGCACGCCTCGGCGGCGCCTCAGGACTTCCGTCCGAATCCGGAGTGTGGTGTCATGCCCTGCATCTGTTGGCGACAGGATTGGAGGCTCTCGTGCGGCACACCAGGATGCGAACACCCCTGCTCGGTCTCGCGATGTTGTTTGCGTGCGCGACCCGGGCCGACTGCCAGCAGGCAGCCAACGTCAGGGCCGGCAGGGTCAACGTCGTGCTGATCAACGCTGACGATGTCGGCTATGGCGACGTCGGCTGCTACGGTGCGACCAAGATCGCGACGCCCAACATCGATCGCCTCGCCGAGCAAGGGCGGCGGTTCACCGATGCGCATTCGGCGTCGGCCGTGTGCACGCCGTCGCGTTACGCGTTGTTGACCGGGCAGTATCCGTTCCGCAAGAAGCTGTTCCGGCCGGTGTTCCTGCGTTCCCCGTGCGTGATCGACGCGAAGCGGCTGACGATCGGCAGGCTGATGCAGCGGGCCGGCTACGCGACGGCCTGCATCGGCAAGTGGCATCTCGGCATCAGCGACAAGCGGCCGACGGACTGGAACAAGCCGCTGAAGCCGGGGCCGCTGGAATTCGGGTTCGACTACTACTTCGGGATCCCGGTCGTCAGCAGCCACCCGCCGTTCGTCTATGTCGAGAACCACGGCGTCGTCGGCTATGACCCGAAGGACCCGTTCGTCTACGGCAAGCGCGCGGAGACGAGGCTGTTCCGCGAGAAGTTCGGGATCAACGCCATCGGCGGGGCCAAGGCCGCGCACGCCCGCTACGACGACGAGCTCGTCGGCACGACGCTCACGAAGAAGGCCGTCGGGTGGATCGACGAGCACAAGGACGGTCCGTTCTTCCTCTACCTCGCGACGACCAACATCCACCACCCGTTCACGCCCGCGAAGCGGTTCAAGGGCACGAGCGGGTGCGGGATGTACGGCGACTTCATGCAGGAGCTCGACTGGATCGTCGGGCAGGTCCTCGCCGCGCTCGAACGCAACAAGCTCGTGGACAACACGCTCGTGATCTTCACGAGCGACAACGGCGGAATGCTCAACATGGGCGGCCAGGAAGCCTGGCGTGCCGGCCACCGACTCAATGGCGACCTGCTCGGGTTCAAGTTCGACGCGTGGGAAGGCGGCCACCGGATTCCGTTCATCGCGCGCTGGCCCGGACACATCCCGGCCGGCACGACCTCGGACCAGCTGATCTGCAACGTCGACATGCTCGCGACGTTGGCCGCGGTCACCGACCAGGAGCTCGCCGACGAGGACGGGCCCGACAGCTTCAACGTGCTGCCGGCGTTGACTGGGACGCCCGACAAGCCGATTCGCGACCACCTCGTGATCGGCCCCGTGTCAGCCAAGCACCTCGCGCTGCGCAAGGACAACTGGGTCTACATCGGCGCCCAGGGCGGCGGCGGCTTCACAGGCAAGAAGATCGGTGCCCACACGCTCGGTGGTCCGGCCGCGCAGAAGCTGACGCATCTGGTCAACTCCGACATCAAGGACGGCAAGTTGCTGCCCGATGCCCCGCCGGCGCAGCTCTACGACCTGGCTTCGGACGTGTCGGAGCACACCAACCTGTATCGCGAGCGGCCCGAGATCGCCGCGAAGCTCCGCGATCTCCTCGATCGCATCGTGGCGGCACCGCGCTCGCGCTGCCCCTAAAGAATGTGTCAGAGACAATCTTTAGGGGCTCGTGAGTACGGCGAGGCCGATGCCCGTGCGGCCGTACCCGTTGCCGTTGTAGAGCATGTAGAGATCGTCCTGCCACTCGAAGACGTACGGGTAGCAGACCATCTCGTCGTCCCAGCCCGACTCGGACACGTCGAGCCCGACGGCCTCGTCCATTCTCTGCCATTCGAGCCCGTCGGCGGATTCGGCGTAGCCGATGCGGTAGAGGTCGCTTCGCGGGCCACCGCGGTACGAGTACCACATCCGGTAGCCCGATTCGCTGCGATGCACGCGCGGGACCGAGATTGCGTATTCGTTGTCGTAGACGAAATCGATGCACGCGCGGCCGGTCGCCTTCCACTCGATCCCGTCAGGGGACTCGGCGTACTTGATGTTGTAGTGGTGGCGCGGCTTGCCGTCGGGGAAGCTCCAGCGATCGCAGGACAGGTACCACATGCGGAATCGATCGTTGTCCTCTAGAACGCACTGGCTCGCGACGAAGCACGGGTCGTGGATCGAGCGATCGAGGACGGGTCCGGTGGACACCTTCTCGAACGGCGCGTCGGGTCCGCCGGCGATCGCGAGACCGATCGCGTTGCGGAACGGCACGCTGACGGCGAGGTTCCAGCCGATGTAGTAGAGAAACCGCCGCTCGCCGACGTGGATCAGGTCGCAGCTCATGATGCCGTCTTCGTCGAAGAAGCCCGGCTGTCCGAGCGGAAGGATCGGCTCTTTCGACAACGCGAGCTGGCGGTGCGGGTCCTGCATGGAGATCTCGAACCACCCGGTGTGCGAACGCGATCGCTCGTCGCGGCCCGAGAAGTAGACACGCAGGACATCCCCGCCGCGCCGCTCGACGAACGGGACCGCGGCGTGGCTGCGGACCCAAGGGTGCTGACCGGTGGCTTCGAAGATCCGCCCGAGCTTCTCCCAGCGCTGCATCAGGAGATCTTGATCTCGGTGCTCTTCTTGTCGAGCAGCGTCGGGCGCGGCGGCAGCCATACCGTGGCTTCGTCGGTGTTCTTCATGATCACCGCGCCCGCGCCGACGAGCGTTCGGGCTCCGATCTGGATGTCGTCGCGAAGCGTCGCGTTGACACCCAGGAAGCAGTAGTCACCGATGACCGTGAACCCGGAGATCACGACGTGAGAGGTCACGAACACGTGGTCACCGATCCTCACGTCGTGGCCGATGTGATTGCCGCTCCACAGCGTCACGTCGTTGCCGATCCGAACGAAGGGTTGAATCGTGTTGTCCTCGAGGATCAGGCAGTTGTCGCCGGGCTCGAACTGCGAGAGATACGAGCAGCGCGGGCTGATGTAGGTCGCGAGCTTGTAGCCCTTCGCCTTGGCCGCTTCGTACTTCGCCGCGCGGATCGCGTTCATGTCGGTATACCCGAGCGCGACGAACAGCTCGTGGTCCGCGGGCGGATGGCTCTCGACGATGTCCTCGAACGGGACGACCGGAAGCCCGCAAAAGGTCGGCTCGTCGATGTACTGGCTGTCCACGGTGAACGCAACGACTTCGTAGTCCGTGTCGTTGGTGAAGTAGTAGTGCGCCAGTCGTGCCTGACTCGTGGCACCGAAGATCACGAGCTTGCTTGCGGTCATCGAATCCGCCCTCCGTGCGACTCGGTTGTGTGTTTCAGGAACCTCCAAGCCTCGCGACCTTCGTTCAGCAACAGGTCGACGATGCTCACCTCGTGGACGAACGGCCCGTGGAGCTGCCTGTAGTCCGGGTAGTTGCTGTAATCGGCCCACGACACCGCGATGCCGTTGCGCTCGAACAAGGCCACGTCGAGATAGCATTGGGCCGCCGGGCCCGAAAGGTAGTTCTCGACGCCGAGGTCGCGGCAGATGCTGAGCAGCCGATCGGACTTCTCGCCCGCGTCTCCGAGCTCGCGAGAGTCACGGAACTCGACATCGATCCCGAGGAGGTCGCAGCAGCTCTTCAACAGCAGGCGGTTGATCTCGGTCAGGTGAGTCTCGCCGGCGCAGCGGGCATAGACCTGCTCGAGCTCCGGGCCGCACTCCGAGAAGCCCGCGGCTTGCCGGTAGTTGCGCTCGATCGCCTTCCAGTGCTTCTCGGCCCACGAGCCGTCGACGACCTCGATCTCGTGGATCTTGTCGTGGTATTTACCCTTCGACTTGACCGGGATCGTCAGCCACGTCGTTCCGTTGGGCGTCTTGATCTTGTTGCGGTTGCGCCAGTCGCGGCGCGTGAACTGCACGTCGTCGAACACGACGAACACGTCGGCCTGGGCGAGGTTGTCGAAGTAGCCCTTCCACGGGATGTAATTCGACTGACTGATGACCGCCGTTCGCGGTCTCGACGGCGAGTCTCGCCGTACGTCGATAGGGTTGGGATCGCTGGTTGGGGGCACCGATGGGCGCTCTCGGTGTCGGTTGAGGTTGGACGACAGCCCGTAGGCTACGGAGTTCGCCGGTCCCGGGCAAGGTTGACGGCCACGTACTTGTCGCGGCCTGGTACAACACGGCGGCGCCCGTTGCTTCGTCAGGCGATCGTCCGATGCCACCGGCGAGTGCGCGCGGCGCGATCCGCGGGCCCGAGGCTCACCGACTCGCCGACGCACAAACCGTTACCTCGATCTTACCGATCTTGCGCTTCGTCCCCGGAGCGACCGGCTCGATGACGTGCGACTCCACGTCCTCGCACACGATCGCGTTGTGGTCGATGCGGAACCGACACTCGATCGGCTTGGCCCCACCGGCGTAGATCGTGCACCTGCCGTCGTCGCTGCCGATACTGACTGGCGTCTCGCCGAGCGTGACGTCTTCGGTCTCACGGTTGCCGTAGTCGACCTCGAGCCACACGCGACGGAACACGACGTCGACGAGCGCGATCATCAGTCCGATCGCAAACCCGAGCACGCACGCACCCGCGAGGCGCGCGAGGACGTCCCCCCACTGCGCGATGTCGGTCATCGCCTTCGCGATCCACAAAAATCCCGCCACGCCGATCGCGCCGCCGATCGCGCCACCGACCCACGCACGCCGGCGATCCAGGTTCGGGACGATCGACGACATGCCGAGGCCGACGAGCGCGCCCAGCAACGTCCACGCGGCGAACCGGCCGGCGACCTCGAGGGCCGGGACCTGCGACGCGAGGAGGAACAGGATCTGTCCGGCCGCGCCAGCCGCGAATCCTGCAATGAGGCTTCCAGGCAGCGCGACGCCGATCTGCTGCAGAGTCAGCGCCCGCCGGTGAAGCTGGCGGTTCTGCGCGACGATCAGGGCGGTCGCGATCCCGAGGGACAGGATCGCTGTCCACGCGCCGATGCGCAGCAGGGTCGGACCGAGTTGATCGATCGGGGGCACGCTGGCCGTCTCGGACGACTCGACGAGCGTAGGCGCGGCATAGATCGCCTTCTCCGCTTCGAGGAACGCCGAGTCGAAGTTGCCGCTGCTCGTCCGGAACACGAGCGAGTCGTCGTCGGTCAGACGCTTCAAGTAGCGCGTATCGGCATCGCCGGTTCCGACCGCGACGATCCGCACGCCGTTGTTGCGGCAGATCTTGGCCTGGATCAGCGTCTTCTTGCGTCGATCCGGCATGCCGTCGGTGAACAGCAGGATCGTGCGCTCGCCTTCGCAATCCGCGAGCTGCGCCAACGCGGAGGCGAGGCCGATCTCCATCTCGGTGGATCCGCCTTCCCAGAGCCCGTCGATACCCTTCTCGATCTTCTCGAGGTCTTGGGTCGGTCCGGTGCGGATTCGCGAACCGCTGCTGAAGCCGACCACGGCAATCCGGTCGCGAGTCAGGTCTTGACGGCTCGCGAACCGTGCGGCTGCCGCCTTCACTTCGTCGAGCTTGGCGTCCTTCCTCATGCTCCCCGAGCAGTCGAGCAGCAGACAAACTGCCCGCGACTGCGGCCGAGCATGACTGGTAGGAACCAGGTCCTTGGTCTGGGCGAGGAACAACTCCCCCAACACCGCGGCGAACAGGCACCCGAGCGCGCCCTTGAATCCGAATGCGACCGTCTTGTTCATGGCTGACCTCTCCAACCAAGATCCATCGACAAGTCGGACCGCGATCTTCGCAAGGTAGTCACTAGAAATAACTGTGAGAACGCAAGGTCTCGCCGGGAGATGCGAGGTGCTGGATCGAGACCTGCCCGTCCCCAGTCGATAGTCGCCGATCGTGCGATGGCGCCGGCATCTCGACCCGGTCTCCGTTCAGGGCCCGGCGTTCTCAGCGTGATACTCAATATCGCAATTGTCGGGCTCGAAGGGGCCGTCAGTGACTGGCGGGAGGCAGAGTCATGAGTAACAGAGTCGCACGAACGGAAGCGGGTTTCAGCACGGTCGAAGTGCTGATCGCAATCGCCGTCCTGTCGATCGGGCTGCTGGGATTCATCGGAGTGCTTTCGAGCGCCCAGGTGCTTTCGCGCGGCTCCAAGGAGATGAACGGTGCGAGCAACGCGATCGTCAGCGCCGTCGAGAAGTTCCGGCAGGAGTGTCGAGACGACTTCGATGGTGCTCTGTCCAAGTACGAGGACGGACTCTCCGAGTCGGTGAATCTCGAGCCGATCGGGACCGCGACGCTCTGGCGCACGACGATCCTCGACGAGACCGCGATTCAGTCGCCGGCGATCGACATCGACGGCGACGGCGACACGAATGACGTCGTGACCGACCTCACCACCGTCAAGGCTGCTGTCCTGCGGGTGCGTCTGGAATGGAAGTCAGCAAGCGGAGTGCGATCGCTCGAGCACGTTGCGGTGATCGCCAGGGGGGATGTCTGATGGTTACTTCACACGACACCGAACGCACGAGCGGCCGTGGCTTCACGCTCATCGAGCTCACGATCGGCTGCGTGTTGTTGGTCTCGATCGCCGCGACGCTCCGGTCGACGCTGTTGACCGCCGTCGAGTCGACCGCGGCCGCCCGATCCGACATGGGCAACACGGAGACCGTCAGGGCGATTCTGACGCGAATCGCCTATGAGCTGCGCTCGTCCAGCCGGCGCGGCGAAGACCGCAACGAAAACGGCGAGCTCGACGAAGGTGAAGACCTCAACGGCAACGAGCGTCTCGACTCGGATTGGCTGGCCACCGACACGTCGATCCGTTTCAACCGAATGCTGACCGACGGGACGTTCACGCCGCCGTTGACCTACCGCTGGACCGGTGACCGGATCGTGAGCGAGCACATGCTGACTTCCGGACGTGTCATCCGCACGCCGGTCGCGAGCGGCATCACCGGATTCAACATCGCCCAGATCGACGACAGCATCCGAATTCGAATCACGCGCAAGAGCCTTGGTCGGTCCGAGACTCAGTCGATGGTCATTGCACCGAGGAACTAGCCATGAGGTACGCAACGCACACAAAGGATGCAGGCTCACGCGGCAATACTCTCGTCGCCGTCCTGGTCTTCTCGCTCATGATCGCCGGAATGGCGATCCCGACCATGCTGATGGGGGTCCGCACTTCGCAGTCGACCAGCGCAGCCGCGATCAACGCGAGGCTGCTCATGGCCGCGGAGTCGGGCTTGGGCTACTGCTATCTCGAGCTCGAGCAGGACGCGCTCTATGCCGTGAAGGACGAGCTCGGCTGGGACTGGAACGCGGCGGACGGCCTGTACGAGCAGGCCGCGCAGTCCTTGCGGCTGACCGGAGCCGCGCAGGCACAACCGTTTCGGCTGCGCGTCCAGTATCTCAAGGCCGGCGTCCCGGTCGAGTTCAGCGATCGGACCAACCCGGACGAGCGGTACGACAGCATCAAGGTGATGTCGAGCGCTTCGATGGGCGGCCTGCGACAGACAGCGGTTGCTTGGTACGAGTTTCGGTTCGCGTTCAACGCCGCGATCGTCTCGGACAGCATCCCGAACGCGACCGGAGGCAAGGGCAAGACGATGGCCAAGAAGGGCCACATCGTCATCGACGGCAACGGCAACCGGTATCAGCACGCGATCTTCGGCGATCTCGAGTCCAATGGCGAGATCGTCTTCTTCGACGACAACAAGCCGGTCAGCCTGACTTCCGAGAACGCCCAGGACTACATGCTCGCCTACGAGGGCTCGATCTCGGCGAACCTCGCCGGGACCGCGAACGAGATCCCCGATTTCACGAACCCCGCCAGCCAGAAGCAGCTGTTCGACTTCGACCGGTTCGAGGCCCTCGCCGCCCACGGTGGCGGGAAGATCTACAACAACCTGTCCGAGTTCGAGAGCGCGGTACGTGACGCAAACAGCCGGCTCGAGCCGCTCGAAGGCGTGATCGTCGTCAAGATCGACCCGGCTGTCGAAGGCAACGCGCCGAAACTCCAGGACCTGACGATTCAGGTCAACGGCACGCTGCTGTTCGATTTCGCCGACGGCACCCACCCGGACTACAAGGTCGTCATCGACAAGAGCGTGGCGGTGAAAATCAATGCCGCGAACGTCATCGGGATCGACCTGCAGGACGAACAGACCTGGACGACCGGGTATCCGCCGACCTACGAGGACCCGGAGAAGCAGCCGTACAAGGTCGATATCACGGCCGACGGGTTCGACAACTTCGAGCCGACGGACGACATGCCGGCGGTGATGTTCAACAACGGGATCGTCGACTTCCACGGTGCGGTCAACATCTGCGGCGTCGTCTACGGGCCGGCGTTCATCGAGATCGAGAACAAGGACGGCAATCTGCAGTACTTCAACGGTGCCGTGTTCGGTGGCGGTGGTGTGTTCCTCGAGGCCTACAAGGGCGGCGATGGGACGATCGCGATCCGCCACGATCGGCAGACGATCGACGAGCTGCCCCTGTTCGATCAGAGCGCTGCCAAGCTGACCCGCGTGGGCTACGCGATCACGCAGTAGGGGGGCGTCATTCGAACACCGGCACGCCGATGTCGACCGGCAGGTCGACGGGACCCAAGACGTCGAGGAGGATCGCCTTCTCGATGTGCAAGCGGTTCTCGGCCTGATCGAACACGATCGACTGCGGGCCGTCGATGACTTCGGCCGTGACTTCCTGATCGCGCATCGCGGGCAGGCAGTGCATGAACACCGCCTGTGGGTCGGCCAGCTTCATCAGCTCGGCGGTCACCCGATACGGAGTCAGCGCCCGGATTCGCTCGTCGCGTTGGCTGTCGTTGATTCGATACGACATCCACGAGTCGGTGTAGACGACCTCGGCTGCACGGACGGCCTCGCGGGGATCGTCGAGGACCTCGACCTGCCCGCCATCGTAGGCTCGGATCTCGTCGAACACCGAGGCCTCGGGACGGAAGCGTTCGTCGTCGGGGCAGGCCACGAACAGCACGTTGCCGGTCTGCACGGCCGCGCGCATCAGCGAATAGGTCACGTTGTTGCACGCGTCCCCGACGTAGGCGATGCGCAGACCTTGTGTGCGACCGAGGCTCTCGCGGATCGTCAGCAGGTCGCCGAGCACCTGGCACGGGTGGGCGTGGTCGGTCATCGCGTTGATGACCGGCACGTCGCTGTTTGCGGCGAGCTGCACGAGGTCGGAGTGGGAGTAGATGCGCGCCGAGACCGTGTCGCAGTAGCGAGACACCGTGCGCGCGACGTCCTCGATCGACTCCTTGCCGATGCCCCAGGGCGAGTGGATCGTGTAGTAGTTGATCGCATGCCCGTGGAGCTGGGTCATCGCGGCTTCGAACGAGAGCCGGGTCCGCAGCGACGGGGCTTCGAAGATCATCAGCAGGCACTTCTCGTACAGCGCCCGCATGTAGCGGGTCGGCTGCCGCTTGATCCGTTCGGCGCAGTCGATCAACCAGGCGAGCTTGCCCGGTCGCAGGTCGCACAGCGTCAGCAGGTGCTTAGGCGGTATCTCGCTCATGACAGGCCCCGTTCCGAGAGCAGTCGTTCGAGCTCGCGGGTGGCCGCCTCGCCGAGCTCGTAGTCGACGTTGACAACCGGCTTCGCGATCTTCATGACCCGACCCAGGTTGGCCGGCGATCCGTCGATGACGACGTCGCAGCTGACCTTGTTGACCGTCTCCTCGAGCTCGGCGATCTGCTCGGGCCCGTAGCCCATCGCCGGAAGCTCGGACTCGAGGTGCGGGTACTTGCCGAACACCTCGGCGATCGAGCCGACGAGGCCGGAGCGCGGATCGACGAGCTCGCCGCCGTGCCTTTGGACCGCGAGTGTCCCCGCACCGAACTTCATGCCGCCGTGCGTCAGCGTCGGCCCGTCGCCGATCACGAGGCAACGCTTGCCGGTGATCAGCTCGGGACGATCGATCACGAGCTCGGAAGTCGCGCGGATCACGGCTGCCTCGGGGTTGAGCCGCCGGACGTTGGCCGCGAGCTGCTCGACGTCATCGGGGGCCGCGCTGTCGACCTTGTTGATCACGACGGCGTCAGCGGCGAGCAGGTTGGAGAGTCCGGGATAGTAGAGGCTTTCGTGCCCGACACGATGCGGGTCCACGACCGTGATCATGACGTCGGGCGCGACCATCGGCAGGTCGTTGTTTCCGCCGTCGAAGATCAGGATGTCGGCCTCGGCCTCGGCGCGCGCGACGATCGTGTGATAGTCGAACCCCGAGTAGACGACGAAGCCGTGATCGAGCCACGGCTGATACTCTTCTTCCTCTTCGATCGTCGTGTTGTTGACCCGGAAGTCGCTCGGATCGGCGAAGCGCTGGCACGCCTCCGGTACGAGGTCGTGGCCGTACGGCATGCTGTGACGAATCGCGACGACGCGCCGGTCGCCGCGCCGCAAGATCTCGCCGATCGCGCGTGCGGTCTGCGACTTGCCACAGCCCGTGCGCACGGCGGTGATCGCGACGACCGGCTTCTTGGATTGCACGCACGTATCGCGGGCGCCGAGCAGCAGGAAGTTGGCGCCTTGGCTCAGGATCAGCGCCGCCTTCTCCATGACCTGTTGGTTGGACAGGTCGGAGTATGCGAGACACACGTCGTCGACATCGAGCGCCTCGATCAGCTCGACGAGCCAGTCCTCGGGGTGGATCGGGATCCCGTTGGGATAGTCGGGCCCGGCGAGCTCCGCCGGGAACACACGGTCGGCGATGCCCGG
>Ga0055451_10001094_pt1 | contig 11006 bp, 7 predicted proteins | sample China_Galinas_PW_3_FD_57745 | JGI IMG/M metagenome (GOLD analysis project Ga0055451, IMG submission 57745) | Wetland microbial communities from San Francisco Bay, California, USA, that impact long-term carbon sequestration - China_Galinas_PWB_D2 | ecosystem: Environmental > Aquatic > Marine >... | reverse complement strand
AGGTGACCGACTGGATCTGGAGCGGGTGGACGACGAAGAGCAGGGCGGCGAAGAGCGCGGCGGGTTGCAGCGCCGCGGGATCGAGGCGCCGCCCCGCCTGGCCCTCGAGGGCGCGCTCGCGCCGGAAGAGCGCACACGCAAAGGCGTAGACGAGCCAGCCGTTGCACAGATGGATCAGAACGTTGACGACGTGGTAGCCGCGCGGATCGAGACCGCCCTCTGCGTGGTTGAGACCGAAGCTCAGATGGGCGATCGGCCGGCGATCGTCGCTCGCGGCGATGCTCCCCAGGGCTGCCTCGAGGCTCGCGCTCGGCCAGTGATCGGCCCGGTTCCCGACGATGTCCGGCCAGTCGTCGAGGACGAAGCCCACGTCGAAGGCACCGGAGTAGACGAGCAGGCACGCGACCGCGAGAGCCGCAGCGGCGGCCAGGTGGAAGCGGACGTTGCTCTGCTGCGGCTGCGTCAATCCGGCGCCAAGGGTACCGTGCGCGGCGCTATACTTCGCCGCCTGGAGTGGCGAGATCCTTGGAACGGCAGCAAGAAGCCCGGCCCGGCGCGATGGCCGCGATCGCTCCGATCCTCGCCATCGTCGCGCTGGCGACGCTTCTCTATGGCGAGACCCTCCGCTACCCGCTGGTCCTCGACGACGTCCGCAACATCTCGAACAACCCGGCGATCCGCTGGCAGGAGCTGAGCCTAGAGAACCTGCGTCGCGCGGCCTTCGAGAGCCCGACCCCGCGCGCCGTCGCGAACGTCTCGTTCGCCCTGAGCTACTGGTTGGGGGGCGGCATCCCCCCGTCCCGCGCCACCAACCTCGCGATCCACGCCATCAACGGGGTGCTGGTCTACGCCCTGGCGCTCGCCCTCTACCGGCGGAGCGGCGCGGCGGGGGGCCGGGGCGCGGCGCTCTTCGCGGCGCTGCTCTTCGTCGCCCACCCGCTCCAGACCCAGTCGGTCACCTATCTGGTCCAGCGCATGAACAGCATGGCGGCGGGATTCCACCTCGCGGCCCTGCTCTGCTACCTGCGCGGTCGCGAGGCGACCCTCTCGGGAGCGCCGGATCGGAACCTGCGCCGCAACCTCTGGTGGAGCGCCGGCGTCGTGCTCGGGGTGCTGGGCGTGGGATCGAAGGAGACCGCCGCGGTGCTCCCGTTCAGCGTATGGCTCACCGAATGGGCCTTCTACCGAGACTTCGGGACGGCCTGGCTCAAGCGCAGCCTGCCGGCGATCGCGCTCGTCGCCGCGCTCTTCCTCGCGGTGATCGTCGTCCACCCGGGCGGCCTCGCGCTCTACGAGGGACGGGGATTCACGCCGGGAGAACGGCTGCTCACCCAGGCCCGCGCGGTGTGGATCTACGCGCTGCGCATCTTCGTGCCCGACCCGTCCCAGCAGAACCTCCTCTACGACCTGCCGCTCTCGAGGTCGCTCCTCGACCCGCCCACCACCTTGTTGGGCGCCCTGGGTCTCGGCGCCGCGATCGGACTGGCGGTGGCCCTCGCCCACCGCCAGCTCCTGGTGAGCTTCGCGATCGCGTGGTTCCTGCTCCACCTCGCGATCGAGTCCACCCTCCTCCCCCTGGCGATGGTCTTCGAGCACCGGACCTACCTCCCGCTGGTGGGCATCGCGATCGCGCTTCCGCCGCTGGTGCGCGCCTGGCTTCCCGTCCGGGCGGCGGCGGCGCTCGGCGTCGCCGTGGTGATCGGCCTCGGGCTCGCCACCCACGTTCGCAACCAGGTCTGGAGCGATCCCGTGCGGCTATGGTCCGACGTGGTCGCCAAGAGCCCCGGAAGCTCGCGCGCCTACGACGAGCTCGGCCTCTCCCTCGCCGGCGCGGGACGACTCGAGGAGGCCGTGGCCGCCTACCTCGAATCCCTGCGCCTCGATCCGCCCAAGCCCGAGCCCCGTCTCCACCTCGGCTACACGCTGGTGAAGCTCGGATACCCCGAGGCCGGGATGCGATCGATGCGCGACGCCCTCGCGCTGAACCCCGTGGACGCGCCCGCCCTCCACGCGATCGGTCGCCAGCTCCTCCAGATGGGGGAGATCGACCCGGCCCTCGCCCATCTGCGCCGGGCGGTCGAGATCGACCCGACCCGGGCGCTCTATCGACACACCCTCGGCGTCGCCGAGGAGCGTGGGGGCCGAAGCGACGAGGCCGAGGCGAGCTACACCGAAGCGCTTCGGATCGATCCGCGCGACGGCGGCGCCCACGCGAGCCTCGGCATGCTCCGGATGCGACAGGGCCGGATCGCAGAGGCGATCGCCCGGCTGGAGCTCGCGCTCCGCTTCCAGCCCGACTCGGTGACGACCCGGAACAACCTCGCCTGGCTGCTCGCCACCAGCCCCGACCCCGCCCTGCGCGACCCCGAGCGCGCGGTGCGCCTGGCCCAGGAGGCGCGCGACGCCGAAGGCGACGGCGACCCCGAGCTCCTCGACACCCTCGCTGCCGCCCATGCGTCGGCCGGTCACTTCGAGCGAGCGGCGGAGATCGCGGCCCTCGCCGCCGAGGTCGCCGAGGGGCTCGGAGATGCCGAGGGTGCGCAACGCATGCGCAGGAGCGAGGGCCTGTATCGTGAAGGGCGAAGCGGCGTCGAGGCGTCCCCCCGCCCGTAGGAGCCACCGGGAGCGCCGTTCTGGGAGCCGACGTCGCGTCGTGGAGGCCGACTCCTTCGCTGCGTCGGACCACGCGCCTCGGGTGAGGCGATATATTCCCCGGGGTGACCGCTCCCTCCCCGTCGACGCCGCGGCCCATGCCCTCCCCCGGCGCCCCGGATCGTGCACCCGTCTCGGCTCCGGGCCTCGGCCTCGGCCGCTGCTTCGTCTCCCCGAGCTTCGACTACCTGCTGATCGGCGGAGGGCTCAGCCTGCCCGTGATCGGCCTGGTCCTCGCCGGCCCCGGCGCTCCGGTGGTGGGTCCCCTCGCCGCCGGCCTCGACACCCTCACCACCCCCGCGCTCCTGCCGGTGGTGATGTTGCTCTTCTCGACCACCCACTTCGCCGCGTCGACGGTTCGGCTCTACACCAAGCCCGGCGCGACCCGATCGCTGCCGTTCCTCACCATGGCGTTCCCGCTGGTCGCCCTCGCGCTGCTCACCCTGTGCATCGTCGAGGCGGGAACCCTCGGCCACCACCTGCGCCAGCTCTACTTCACGTGGTCGCCCTACCACTACGCCGCCCAGGCGTACGGCCTCTCGGTCATGTACTGCCACCGCTCGGGCTGCGCCCTCGAAGCGTCGGACAAGCGCGCGATCCGCTGGATCTCGCTGATGGCGTTCTTCTACTCCACGATCTCGTCGGGTGCGGGCCTGTACTGGCTCGCCCCGAACGCGGTGCTCGAGTCGAGCGCGGTGGTCGCGACCCTCGACGTGCTGCGCCCGTTGCTGATCGCCGCAGGGGTGCTGGGTCCGGCGCTGCTGTGGCTGAGGCTGCGCCGGCGCTCCCAGACCCTGCCCGCGATCTGCGCGCTGATGCTGCTCGTGAACGGCTTCTGGTGGTTCGCCCTTCCCGCTACCCAGGCCTTCATCTGGGCCACTTTCTTCCACGGCATCCAGTACCTCGCGATCGTGCTGATCTTCCACGTGAAGGAGCAGCTCGGCAAGCCGGGCAACCGACACGGTCGCACCTATCACGTGGTGTGGTTCTACGGCGCCTGCGTGCTGCTCGCCTACGCGCTGTTCAGCTGCCTTCCCCAGGCCTACTCCCTCGCCGGCTTCAGCCTGACCGAGAGCCTGCTGCTCGTGGTCGCCGCGATCAACATCCACCACTTCATCGTGGACGCCTACATCTGGCGACAGGGAAGGCAGGACGGAAACCGCAAGCTGATCGAATCCGCTTCCGCAGTGGCGGCCGGAACCGGGGCCTAGGTGGCAGCTCCGACCGGCGGCGTTCGACTCGAACCGGTGTCGAGAGCCTCCGGAGCCTATCGGGCGCTGGCTTTGGCGAGCAGCGTGATCTTCGCCGGAGCCGTCATCGTCGGAATCGTCCAGTCCTTCCGGACCCAGGGGCGCCCGCCTTCGCTGTCGATCGCTCCCGGCGTCCAGGCGCGGAATCTCCTCGACGCGGGAGCATACGAAGCGGCCGCCCGCGAGTACGCGACCGCCCTGCGCCTCGCTCCCGAGGGACGCGACCGGGGGCGGCTGCTGGTCGCGCACGGCGAAGCCCTCTGGGGGCTCGGGCGCCACGAGGAGGCGGTGGCTCGCTACCGCGAGGCGCTCGCGGCGGACTTCGACCGACCCGAGCTGCATCTGCTCCTCGCGTCGGCGTTGACCGCGCTCGGGCGCTACGACCAGGCAATCCCCGAGTACCGCCTCGCACTCGCGGTCGCCGAATCCGGCGAAGCCCGCAACAACCTGGGCTACGTCCTCGAGCGAGCGGGCGACCGGGCGTCCGCCATCGAGGAGTATCGGCGGGCGACGCGCCTCGCCCCGGATCTCGCCGACGCGCAGCTCAACCTGGGACGCGCCTTGCTCCTCGAGGGCCGCCCCGAGGAGTCGATCGGACCGCTCGGCGCCGCCACCCGCCTGGCGCCCGATGCGTCGTTCGCCCACGCGCTCCTCGGCAACGCGTTCTGGACGCTCGGCCGCTACGACGAGGCGGCGGCGTCCTACCGCGCCGCCCAGGCCCTGGCTCCCGAGGACGCGGCGCTTCGCGACGGTCTGATCCGCAGCCTGCGCGCCGCCCACCGGGATCGCGAAGCGGTGGACGAGCTTCGGGCGGTGGCCGACGCCGGCAGCGCCGACCCCGAGCTGCTCAACGAGCTCGCCTGGCGCCTCGCCACCGCGCCGGATCCCAGCCTGCGCGATCCCGGTGAGGCCGTGCGCGTCGGCCTCCGCGCCGTCGAGGTCGCGGCCGACGCCCGGTTCCTCGACACCCTCGCAGCGGCCTACGCGGCGGACGGACGCTACGACGAGGCGATCGCGACCGCCCGGCGCGCCGTCGCCCGGGCCGAAGAGCGCGGGAACGCGACGCTCGCGTCGGAGATTCGCGCGCGCCTGGCGCTCTTCGAAGCGGGCGTCCCCTTCACCGACGGCGAGGACCGGTAGCCGAGGCGCCGCGCATCGCGCGTCACGGACCGCGGCTCGTCAGCGCGATTCCGGCTCGCGGGCCTCCCCTCGACGAGGTTCCCCCGCTGGATCGGCGGCCGCCTCCTGGAGGCGACGGACCTTCTCGAGGTTCGACGCGGCCCTCGAGTACGCGGGGTCGAGCGTCAACGCGGTCGCGAACGCGTCGGAGGCATCCTCGAGGCGTTCGCTCTCGACGAGGAGCGCCCCGTAGCTGTTCCAGACCTCCGCGATCCCCGGAGAGCCCTCGAGGATCTCCTCCAGCTGGGCGAGTCCCTCGTCGAGGCGCCCCATCTGCGCGAGCGTCATCGCGCGGTTGTGTCGGGCGCCGACGTGCTTCGGCGCGCGCGCCAGCACCATCTCGAATTGCGCCAGGGCCGCAGCAAGGCGTCCCGACGACTGGAGCAGGGTTCCGAGGTTGTTGCGCGCCTCGATCTCGTTGGGATCGATCGCGAGCGCGGCCTCGAAGCGATCGATGGCCAGCTCGACCTGGCCTGCACGCATCAGCGCCATGCCGAAGTTGTTCTGGGCACTCGCGAGGCCGGGACTCTTCCGCGCGGTGTCGGACCAGAAGCGCAGCTCGTCGGACCACACGTCGTTGCGGATCAGGGTTCCGACGCCTAGCAGTGCTACCACCAGCGCGCCCAGCGCGACGCTGACGCCGACCCTCTTTCCGGTCGTCGAGCCCGTGCAGGCAAAGATCGCCCAGGCCGTCGCGAACGCGACACCCAGCATCGGAAGGTAGGTGCGGTGCTCGTAGACGAGCGCGAGCGGCAGCCCGAACGACTCCACCGCGAGGAACGACAGGAACCACGCGATCCCGAAGGCCAGCAACGGCGCCCGGCGCGCGAGCAGGAATACGAGGGCCGAGAGGCCAATCAATGCGAGACCACACACCAGGGTGCTGGGCGGTTCGAGAAGCGAGTGCGAGAGCGGAAACTCGTGGAGCAGGTTGAGTCGACCGGGAAGCGGCGCGAGTGCGAGTCCGAGATAGAAGATCACCACCCGCAGCTCGGTCAGGATCCGTTCGCCGGAGCTGAAGGGGCGCCCTTCGTAGCCGAGGCCCAGCTGGGGAAGCACGAACCCATGCAGCACGACGGCTCCGACCAGCAGGGCGGGCACGCCGATCGCCAGCGAGCGGCGGAGGAATCCCCGATCGCCGCCGCGCAGGAAGATCCATTCACACAGCCAGATGCCAGCCGGCAGCGCGATCGCGGTCTCCTTCGAGCCCAGTGCGAGCAGCCAGAGGAGGGTCGCGGCCCCCCACCACCCCGCGCGCAGCCCGCCGCCAGCGCTGCGGCCCCTCAGCCAGGCCGCCAGGGACGCCAGGCAGAAGAGGGCCGCGAAGCCGTTCATCCGCTGAACCACGTAGGTGACGGTCTGGATCTGGAGCGGGTGGGCGACGAAGACGAGCCCGGCGAAGAGCGCGATCCAACGCGCGATTCGCCGGGCGGGAGGGTGGGGGAGCCTTTCGATCAGGGCGAACGCGAGCCACGCCACCAACAGGGCGCTGAGCAGGTGGGCGACGACGTTCACCAGCCGAAACCCCCTCGGGCTCGGGCCGCCGAGGTAGTAGCTCAGCGCGAAGCTCAGGTTCGCGACCGGGCGACGGGTCGGAGCGTCGAGGGCCGAGGGAAGCACAGCGCCGGGGCGCAGCTCGGTCCAGCGCAGCTGGGGGTTGTCGACGATGTTCTGGTAGTCGTCGTAGTAGAAGGGCGCGTCGAGCACCGGGGCGTAGAGTGCCAGGCCCAGCAGCGCGATGGCGACGAGGCCCGCGGACCAGAGGGCGCGATCGGAGTCGGCGCTCACCGGATCTCAGCCGTTGCGCCGGGCGGGCGCGCCCCCGGCGAAGAGATCCGCGGACGCCGCGAAGCGCTCGGCCAGGAAGTCGAAGACCGAGCGGATTCTCGCCGAGCGGCGCAGACCCGGGTGGGTGACGAGCCAGAGATCGATCTTCCGCACGCGCTCGGGGAGCACCCGCTCGAGCTCGCGGTGGGGGCCCGCGATGAAGCACGCCTGGGCGCCGATGCCGTAGCCGGCGCGGATGGCAGCCAGCTGGGCCTGGAGGCTGTTGGCCCGGTAGACGATGCGCGCGCGGCCCAGGTTGTCCTGCATCCAGTGCGCCGCACCCACCGACGCCATGTTCTCGTCGAACGCCACGCCGCGATGTTCGCTCAGATCCTCCACCCGCTCCGGTCGACCGACCTCGTCGAGGTAGGTCGTCGAGGCGAAGAGGCCGAGCGCCAGGTCGCCGACGCGCCGCGCCACCAGATCCGACTGCCTCGGGCGACCGAGGCGAACCGCGATGTCGGCCTCGCGGCGGAGCAGGTCCACCCGGGCATTCTGCACGAGAAAGTGGATCTCGATGTTCGGATGCTCTCGCTGGAAGGACGCGAGCTCGGGGGTGAGCCACTCGATCGCCACCCCTTCCGTCGCGGTGATGTGGACCGCACCCGCGAGGGCCTGGTCGCGCCCGGTCACCGCCACCTCCAGATCCTGGGCGTCCTGCTGCATCTGACGGGCGGGCTCGAGCATGGCCTCGCCGACCTCGGTCAGCTCGAGACCCCGCGGATTGCGACGGAAGAGCTCCGCCTGGAGACGATCCTCGAGCGCCGCCATGCGCCGGGTGAGGGTCGGCTGGCTCACCCCGATCACCCGGGCCGCCTGGGAGAGGCTGCCGCTCTCGGCCACGGCGAGGAAATCGCGAAGGGAGGTCCAGTCGAGAGGTCGAGATCGCTCGTTGGCCGCCATGGCGCCTCCGGTGCTCTGTGCCTGTGTGGCAACGCTTTATATTCAATATTGCATAGCAGAGTGAACAGAATCCACTCTGGCTATTCGGAATCGGAGCTCCATCCTCTGCTCCGTGCCCGAACGGGCAGAGGGGAATCTGGGGAGCGCCCACTTCGAGTAGGAGAATCGAGATGAGAAGAAGTGAACGTCTGCGATCCGAGCGAGACCCCGGTCGTCCCGGCGCCAGCCAGTCCCAGCAGGCCTACCGACCCGCTCCCGGCCCGCGGCGAGGCGGATGGACGGGGCTGCTCCTCGGTGTCTGCCTCGGCCTGGGTGTCGGTGGTTGGCTGGTCGCCCCGGGTGGGCTCGAGAGCCACGCGGGTGCCGAGGCGACCCAGAGCGCCCATGGGACCCTCTGGCCCGAGGCGCCGCCCGAGCTGCGCCTCGAGCGGCGCGCCCTGCGCTTCGATCACATGTTCCGCGCGGAGCGCTCCGTCTCGTCCTTCCCGGGCGCCACCGCGCTGGGATCCTGACCCCCCGAGGCGAGCTCGGCGGCGCGGACGAGCGCCGCATCGGCGCGCGCCCCGTCGCCGAGCGCGCGCCAGGCCTGGGCGGCCCGGGACCACGCCTCGGCGTCGGTCGGAAACGCCTGAAGCGTCTTCTCCAGATGGTCGCGGGCCTCGTCGAGCAATCCCTCCTCGATCGCCACGAACGCGAGTCCGATCCTCGCCTTGGGATTCTCCTGCAGCTCGTTCGAGCGCTCGAACTCTCGGCGCGCCTCGGCGAGATCGCCCCGTTCGCCTGCGGCGGCGCCGAGCTGGAAGCGCAGGGCCGGGTCGTCCCCTCCGATCCAGCGCAGCCGCTCGACCGAGGTCGCGAGCCGCTCGGTGTCGATGGGTCGGCTCCTCAGCGCGGGGCGCGCCCCGAACTCGTACTCGAGAATGCTGAGCCCCTGCAGTAGCACCCAGCAGGCGAGGAAGGCCCAGACTCCCCGGCGAACCCACGACACGCCTCTCTCCGAGCCGATCTCCGCCGCGGCGTCGGAGACGGGCTGACGGAGCAGCACGCGGGCGATCGGCCCGTCGCGCAGCTTCCAGATCGCGCCGTCGAGGATGAAGTGGTGGACGTTCACCGTCGAGGCCGCGAGCACCGCCAGGCCGGAGGCATAGGAGGTCGGGCCGAGCAGATCGCCGGAGAAGAGCAGCAGCGGAAGGGTCCAGATCGCGACGCCGGCGAGGAAGATCTTGCCCAGGTAGGGCGTGTAGCCGCTCCAATCCTCGGACATGCGCGCGTAGTAGGTCGTGATCCAGAGGTACTGGACGGCGTGGCCCAGGGCGACGAGGAAGACGTAGTTCTGGTTGCGGAAGTAGGAATCGATCGGGTCGACTCCGGTGCGCACGCCCGCGTAGGAGAACGCGATCGGAATCGTGAACCAGAGCGCCTGGCTGAGGACCAGCATCCCGACAGGCGTGAGGTCACGCGCCGAGGTGCTGCGAAGCAGGGTTCGCGCCAGCACCACGAGCACCGAGACGTATGCGCTCGCGAGGAGCGCGAACAGCAGGTTCGTCACCGGAAGCGGGATCCCCAGGGGCAGGAATCGGATCGTCGCTTCCCCGAAATCGCTGGCTGCGTACTGGAGTGCGCCGGTGCCGCGGTCCGCGTGGAAGGCCGTGAAGACCATCGCGTAGGAGATCACGAAGCTGGCGTAGAGGAGCTTCTTCACTCCAGGGCTCACCGGCGCTCCGGCGCGGCGCAGGAAGAGCACGGCGAGACCGTAGTTCTGTCCGGTGTAGTGCCAGGGGCTCCAGGTGAGGTAGATCGTCAGCAGCAGGGAGCCGACGAAGAAGTCGTAGAGCCCGACGACGAAGAACGCCAGCAACGCTCCGGTTGCCCAGACGGCGAAGATCGCGTATCGGCGCCGGCTGTTGCGGTGCTCGTAGACACGCGTCAGCGTCGCCCCGTAGTGGGGCAGCGAGAGCGAGACCATCAGCAGGGGAACCAGGAAGCGAGGCTGCGCCTCCATCAGCCCCGGTCCGGCGACGGCGAAGAAGGCGAAGAAGGCCATGTACCAGAGCCCGCATCCGAGCAGCAGATCGGGAATGGGCCCGAAGAGCCAACGACCGGCAGCATTGGAAGAGGCCGTCATCGAATCAGTATCCCATGGGCCCCCCAGACGGTCAATTCGGCGAGGTCCGGCGGATGCTCGCGCCCGCACCCCCGCGGCGCGATCGCGATTCGTCGTCGAAGCCCGGCTTGTGCGTTGGTCCCAAGAAGTCCCAACGCTACGATGTCGGCCGCGACTACTACCTCATGTGGCGATCATCGACGGAGCCGGCGGGTGCGACATCTCGTCGACCCTCCTCTCCTCGACCGGTTGCGTCCACGCCGTCGAGGCGAATCCCATCATCATCGATGCGGTATCTGGGCTCTCCATGCTAGGAAGGCGACTCGAGACCCGGTCCGCGACCGCGCTTCCGGGCGAGACGCCCGACGAGCTCGACGCGAACGACTCCCGATCTGGAGGCCGGATGCGCCGGCTGGGTTCGTCGCGATGGCCCCTGTTGCTGCTCGCCTGCATCTATCTTGCCTGGGGTCTGCTCTACATCCAGCGAACGAGCTTCGTCGTGGATCAGGAGCGAGTCTACAGCCTCTGGGACGACGCGATGATCTCGATGCGCTACGGGCGCAACCTCGCCGAGGGCCGCGGGCTCAGCTGGAACGGAGACGACGAGCGTGTGCTGGGGGTCACCAATCTGGGCCTGACCCTGGGGATGGCCGCCCTGCATCTCACTTCGCTCTCGATCCCCGTGCTGCCGCTGGCGGTGCAGCTCGCGAACCTGGGCGCGCTCCTTGCGATCCTCGCCGTGAGCTTCCGGCTGGCGCGTCACGCCTTCGGCAGCGACTCGCCGGTACCGATCGTCTCCGCCGCCATCGTGGCAAGCTGTGCTCCGCTCGCCATCTGGGGGCTGCAGGGTTCGGACGTTGCGGCACAGTGCCTCGTCATTCTCCTGGCCCTCGACGCCATCGTCGCCCGCGCGGTGCAGGCCAGGCCCTGGCCCCTCGCCGCGCTCTACCTGCTCGCGGCAGGCGTGTGGATCCGCCCCGACGGAACCGTCGCACTGATCGCCGTGGTGCTGACGGGATGCATCCTGGCTCCCAACCGGGGCCGGGTCGCGATCCACGGCGCCGTGGCGGCGGTGCTCGCCTGGGCGCCGC
>Ga0055451_10001093_pt1 | contig 11010 bp, 9 predicted proteins | sample China_Galinas_PW_3_FD_57745 | JGI IMG/M metagenome (GOLD analysis project Ga0055451, IMG submission 57745) | Wetland microbial communities from San Francisco Bay, California, USA, that impact long-term carbon sequestration - China_Galinas_PWB_D2 | ecosystem: Environmental > Aquatic > Marine >... | reverse complement strand
CGCTCCCCCTGGCCTGGGTGGCGGGATGGATCGCCGGCCGTCGCTCCTCCCCGGGCGCCGGCTTCTGGCTCGCGTCGACGCTCCCGATCCTCGCCTGGGCGACGGGCATCTTCCGGGTGGTGGGCGCGACGGACCCCCTGGAGGCGCTGGTCCGCTACAACGGTCTGCTGCTCCAGATTCCGCTGTCCGGGCTGGCGGGAATGGGGCTCGCCCGGCTGCTGCGCGAGGACTCCCTCGCTCCGCTTCGCCTCGGCATCCTGGCCGGCCTCTTCTTCCTGGCGGCGGCGCTGCTCCTGGGCATCGCGAGCGGCTCCCCCATCGGCTATGGCGTTCACTGGGGACCGCGCAAGCTCCTGCCTGCGCTGCCCGCGCTGGTGGCGCTGTGGACGGTCGCCCTCCCGCCCGAGACCGGGTCGCGCGCGCGACGCCTGGCCTGGTGGGCCCCGGTCGCGGCGGGGCTCGCGTCGACCGTCCTCTCGATCGGATTCCTCGCGGAGCAGAAGGCCGAGGCGCGTCGCTTCGCCGACGCCGTGCTCGAGTATTCCGACGACGTCGTGGTCTCGACCCACCCCTACGCTCCGGTCCAGGCCTTCTCGCTCTGGAGCGAGCGCCGCCTGCTCGTGGCCGAGCGCGCCGGCGCGATGATGCGGGTGGCGACCAACCTCGGGCATGAGCGGACGGAGGAGTTCCTGCTGATCGGCAAGCCGTCCCTCGCCTCCCACACCGTGGGCGACGGCGTGCGCTGCGTCGTCGTCTACGAATATCGCGGACGCCGCTTCCACTACCTCGACGGCGACTTCCAGCACTGCAGGGTCGACGTGCTCCGCGGCGGCGAGCCGCGTTCCCGCCGGAGCCCGCTGGGGATCAGGCCGCGCTGATCGGGACGTGTCCCGGCTGGCCGCGGACCCGGTCCAGCCAGGCGCGCACGTGGCGGTGGGGCGTCAGGTCGAAGCCGCCCTCGTGGGCGACGTGGGTGTAGGCGTAGAGCGCGATGTCCGCGATCGAGTAGCGGCCGCCCACGAAGAATGCGCGGCTCGCGAGGTGGCCGTCCATCACCCGAAGCGCCTCGACGCCGCGCGGGCGCCGCGCCGCGATCTCGGCCGCCTTCTCGTCGGCCGCCCCCGTGTGCATCCAGAAGCGAACCGTCGCGATGTAGGGCTCGTGGCTGTACTGCTCGAAGAACATCCACTGGAGCACCTGGGCCCGCTCGACCGGATCCCGGGGAAGGAAGGCGGTTCCGTCCGCCAGATACCACTGGATCGCGTTCGACTCGGCGAGATGGGTGCCGTCTTCGAGCTCGAGCACGGGGATCCGACCGTTGGGATTGCGCGCCAGGAACTCGGGGGTGCGCGTCGCGCCCCGGACGATGTCGAGCTCGATGCGCTCGAAGTCGAGGCCGAGCTGATGGAGCAGCAGGCGCACCTTGTAGCCGTTGCCGGATTCGAGGAAGTCGTAGAGCTTCAGCATCGTCGGGGCTCCAGTGGTGCCGGGCGCGTGTGCGACGCCTCGGCCGTCCCGGTCGGGGAGGCGGCGCCGCCACTCGACGCCGCCGCCGGTCCGGCATGGTAGGCTCGACGGCCATGAAGGCCATTCTCTTCGACGAGCCGGGCGACGAGTCGGTGCTGCGCCTGGGCGAGACCGACCCCCCCGTCCTCCAGCCGGGCGGCCTGCGCCTGCGGGTCGCCGCCACCGCGGTCAACCGGGCGGATCTGATGCAGCGCCGCGGCTTCTACCCGCCGCCGCCGGGCGCCTCTCCGATCCTCGGGCTCGAGTGCGCGGGAGAGGTGATCGAGGTGGGGGCCGGGGTGCGGGGCTGGAAGCCGGGCGACCGCGCCATGGCGCTGCTGTCGGGGGGCGGCTACGCGGAGGAGGTCGTGGTCGACGCCGGCTCGGCCATGCCCGTTCCCGCCGACCTCTCCCTCGAGCAGGCCGCCGCGATCCCCGAGGTGTTCCTCACCGTCTTCCTCAACGTGTTCCAGCTCGGCGCGCTGCCCGAGGGCGGGACCGCCCTGGTGCACGGCGGGGGCAGCGGGATCGGCACGGCGGCGATCCAGCTGGTGGGCGTCGCGGGCGGCCGCATCGTGGTCACGGCGGGATCCGACGAGAAGTGTCGGCGTTGTCGCGAGCTCGGGGCCGACGTCGCGGTCAACTACCGCGAGGACGACTTCGCGGCCGCCGCCCGGGAGGCGACCCAGGGCCGGGGCGTCGACGTGGTGCTCGACTCGATCGGCGCGCCCTACCTCGAGAAGAACCTGTCGAGCCTCGCGATCGGGGGCCGCCTGGTGCTGATCGGCCTGATGGGCGGGGCCAACGCCGAGATCGGCCTCGGACCGCTGCTCATGCGCCGACTCCAGGTGATCGGGTCGACCCTCCGCGCGCGCCCCGCCGAGGAGAAGGCCGCCATCGTCGAGGGCTTCCTGGCGCGCTTCGGCACCGCCCTCGAGAAGGGCCGGCTGCGACCGATCGTCGATCGCGTGCTGCCCCTCGCCGAGGCCGCCGACGCCCACCGGGCCGTCCAGGCCAGCGAGCACTTCGGGAAGGTGGTCCTGCGGCTGGGCTGAGCCGGACCGTGGGCCCGGCTGGCGGCTACTTGAACTTCACCACGCGTCCGGTGAGCGCCACGTTCACCACGACGTTGCCCGCCACACAGCGGTAGTCGGTCGCGCTGGCGAGCGTCTTGTTGCGGGTCACCGACTTGATGTCGACGACGGCGCTGGCGTCCTCCCGGGTGACGCGCTTCTGGAGCGTGATCAGCGCCGAGAGGAAGGCGACGTTGCAGGCTTCCTGGTCGGACTTGCCGAAGCCGTTGGAGCGCTGATTGCTCTTGAACTCGCCGAGATCCAGGGACACCGCCGGGTGCTCCTGGCCGGCGAGGTAGTAGGGGACGTCGAGCAGCCTCTGCGTGGCGAGCGCGGTCGCCAGCGCCGCCTCGACCGGGAAGTCGTGGAAGTCCGCGCGGGCGAGGGCCGCGGACGGCGTCGCCAGCGCCACCAGGACGGCGGCCAGACGGGTGACGGTCCTGGACATCACCGGGGCACTCCGCGTCCCGCGAATCCGATCCGGGCCGGCGCCGCGTCGACCGTTCCCGCCCCCACTCCCTGGCGCACGGACCGCCATGGACGAAGGGCCGGCGATCGGATCGGCCGGCCCCTCCGGATTCCCCGAATCGACGTCCCGATCACTTCACGACCGTCCCCGTGAGATGGACCCGGGCATTCGTGAACCCGACGATGCACTGGAACTCGGTGGTGCTCGAGTAGGGCGTCCCGGTGACGTTCGACTTGATGCCCTGAACCGACGAGGCGCCCATGCCCAGTGCCCTCTCCTTGAGCGCGATCAGCGCGGAGAGGAGCGCCCAGTTGCAGGCCGTCGCGTCGGCCTTGAAGACGGCGTTGGTGGCCTTGCGGGACTCCGTCGTGCCGAGGCTCTTCCCCGACACCTTGTCCCCCCAGACGAACTTGAAGTCGCCGATCTTGGCGTGGTAGTCCGCGGACGCGGTGGCGGCCGCGATCGGGAAGAGAAGGACATCGGACCGTGCGTGGGCGTTCGACGCCACGAGAATCAGCACGGCCGCGGCAAGAGTCATCACCTCGAGTCTCACGAGTCGCATGGTAGAGGCCCCCCGAATGAAAAAACCTTGAGAAAGGAAACGATTCGCGAATTTGTAGACGTCCCGGCTCGACTTGTCCAGACTTGCGCCGGTGCCGCCGTCGCAGCTGCGCTCCGGAGCGGGTGCGCGGCTTCGCGGCGCGGCGCGTCGTCCGCGACACGGGCGACTCGGAGGCGAGGGCGGGGGCGGATCCGCCCGCGCGAGCGGACGCCCGCGGCGCGTCACCGCGATGCGGACGGGATCCATCGCCCGCGGCGCGCGACCCGCCTCGCCGACGCATCGAAGGCCCGCCGCCGGGGGTCGGCGCGTCGGGCGAGGACGGCGAAGTCCGGAGCGCTCGGTCTTCCAGGCCCACCCCGGCGGCGCGCTCGAGATCGCCCGCAGCGGATCGCGAGCGGCGCCCGCGAGCTCCCAGGCATCGGGTGGCGGCTCTCGCCGTCCCTGCCCACCCGGGGCGGTGGCCCCAAGTCTCCGAATCCGAAGGAAAACGAGGGCTTGACTCGGGATGTCGGAAGGCTCAGGATCAGAACCGTGATCATGGTTCTGATTCAATTCGCGCATCCTCGCCCACCGCGGTCGAGAGGGTGGCCCGGCGTTCGCAGGCCGGGCCGCGCCGGTTCGGCATGAGCGCGCCCGACGCGCAGCTCTCCGGCGGCCCGGCGACGCGGGTCTCGTCGTGGCACCGACCGCCGCGACAGGCGCGCAGCCGCGAGACCCTCGACCGACTGCTGGCTGCGGGCGAGCTGCTGCTCGCCGATCGCGGATTCGAGGACATGCGGCTTCGCGACGTGGCCGAGGCGGCGGGGGTGAGCGTCGGCGCGATCTATCAGCGATTCCCCGACAAGGAGTGCTTCTACACCGCGCTCCAGGAGAACTTCGCCAACCGCATTCGCGGCGAGATGGCGCCGAGATTCGCGCCGGAGGTCTGGCAGGGCCGCGACGCCTACGCGGTCGTCTCGAAGCTGGTCGAGCTCGTCGTCGCCACCTTTCGCGAGCACCGAGGCCCCCTTCGCGCCTTCCTGCGGCGTCGGGTCAATTCGCCGGAGATCGAGCCGCCCATGCGACGGTTCGGCGTCCAGATCGTCCGGGTGTTGACGGCATTGCTCCGCGACCGCCCCGGGCTCGCGCTCACCGAAGACACGGAGGAGCGTGTCGCCATCGGCATGCAGGTGGTCTTCAGCACCGCGGTCCACGCGGTGCTGAACAGCCCCGATCCGCTCGAGATCGACGACGCGCGCATGGCGCCGCATCTCACCGAGATGCTGACCCGATACCTCGGAATCGATGACCCGAACGCGTCGCCGACGCGTTCCGGGCCCGAAGGAGACCGGTAGGGAAGTAGAGACCGCCTCGAGACAGGCGTCGCATTCAGTCCGGAGCTGCGCCACCCGGTTGCTCCCGCCTGGGTCCAGCCGGTCAGCCTCCCGCCAGCCAACCTGGCGGCGGAACGGCCGACGGGCTGGAAATGGGGAGAGCCCACCTTCGGTTGGCCAGCGAGCGGCGCCTGTCTCCCCCCGGTCCCCGCATCCCCCGCTCCAGGTCCGGTACCCTCTCGCAGGCGAGGAGACGCCATGGACCTGACCTACACCCCGGACGAGGACGCCTTTCGCGCCGAGATTCGCGGCTGGATCGACGAGAACCGGCCCACCGGGGGGCGTCCGGGCACCGATGCGCTTCGCGAGTGGCAGCGTCGGCTCCACGCCCGCGGACTCCTCGGCGCCGCCTGGCCCCGGGAGCACGGCGGTGCGGGGCTCACGCCGATGCAGCAGGCGATCCTGAACGAGGAGCTCGCCCGGGCCGACGCCCCCGCGCCGCTCGGCTCGATGGGGCTCTCCTGGGTCGGCCCCGCGATCCTGCGCTTCGGAACCGAGGCGCAGAAGCGGCACTTCATACCGCGGCTCCTCAACGGCGACGACGTCTGGGCCACCGGCTACTCGGAGCCGAACGCCGGCTCGGACATGTTCAACACCCAGACCCGGGCGGTTCGCGACGGCGACGCGTACGTGATCAACGGCCAGAAGATCTGGACCAGCCTGGCCAGCGTGTCGAGCTGGTACTTCCTGCTGGTGCGCACCTCGAGCGAGGGCCACAAGGTCGCGGGCCTCTCGCTCCTGCTGATTCCCCTCGACACCCCGGGCATCGAGATCCGGCCGACGAAGATGATCACCGGAAGCGCCGAGTTCTGTGAGGTCTTCCTGAAGGACGTCCGGGTTCCCGCGAGCTCGATCCTGGGCGCCGAGGGCCAGGGTTACGAGATCGTCTCGAGCGCGCTCATCAACGAGCGCACCGGGATCGCGAGCGGGATTCGCTTCGACCAGAGCGTCGAGCGTCTGATCGAGACCGCCCGCCGGCGCGGTCTCGCCTCGGACCCGGTCTGGCGCCAGCGCATCGCCGACCTGGCGATCCGGGCGCGAATCATGAACGCCATGGGCCTGCGGGTGCTCTCGGACCAGCTCCAGGACCGCTTCAACCCCCACACCTCGGCGGCGATGAAGTGCATCGCGACCGCGCTCAGCCAGCGCTTCTCGGAGACCGGGGTGGAGATGGAGGGGAGCTTCGGGGTGCTCTTCGATCGGGAGGGGGTCGAGGATGCGGATCGCTCCTGGACCCATCGCTTCCTCTACGACCGGGCGATGACGATCGCCGGCGGGACCTCGGAGATCCAGCGCAACATCACGGCGGAGCGGGTGCTGGGCCTGCCTCGTCGCTAGACGGGTCTCGTTCGACTTCGTTCGCCGGTGGCTCGTGCGCCGGCAGCTCGGAGGTCGGTGGCTCCCCCCCCGCCTCGGCGGAGTGGCGGGGCGACTCGAGCTCTCCGGTCTCGGCGGCCGGGGGAGGGGATTCGGGGGCCGGGCACGCGGGCTCGTCTGGGGGCCGCGGCCCGTGATCGGGGCGGGTTTTCGGCTAGGCTGCGCGCTCGGAATTTCCTGGCCCGGGGCTGGGGACGGACGGGCCGGGGCGGATTGGAGGAGATTGGGACATGGCGGTAGAGCGGACGCTCTCGATCGTGAAGCCGGATGCGGTGTCGAAGGGTGCGGCGGGGGAGATCCTGCGGCGCTTCGAGGCCGCGGGACTGCAGATCCTGGCGCTCAAGAAGCTGCACCTCTCGGAGCAGCTCGCCCGGGGCTTCTACGCGGTCCACAAGGAGCGGCCCTTCTACGGCGACCTCGTGAAGTTCATGACCTCGGGGCCCGTGGTGGTGAGCGTGCTCGAGGGCGAGGGCGCGATCGCGAAGAACCGGGAGCTGATGGGTCCCACGGACTCGACCAAGGCCGAGGCGGGGACGATCCGCGGCGACTTCGGGACCGACATCGAGCGCAACGCGGTCCACGGATCCGATGCCCCGGAGACCGCGGCGGTCGAGATCGCCTACTTCTTCAACGCTTCGGAGATCCTGGGGCCGGTCGAGGCCCTGACGAGCTGAGACGGGGTCCTGCCCGGGGAGTTGCGCACGACTCGCCGGTTCCGCCCGAGGGCGTCCCGGTCGGGACGCGTTTCCGTGACGCGGAGTGGTCTAGGCGTAGGCCCGGGCCATGAGCAGGATTGCTGCCACGTAGGCCAGGGTCAGCCAGAAGCTCTGGTTGCGCAGTGCGCGGCTCACGAAGTCTCTCCCCTCGATTCGTTCGAATCCGCCAGGCCCATCTCGATCGACCGGTCGATCGGCCTCGAGCCGGCGGCTCGCAGCCGGCCCTCGCCCGCGGCGCTTACCGTCTTCTTTCGAACGAATCCCCCAACACTTGAGGGTTAGCACACCCAAAGTGCGCGACTGGTGATCGCCGTCACCAAATTCGCGATTGCGACACCGAATCCGGTCGGACCCGCCGCCCTCAACGGCCGCTGAACCCGCGCTTGCGTCGCTCGCGGACGGCGGCGAGTCCCTCGTGGACGTCTTCCGACTCGAAGCAGCGGGCCTGCTCCTCGGCCTCGAAGGAGAGCTGGTCCTCGAGGCTGGCGTCCAGGCTGCGGGCGAGGGCGCGCTTGACGCCGCGAACCGCGAGAGGGGCGTTGGCGGCGAACTCGAGCGCGAGGCCGCGGGCGGCGGGCAGCACCTCGTCCGCCGGCAAGGCGCGCCCCACCAGCCCGATTCCCTCGGCCTCCCGACCCGTCACCACCCGGCTCGAGTAGAGCAGCTCCGCGGCCCAGGAGGGCCCGACCAGCCGGGGGAGGGTCCAGGTCGCCCCCATGCCCGGGTGCAGGCCGAGGGCGGTGAAGTTCAGCCCGAGCCGGGCGTTCTCGGCGGCGATGCGCACGTCGCAGGCCAGGGCGACGCAGAATCCGGCGCCCACCGCGGCGCCGTTCAGGGCCGCGATCGTGGGGCAGGGCATCTCGCGCACCGACAGGAAGAGCTCGTAGAAGCCCCGCATGCGGTCGCGGATGGCCGGCCAGGCGTGGCCCGGGGCGGCCCGGCCCTCGGCGGCGCGGGCCTCGATCATCCCGAGGTCGCCCCCGGCCGAGAAGGCCCGGCCGGCGCCGGTCAGCACCAGGGCGCGCAGCGATTCGTCGCCCGCCAGATCGGCGATCCGGGCGGCGAAGGCCTCGCCCATGGCCTCGGTCATGGCGTTGCGGCGCTCGGGATCGTGGAAGGTGAGGACCGCGACGTCGTCGTCGCGGTCGAGGAGGAGGAGATCCGACATGGCGGGGCAGCCTAGCCGGCGAGGATACGCAGGGCATCGTCGCCGGCTTCCGAGACTTCGTCTCGGGTCCGGCTCCTCGCCGGCGAGGATACGCATGGCATCGTCGCCGGCTCCCGAGACTTCGTCTCGGGTCCGGCTCCTCGCCGGCGAGGATACGCAGGGCATCGTCGCCGGCTCCCGAAACGAAGCGGGCCCCGGCTCCACGCGGGAGCCGGGGCCCGGCATCTCGATCCCGCGCGTTCAGTCCGCCGAGCGGCGCAGGAAGGCGGGCACGTCCTTGTCCTCTTCGTCGTCGTCCTGTCCGCGCCGGATGAAGGTCGGCACGTCGAGCTCGTCCTCGAAGGGCGAGACGAAGTCCTCGCTCCGGAGCCGCTGCTCGGGCTTCTGGGACGGCGGCTCCACCAGCTCGCTGAACTCGGCCTGGGTGGGCACCTGGGGCTGCTCCGCCGCCGGCGCGCGCTCGACGATGGGCGCCGGCGCCTCGCGGCGCAGGGGCATCACGTTGCCGCTGCTCCGCTCCGTCGTGCGTCCCTCGTCGCCCCGACCCCGGCGCATGCGGCCGCCGTCGAGGCCGGTGGCGATCACCGTCACCCGCATCTCGCCCTCGGGCACCGCCTCGTCGATGACCGCGCCGAAGATGATGTTGGCGTCCTCGTGGGCCGCCTCCTGGATCAGGGTGGAGGCCTCGTTCACCTCGTAGAGGGTGAGGTCGGGGCCGCCGGTGATGTTGATCAGCACACCCTGGGCGCCGTCGATCGACAGGTCCTCGAGCAGCGGGCTCGAGATGGCGGCCCGCGACGCTTCCGCGGCGCGGTCCTCACCGCTCGCCGAGCCGGTGCCCATCAGCGCGACGCCCATCTCGTTCATGATCGTGCGGACGTCCGCGAAGTCCAGGTTGATGAGACCGTGGATCGTGATCAGGTCCGAGATGCCGCGCACGGCGTTGAAGAGCACCTCGTCGGCGAGGCTGAAGGCGTCCTTCACCGCCGTGTTCTTCCCCGCCAGCGCGAGCAGGCGCTGATTCGGGATGGTGATGACCGTGTCCACCACCCGGTGCAGCTCGTCGAGGCCGCGCTCGGCATGCTTCATGCGGACCCGACCCTCGAACATGAACGGCTTGGTCACCACGCCGACGGTGAGCGCTCCGATCTCGCGCGCCACCTCGGCCACGATCGGCGCTGCGCCGGTTCCGGTGCCGCCGCCGAGGCCCGCGGTCACGAACACCATGTCGGTTCCCTGCAGGATCTCCCGCAGGCGATCGCGCACCTCGAGGGCCGCACCGCGCCCCTTGTCGGGATCCGCGCCGCAGCCGAGGCCCCGGGTGATCTCGGTTCCCAGCTGGACCTTGTTGGACGCCAGGTTGTGTGTGAGCGCCTGGGCGTCGGTGTTGGCGACCACGAAGTCCACGCCTTCGAGGCCGTTGCGGATCATGTTGTTGAGGGCGTTGCCGCCTCCGCCGCCCACGCCGACCACCTTGATGGTCGCCTTCTGGTCCGCGGTGTCGTCGAACTCGAGGAGATCGCCCTCCTCGTCGTCGAAGCGATCCTCGTCCACCGCCGGCGGGGCGCTGCTGCGCCCCTCGCTGCTGTCGGGCCGCCCCTGCTGGGTCCCGCGGCCACGGTCGTCACGTCGCGAATTCCTCGCCATCTCTCACCCCCCCCGCGCGTCCAAGAGGACGCGCGGAATGTAACATGAAAACACGGTTTTTGTGCAATCGGTCCGGAGATTTCCCCGGTAGATCGCAGTCTTGGTCGGTCGCCGGGTTCGTTCCACCCCGGTTACTCGAACTCGCCGAAGAACCAGTCGCGCATCCGCTGCTTGACCCGTCCGAAGATGCCCTCGTCCCGGATCCGGAAGCGGGTGATCGGCCGGCTCCGGCCCCGGCCCGCGCCGAAGAGCGCGAGCCCCACCCCGGTGGCGTACATGGGGCTGCGAACCACGTCCTGGAGTCCGCCCACGTTCCGGGGCAGGCCCATGCGCACCGGCGCCTCGAAGATCTCCTCCGCCAGGTCGGCGAGGCCTTCCAGGGCGGAGCAGCCGCCGGTCAACACCACGCCCGAGGGCGTGCGATCTTCGAGCCCCGCCTTCACCAGCTCCTGGCGGGCGAGGCTCAGGATCTCGTCCACCCGGGGCTCGATGATCTCGCAGAGGATCTTGCGCGACACCTCCCGGGGGCGACGGCCCCCGACGCTCGGCACCGAGATGACGTCGTCGGTCGGGAGGAAGCGCGAGGCGGCGACACCGAAGCGCTTCTTGATCCGCTCCGCCTCCTCGAAGGGAGTGCGCAGGCCCACCGCGATGTCGTTCGAGATGTGGTAGCCCCCGAGCCCGAGCACCGAGGTGTGCTTGATCGATCCGTCGGCGAAGACCGCGAGGTCGGTCGTGCCGCCGCCGATGTCGACCAGACACACGCCGAGGTCGCGCTCGTCGTCGGCCAGCGACGCCTCCGCCGAGGCCAGCGGCTCGAGCACGATGTCGATCACGTTGAGCCCCGCCTTGTTGGCGCACTTCACGATGTTCTGGGCGCTGGTGACCGCGGCGGTGACGATGTGGATCTTCGCCTCGAGCCGCACTCCGCTCATGCCCAGGGGCTCGCGGATCCCGTCCTGATCGTCGATGATGAACTCCTGGGGAATGACGTGGATCACCTCCCGGTCCATCGGGATCGCGACCGCCTTGGCGGCGTCGATGACGCGCCGGACGTCCCCATCGGCGACCTCGCGGTCCTTGACCGCGACGACCCCATGGGAGTTGAAGCCCCGGATG
>Ga0055451_10001092_pt1 | contig 11018 bp, 5 predicted proteins | sample China_Galinas_PW_3_FD_57745 | JGI IMG/M metagenome (GOLD analysis project Ga0055451, IMG submission 57745) | Wetland microbial communities from San Francisco Bay, California, USA, that impact long-term carbon sequestration - China_Galinas_PWB_D2 | ecosystem: Environmental > Aquatic > Marine >... | reverse complement strand
GCGATCCTTTGATTCCATGGTGCGCTCGGCTCGGGCCAGCCACAAGCGCCACCGGGCACCTCGCTAGTCGACCGTCCGAAACTTCCACTCGTACTCGAGCTTGCGCCCCGCGTGCTCGAAGCTGACCTTGGCCGTGTACGTCTTCCTCTGCCTCAACGGCGAGCTCGGTACGAACCCGTACTCTCTCGGCCCGTGATACACGGCGAGCGGGCCCTCCGGCCAGATCTTGTGGCCTCGGATCTTCCGCTTGCGTTGGCGGAGCTCGATCTCGAACTTGGACACCCTCATCGGCCTCCCCTGCTCGGGCGACACGAACAACACCGTCACCGGGTACCCGCGCTTGTCGCCGTTCTGATCCTTCTCGGGCCAGGGGTGGGGGATCTCGCCCCAACGGTTGAAGTGAACGGGCACGTCGGCCATCCCTGCCGGAGGCCACACGATCAAGCGTCCGTCGCCGAGCGCCACCCCGGCCCGCTTCCAGAGCTTGGGGCCGGAGCCTTGCGGCATTGTCCCGCGCAGGATGTCGATCAGGCACGTGCCCTTGCGAAGCCCGATGCCGACCCGGTCGATCAGCAGATTGAGCAGCGATTGTCTGTGGTAGAACGTCGCAACGAACTCATCGACCGCGTCGGCCGCCGACGCCTTGCGGAACGCGATCACGCTCGAACGTCCGGCCTGATCGCCGATCTCGGAGTATCCCTCGCGGTCCTTGCGCTCGTTGTGCCCCTCGCTGACGTTGCCGCGCGCGGCCTGCTCCTGCAGCCACGCCTGATTGAGATTGACGTAGTCGGCGTGTGCGTCGCAGCCCGCGCACAGTTCCTCGCCGAGCCGGACCGGTGCGAGGCCGACGTAGTTGCGGACCTGATTGAGCCGCCAGACCGCGTGGTAGTAGTGGTACGGCCAGTCCTTCTTCGTGGCAGTCTCGAGCTCGAGCTCGCACTTCTTCTCGGTCCAACGGAACTGACCGTAGGGCGTGACGAGGAACCGAGGTGTCGGCGCGATACGGCAGGTGTCCGCGAACAGGATCCCGTCGACGTTCGGCGTGAAGTAGCGGCCGTCGCCATCGAGATCGACCCCGGTAAACCGCTGCTCGTCGAATACGAAGCTCGCGACCTTGCCGGCGGTCACGAACCAGGTCTCGGCCTGCCGGCGGAACCCGACCCGGCTCGGTTTGCCTTTCTCGCCGAGGTCGAGGACCTCGCCGGGCCTTGCGCTGACCCAGTGGCCGTGGCGCTGGACCCGCAACCGGTTGTGCTTGATCTCGTAGCCGATCTCGATGCCGGCCACGCGAATCGACGTCGAATCCACCGGGAGCAGGGTCCATGGCCGGGGGACCGGACTCGAGTCATCGGTCTTCTTCCGGACCCGTTTCCGCCGGGCCTCGATCTCGTAGACCGTGTACGGAACGTGCAGCTTGTCGGTCGCCTGCGTCGCAAGCGGTGCCAGGTCGGTCCACAATGCGAGCGCGGCGAGGACGGGCAAACAGACGTGTATCGGCGTCGAGCTCAAACCAATCCAGACTAACCGCGATCGTCCGGGGTCTGCCCGACGAATCACCGCAGCAAGCTGCGGCGATTTTGCGAGTAGCGACTACGGATAGGTCGCCCCCGGTGCGATGACCGTCCCGTTCTTGACCTTCGTCCCGGACAGGATCGTGGCGCCGTCGCCGACCTGCACGTCCTTGTCGATCTGGACGCCGTCACCGATCGTCACGTTGTTGCCGATGATGCTCCGGTCCTTGACCGTGAAGTCCACGCCGATCGTGCAGTTCGTGCCGATCGTGACGAACTTCTTGACGAGCGCGTTGTCGCCGATCGTCGTGCCGGTGCCGATGCTGCACTGTTGCTCGTAGGACGAGTCGGCGCCGATGACGGCGCCGTCCGCGATCTCGGCCTGGTTGTGGATCCAGGTGGTGTCCGGGATCACCGGCGGCAGCGGAGTCGGGTCCGACGACCCGGACCCGTCGGACGGGGCGGGCGGCGTGACCTGCGTATCCGCGTATTCCGCACGAGGAATGATCGACAGGTACGCGAGCCTGTAGTTCGTCCCCGAGGCGCTCGGCCACTCGACCGCGATCTCGACCACCGCGACGTCGAGCGCCGACACGTTGGCGATCAGATCGCTCGTGCTGCCGTTGCCATCGAGATCGAGCGGCGGGCTCAGCTCGGCCTCGTCGGTGATCACGCGCGCTTTCAACGTGGCTCCGTCCATCAGGCCCTCGGGCAGTGCCAGCGTCTTGCCGGAGGCGAAGTCGGCGCACGCCGTGTTGAAGTTGGTCGCGCACATGTAGCGGAACTCTTCGATCGCGCTGACCATCGCGATGTTCGCGAGGTTGACTTCTTTCGCGCTGCGGGCGAGGAGCTGCGAACCGACCATGCTGCTGACGAGTCCGAGCATCCCGGTCATCAACACGACCATGGAAATGGTCATTTGGACGAGGCCGAAGCCGCGTTCGCGGGCGTCGAGCCGCCCGTCGTTGCGAGGATCGATGTCAGGATGATGATCCGTCGGTAGCGCGCTGTACATGCAGGTTCCCCCCGATTCTGCCTTGTAGCTCGTGTCGTAATCCGGAGGCGCGGTCTTGAGTCCCGAGTTGGAGCGGTTGAGACTCGCCTCATCGGATCGACGGTTCGGTCGCGTGCGAGCTACTTGTTCTTCTTGCGCCGCGGAAGCCGGATGCGCGGGTCGAACAGCTTCTCGGGCATCCGGAACGCCTTCGCGAGTGCCGCGAGCTCCTTGACCTTGTCGGGCTGTTTCGACGCGAGGTTCTTCGACTCGCCGATGTCATCGGCGAGGTTGTAGAGTTCGCCGTCGTTCGAGCCGCGGTCGTCGACGTAGCCGTAGAACTGTTTCTTGTCGGGCAGCACGTACTTCCACGGCCCCTTGCGAACGGCCTGCAGCTCGTTGCGGCAGAAGTAGTAGTAGTGGTCGCGGGCGCCTGTCTCGGACTTGCCGAGCAGGAGCCGGCTCTGGTCGACGCCATCGATGATGCGGTCGCTCGGAGGCTCGTATCCGGCGAGCTTGCCGAAGGTCGGCAGGAAGTCGATCGTCGCGAAGATCGCGTCGGTCGTGCGTCCGGCCGGCACGTGGCCCGGCCAGCGGACCAGGCACGGTACGCGAATCCCGCCCTCGTAGGTCGATCCCTTGCCCTCGCGCAGCGGCCCCGAGGAGCCCCACGCGATCTGGCCCTTGTGGCGGGGTCGGAGTCGGTCCTGGAAGTTGTTCCACGGCCCGTTGTCGCTCGTGAAGATCACGAGGGTGTCGTCACGCAGACCGAGCTCGTCGATCGTGTCGAGCAGGCGCCCGGTCTCGTAGTCGAGCTCCTCGACCGCGTCGCCGTAGAGCCCGCCCTTCGACTTGCCCTTGAACGAGGCCGAAGCGTCGACGACCGAGTGGACCATCGTGTGCGCGAGGTAGAGCAGGAACCGGTGATCCTTGTTCCGCCGCACGAACTCGATGGCCTTGTCGGTGTACCTGTGCGTCAGGCTGCCCATGTCGGTGGTCATCTCGATGCGCTTGTTGTCCTCGTGGAGAACGACCCTCGCGTTGTCGTTGGCCCCGAGCGTGCCCCAGAAGTAGTCGAAGCCCTTGGCGTTGGGCATCCGAGGTTTGATCGCGGCGCGGTTCGACACGTCCCACTTGCCGATGCACGCCGTGCGATAACCGACCTTCTTCAGCAGCTCGGCCAGCGTCACCTCGGTGGCCGGCATCGACCAACCGCCGCTGCGGATCGGGTAGCGCCCGGTCAGGAGCGCGGAGCGCGACGGGCCGCAAACGACCTGCGCGTAGAAGCTCGTGAACCGTGTGCCCTCCTCCGCGAGGCTGTCGATCCGCGGCGTCTTGATCTTCGTCGACCCGAAGCAGCCCAAGTCGCCGTATCCCTGGTCGTCGGTGAACACGATTACCAAGTTGGGGCGGTCGGCCGCGGCGGCGGCGCTCGCCAGCGCGAGAGCTGCGAGCAGGGACAGGGCAAGGGAGCGTGGTGTGGACTTCATCGGGGCGCTCGTTGGATCGATGGTTCGTGAGTCGGCGTAAGATAACGCCGTTCGAGCGCGCGCGGCGGTGGTTCTCGGTGTTCAGCCGATTTCTTGGATCGCGTAGTTGACCGCGTCGCGGATCGCCGGGACCGAGTCCTTGCGCGCGGCCAGAAGCGCCTCGTGGGCCTCGGGCAGATTCAGGCGGACGAGCGCGTGGACCGCAGCGAGACGCGCAGCGTCGGGGGCTCCGGCGATCAGGCCGAACAGACGCGGCCGCCGGCGCAGGAGCTGCGTGAGCGGAACGACGGCGCGATCACTGCCGGTCGTGCCGAGCCACTTGCACGCCGCGTTCAACACTTGCTCGTCTTGCGACTCGCTCATCAGGTCGGAGACGTGATCGATGAGGTCGGTGTCCCCGAGCTTCGCGAGGCACGCGAGCGCGCTGATCACGATGCGCGGGTCGGAGTCCGCGAGCGCGCTGCTCAGGAACGCGGTTGCGTTGGCGTGCTGCAGGCGTGACATCAAGTCGGTCAGCTCTCCGCGGACTCGCGGGGTCGAATCCAGGAGCAGAAAGAAGAAGTCCCGCCGGGGTGCCGGCTCGATCATCTCGAACACCGAAAGGAATCGGCACAGTCGAGGTGTTTCGGCCTGCTGGAGCTGTTGCCTCAGAGCGACCGTGTACGAGCGGCCGGGCGACTGGAGCAGCCGGGCGACGCTTCGCGCCGAGTCGGTATCCGAGCAGTCTCCGATCATCCCCAAGAGATCGGACTCGAGGTCGTGCACGAGGCTTCGGATCGGAGTCGAGAAGCGGTTGTTCCGTGACTTGTTGTCCCTGGTGCTCGCCAAGGCTCCTGCGATTCGCGCGGCTCGGTCGGGCGATTCGCGTTCGAGAAGGCGCTCGATGATCAGGGCCGACAGCTCGACTTCCGCGGCGAACGGCTTGGCATCGTCCTCGTGAACGAGAGCCCGCGGCAAGATGCCGGCTACGAGATCGAACAGCCAGTGCGTTTCTCCGCTTCGGGGTTGCAGGACTCCGATGGCCACGCGCGCGGCCATCTCGCGCACGCGTTTGTCTTCGTGCTCGAGGGCCTCGGCGATCCGGCCCCAGACCCGTTGGATCGCTTCCTCGCGCTTCTCGGGGCTCAACTCCTGGATCCGTTGAGACAGGTCGCGTTGGAATTCCGTGTCGAGGAACTCGTCGAGCCCCGTTGCGAGCCACTCGGATACCTGATCCTCCTCCTCCTCCGCTTGGTCCTGTGGTTCTTCCTCGTCCTCGTCGAGCGGGACCCCCGCACGCACCGTGCTCTTGTCGGCGCCTGCGGCCGCGTACGTCTTCGTGCCGACTTCGATCGTCCTGATCCCGTGCCCGTCGAGCACGCCTTGCCAGAAGTCCGGCGTCAGCTCCGCGCGCGACGGCGGATCCGCCAACTGTTCGAGGAAGCTGCGAAGCTCGGCCCGCGTGACCCCCGCGCGCACGGTCAGGCTGGTCAAGCCACCGGCTTCGATCAGGCGGTCGAGCACTTCGATCGTGACGCCGAACGTGCGTGGCTTGGCTCGAATCGCGTTGATGACGATTTGGCCCTCCGCCTTGCCGATCGTGAGGCTCGGCACCTCGCGGAACAGCTCGTCGATCTGCTGTTCGAGGGCGTCGAGCGTCGTCGTGATCAGCTCGCTCTCTTTGGGATACAGTCGGATGTTGTCGACGACCGCGGTCAGCGAACGCAGCACGTTGCGCACGATCGGGAGGTGGGACTCGTCGAGACGATCGCTCTGCTCACGCCGCCACCCCGGATGCCGATCCTCGCTTTCGAGATAGATGACCGGGAAGATGCGGACGTGCTCGATCCCGGCTTGGGACAACCGGTCCGACCACGAGTGCTCGTCGCTCGTTCCGGCCTGCGCCGGACCGCTCAGGATCTGGAGCAGCGCGTACAGGTCGGCGTCGGTGATTCCCCGTTGGAACGTGCACCGTCGAACGCCGTGGTCATTGAAGATCTGCAGCAGCTCGTTCTTGGCCTGCGCGGTAGCCCGGTCATCGATGTCTTTGCCGTTGAGCCTCAGAGACTTGTCGAGCTCGGTGAACCCGATCGCCTCCGTGGCCGCGAGAGCCTCGCCGAGCGTCGCGTTGGCGTTCGCGATGCTCTGCTCGAGGAGTTGGTTGCCGGCCGGGTAGAGTCGCAGGTTCTTGATCGCGACGGGGAGGCTTCTCAGGAATTTGAGGGCTGCTTCGGTAGCCCCTTCATCGAGCGGTTCGAGACCGGACTCGGTTCCGAGCGCGCTGGGATCGATCGGCGCAAACAGCTGGTCCGAGACCTCCTGGACCCGCTGCGTGTAGAACTCCGCCTTGTTCGAATCGTCGGAACGCTCGAAGTGATACGCGAGGGTCCCGAGGACCTGGTCGACCCGGTCACCTGCGAGCCGCTCCGCTGCTTCACCGACCGCGCGGTGTGTCTTCTTGCGCTCGGCCCTGCGCAGGCCGGCGTACACGACCTCACGGAAGCACTGACTGAGGAACCGGACATCGTCTTCGTCCGCAATGCCCTCCTGGGAGTCGAACACCCGGTTCTTCTTGCCACGGTCTACGAGCTCTTGCGTCTCTCCGGGATCCTTGCCGAGGACGTCGGCGAGCAAGGTGAGGTCGAAGCTCGGACCCGCGACCGCCGCCTTGGAGATCAACGCGCGAGTCTCGGGGTCGAGAGCTTCGATGCCTTGCCGGACCGCCGATTCGAGCGACGCGGGGATGTCGCCCGGCGGCACGGCATCCAGGTTCCATGCGTCGTCGACGAGCCGCAGGCTTCCCCGCGCGATCAGGCTCTTGATCGTCTCCTCGACGAAGAGCGGGATTCCCTGGCTGGCTTCGTACATCCGCTGCAGGAAGGCCGGGGATGGTTTGTAGTCGCCGAGGATCTGTCCGAACATCTCCTCGAGGTCCGTCGGCATGAGCGGGCACAAGCCGATCAGCACGAAGCTCGGGAACTCGCACAGGGCTTCGATCAGGTTCGGCAGCCACGAAGAATACGAGCGGCCGTGCTCGTCGAAGATGTCCGCGCGACAGGCGGCGTAGACGATGAGGTTGCCGACCTCGTCGGAGACCATGCGCGCCAGCACGGCGAGGCTGGCCGGATCCGCGAATTGGGCTTCGTCGAGGAACAGGAACAGCGGCTCGCTCTCCGACAGAAGCGACAAGACCTCGACCATGCCGTCGAAGATGTGGCCTCTTCGGTCCGCCGGATCGATGTGGCCCTCCGGGGGCGGGGTGTCGCCGAGGCCGGGCAGCAGCTTTCCGAGGGCGTGCAGGTAGTCGTTCGACAACCGGCTTCGCAGCAACTCCAAGCTGTCCGGCTCCTGTGTGAGGCACTCTCGGATGCTGTGGGCGAGCGTGCTGTAGGGCGTGGTTTGTTGTGCCTCGGTGCAGAGTCGGAAGAAGCACCGGAGGTCGCGGGCTTCGGGACTCTGCATGACCTCGGTGAGCAAGCGGCTCTTGCCGAGGCCTGGCTCGCCCGCGATCAGCAAGAAGCGATGCATCGAGTTCGAGCGCTCCTGAATCGGGCGCTGCAGCTCCTCGATCTCGGTTTCTCGCCCGACGATCTCGCCGGTCGACAGTCTCCGAATGAGCGCTTCCTCCGGCGAGAGCTCGACACCCTCGGCCCGGGAGACGCAGTTCTTGCCGAGGCGCTTCGACTCGTAGAGCGCGCGGTCCGCTGCCTCGATCAGGTCTCCCGCCGACGACCCGTCTTCGGGCCACGAGGCGACTCCTACGCTCACAAACAGTGGAACCCCGTCGGGGACCTTGGGAGTTACGAACGGTGTCGCGGCTACGCATTCGCGAACGGCTTCCGCCTGGATCATTCCCGCCTCGGCATCGACGCCTTCGAGGAACAGGAAGAACTCGTCGCCCGCGAATCGAATCGCGTAACTGCCGGCCGGGAGCTCTTCGCGGACCCGCGTCGCGAGCTCCTTGAGGATCAGGTCGCCATCCATGTGGCCGTACGTGTCGTTGACCTGCTTGAACCCGTCGAGGTCCAACATGATCACGCACAACGGTGTGCGACTCTCGAGGAACTGCTGCAGGCGATCCCGCAGGTACTGCCGCATGAACCGACGGTTGTAGAGTCCCGTCAGCTCGTCGACGAAGATGAGTCGCGATGCTTCCCTTAGTCCACTTATGGTCATGCCTAGGCCTTTCATCCCTTTTCGGAAGGATGAGGGCTTCGGGATGAGCGTAGAGCGGCAAGTGCGACTGTAGCTTTACGCGACAGTCGGCTCAGAACTGCTGCGGCGGCTCCGGCTTGTTGTCGAGCACCGACTCGATCCGCTCCTGGATCTCGTCCGTCAACTCGGGCACGAGGTCGAGCGCGGTCAGGTTCTCCTGGAGCTGCGCGGGTTTCGAAGCACCCAGGATCACCGTGCTGACGTTCGGATTGAGCAGGCACCACGCGATGGCCAGCCTGGGCAGCGTGGTGTCGAGATCGTGCGCAATCGTCACCAGCTCATTGGCCTTCGCGACCCACGTTTGCCCTTCGTCACTCTCGAGTCGATCGCGCAGGAACCCGTACTGCGGCAGCGTCATGCGCGAACCTTCGGGGATCCCGTCCGCGTATTTCCCGGTCAGGATCCCCGACGCGAGCGGGGACCAGATCGTCGTGCCTATGCCAACGGTCTCGTAGAGACGGTGGAACTCGCGCTCGACCTTCTCGCGCACGAACATGTTGTACTGCGGCTGCTCCATCGACGGTCCTTGCAGACCGAGCGAGCGCGCGACTCCACTCCCCTCGGCGATCTGCCCGGCGGACCACTCCGACGTGCCCCAATACAGGACCTTGCCCTGCGCGATCAGATCGTTCATCGCGCGCACGGTCTCCTCGATCGGGGTCGCGAGATCGGGGCGATGGCAGAAGAACAGGTCCAGGTAGTCGACTTGCAGGCGTTTCAGCGCCGCATGGCAGGCATCGTGGATGTGCTTTCGCGACAACCCGCGCTGCGTCGGGAGCTGGCCGCCCCAGAACACCTTCGAGGAGACGCAGTAGGTGTCGCGTCGCCAGCCGAGGTCGGCGAGGGCCTCGCCCATGATCCGTTCCGATTCGCCCTGCGCGTAGACTTCCGCGTTGTCGAAGAAGTTCACACCGGCGTCGTACGCCATCTTCAAGAGCTCCCGGGCCCCGCCGGTGTCGATCTGAAACGAGAAGGTCACCCACGATCCGAACGAGAGAGCGCTGACCTTGAGGCCGGCCTTGCCTAGTCGTCTGTATTCCATGGCCGGAGTCTAGCGGACTTCTCGGTTCAGCGCGCGAGGTTCGCCATCGTGTCGAGCAGGCTCATCGCATAGGCGAATCCCGCCCAGCCGACCGGCGACAGAAGCGTGCCCCCGGAAAGCGTGAGCCGGTAGCCGAACTCTGTCTCGTCCGCGACGAGGACCTCTCGACTGAGGCCCTTCATCGCGTTGGGCAGCGACGTCATCAGACTCGCCAGAACCGTCTCCATTCCGCCGGCGCGCCCGCCGGGGCCGACGCCGAGCATGAACAACGGGATGAGTTGGCCCATGACCCCGGCCGCGCCGAGGCCCTTGGAGAGCCTTTCGAAGTCCATGTAGACTTCGAGCGGACGGTCCTTCTCGGCGCCGAGCGCGGCGACGAACTCCGGCAGCTTGGCGAGCACCTCGCCGCTCTTCTGGGCCTTGCGGATCTGCTTGAGGCTCTTGGGATTGCAACCGACGACTAGGTGTCCGGCGATCTCGGTCGCCGACAGGAACCCGCCGCCGAGGAGCCGCATGGCGATGCCGGTCTGGGTCGGTGCGTCGGGGAAGTAGTCGCGCAGCCGCAGATACGACACGCTGTCCTCGCCCTTCCCGTAGGCGCGCATCTTGGTTTCGCTACGGGCGGCCCCGCCGAGGCGGGTGAGCAGCGCGGCGAACTGGTTCAGCGTCGTCTTGACCGCGTCCTTGCGCTCCCCGAGCGGGAACACGAACACGGGTTCGAACAGTGGGCTGCCGGCTGCCGGCGGAACGATGGCGACGACGAGTTCCGTGAGCCCGTCGAGCAAGGCCTTGTGCCGCGCTTTGCCGCCGAGGCCGGTGACGCCGCGGGTGATCCGCAAAGCGAGGTCCATCTCGTCGGGCGAGATCCGATTGATCTTGGCGATTCGGGACAACCAGTTCTGCAACTCCACCGGATCGAAGCCGACTTTGGCGCACGCGATCGTGCCTTCGGGTAACAGGCCGGCGGCCTGTCGGATGCCGAACCCCGTCGACCTGAAGACCCGGAACAGGCTGCGTTCCTCTTTGCCGTCGTGAAGCTCGATCTCCTCGCGCAGCGCGACCGATGCGTCGTCGGCCTTCGTCGCGATCAGATCACTGCGCGCCCCGACGAAGCTGCCGAACCCGGCCTCGACCATCTCCGCGCGCATGCGCTCCGGCGTGGACGACTTGTTGTCGCGGGCCTTGCCGAACTGCATCTGCAGTCGGGCGACGAGCTGCTCGTTTTCGGCCAGCTTCCGCGGGTGACCGATGTACTCGAACTTCTCCCCGCGTTTCCCCACTCCCAAGAGGTCGGCGAGCAGCTGCTGAACGTCCTGCTTGCTGCCCTTGCGCGTGTAGCTGAGTGCGTGGAACACGGCCTGGCGCGACTTGTATGCGAACGCGAAGCTGTCGTTCCAGTAGCTCCATTCGTTGGGTCCGAGGTTCTGGTCGAAGTCGAGCCAGTATGCGCGCACCGGAGTGTCGGCCAGCGGTTCGTCGACGATCCTCGTTGCCGGGCGCGGGCCGTAGAACGAGCGGTTGTCCCCGGCCGTGGCATCCTTCGCGTTCGGGTCGGCGCGGAACAGGGACAGGATCCGCTGCGGATGGTCGCGCAGCGGCGCGCTCTTGCTGGCCATCCCCGAGAGGCTGATCCCCATGCCGTGCTTCCGTTCTGACGGGAACACCGTGGCCACGACGAAGCCCCGGTCGAAGTCCATCAGCAGCTTGACCAGCTGACTGCGCTTCTGCATCAAGCGAGGGAACAGCCGGCCCCTCGCGGCCCCGGCCTTCAATGCCGCGCGGACGGG
>Ga0055451_10001087_pt1 | contig 11046 bp, 8 predicted proteins | sample China_Galinas_PW_3_FD_57745 | JGI IMG/M metagenome (GOLD analysis project Ga0055451, IMG submission 57745) | Wetland microbial communities from San Francisco Bay, California, USA, that impact long-term carbon sequestration - China_Galinas_PWB_D2 | ecosystem: Environmental > Aquatic > Marine >... | reverse complement strand
GCTCATCATAATCGGTTAACGCTTTTCTCAATTCCCTCGCCTGTTCAAGAGTCCTCGGAAAACCATCAAAAATAAATCCGGGCCCATCCTGGTTTTCTTCAAGCCTGTTCCGGATCATTCTAATCACGATCTTATCTGATACCAGTTCTCCTTTATCCATGATCTTTTTGGCTTTAATACCCAGCTCTGTCTCGGCAGCGACCTCCTCACGTAACAAATCGCCGGTTGAAATATGAACCAGACCGAATTGAGCAATAATCTTTTCTGATTGGGTTCCCTTTCCCGAACCCGGAGGGCCAAATAATACAATATTCAACATAATTTAACTTGATTTTTTAGTGCTCCCAAAAATACTAAACATTTACCTCAATCATCAACCAACCTGTATATATCCCTGAAATTTCTTCCATAACCTTCATAATCCAATCCGTACCCGATAATAAAGTTATTGGGGATCTCCATTCCAACATAATCGAGCTTAACCTCTTTTAGCGCAGCATCAGGTTTATAAAGGAAAGTCGCTACTTTGATTTTTTCAGGTTCATAGCCAGACAATTGCCTGATGATTGTCTCAAGTGTCACACCTGTATCCACTATATCTTCAAGTACAACTACTACCCGGTCCTTTAAATCACGATTGATCCCAATAAGTTGTTTGACACTTCCCGTTGATTGGGTACCGCTGTAGGAAGCCAGTTTAAGGAAGCTAATCTGGCAGGGAAATGTGAGCTGTTTGTAAAGGTCCCCCGCGAACATGAATGCCCCGTTCAGAATGCCAAGAAAGATCGGATCCTGCCTGGCCAGATCACTGTTCATCTCTCCAGCTATTCGTGTCACCTCTCTTTGAATCTCCTTTTCCGTTATAAATGGTTTGAAAAATTTATCGTGAACCCGAATAATGTTATTATCCATATGAAATAATTTATATTAAAATAGTCATCAAAACAGAGGAATAAAAATAATTGTAAATTCGTTGGCTGATACCCATTAAAAAAATACATAAACAGATGAATCCTCAAGTTAGTATAATTATGGGAAGCACTTCGGATCTTCCCATTATGGAACAGGCAGCAAAGCTGCTGGATGAATTTGAGATCCCTTTTGAGATCAACGCACTATCGGCACACAGAACACCTGATCAGGCTATGGAATTTGCCAGGAATGCTGCCGGAAGGGGAATAAGGGTTATTATTGCCGGAGCAGGAGGAGCGGCGCACCTTCCCGGGGTTGTGGCGGCACTCACACCACTGCCGGTGATTGGAGTTCCTATCAAAGCATCCATCTCCATAGATGGTTGGGATTCAATATTGAGTATCCTGCAGATGCCCCCCGGGATTCCCGTTGCCACGGTGGGCCTTGACGGAGCAAGAAATGCAGGGATTCTGGCTGCCCAGATTGTGGGAACAGGTGATCCGGCTGTGATGGAGAAGATGTTGAAATTCAAGGAGGGCCTGGCCTCCAAGATTGTAAAGGCCAACGAGGAGTTGAAGGCTGTCAGGTATAAATTTAAAACCAATTGATGATACAATGATATCACCACCAGGGTTGATGCTGAAAAGACCGGGAATATTTATCCCGGTCTTTTTTTTGTCCCTTTTTTCTATACAGGCCACTTGCCAGTGGCCCTGGCCGGAAGCTGGTTCAGCAGCACTGGGAGGCTGCTATGTAACAGGTCATGGTTTTTCCTGTGGTGGCCAGAACCAGGCAGGATTGGGCTTTATAGAAAACTCCTCTTTCACCTTCCAGCATTGCAGGCCCTACCTGCTCAAGGAGATAGGTATTTCAACTCTGTCAGGACAATTCAAAACCGGTACAGGAGCACTGGGTATCTCGATAGCCTCCCGTGGAATCAAAGGATTCATGCAGACCTCGATGTGGTTCTCCTATGGTATGAAATTAAATCCCGTTATCAGTGCCGGCGTGGGGATTCACCTCTGGAATTGGGCTCTTCCGGAACAGTTCATTTACGCTCCCGGAATCAGCTTTGCCCTGGGCCTTCAGATCAGGATCAATGATCACTGGAGGTTGGGTGGCGGACTCTTTCATCCCGCCGGATGGTATGGACAGCCCACCTTTCCCATTCAACAAAGTGTGGCCATTGAAACTGGCTTTTCATATACATTTCTCGATTCAGGTCACCTCTACTCTGAAATTCATCTTCAACCTGGTAAAGGCCTTACACTTTGCAACGGTCTGGATTGGACATTCCATCAGAATACCATTTTAAGAACAGGGGTCAGTACTAACCCTTTTGCTTTTTCGTGGGGTATCGCCCAGAAATTCAAAGGATGGGTAATGGAATTTTCATTCCAGTGCCGGACCGGCTCTGGCGTCGCACCTCTTACATCCATTTCACATGCATGGTAGCTTTAGACAACGGCTGCTTTTATTCATGTTGTGGATTCCTGTTCATTTGAATGCCCAACAACCGAACCTGGCCACCCAGGCAATTGAAGATCTGCTATACAGCAACGAGACCGATGTTGCTCCTGAATCACTTTATCACGATCCGGCAGAACCTGACCTCCTGCCTTTGAACCTGAACAGCAGTTCCCCTGAAGAACTGGAAAGAACTGGCCTGTTCACTCCCTACCAGCTTAACAACCTTTTGGAATACCGCGAAAAGTACGGGAATATATACTCTATTTACGAGCTGGCAACGATTCCGGGTTTTCACCCATCAAAGTTGAAGGAAATCCAGTCATTCATTATGACTGGTCCGGACCGAAATCAAAATAAAAAGGTCCCTTTACACCACATGCTCATGATCGATCTTGGAAGATCTCTGCCAGTCAGCAAGGACAATCTCATAGACACCATTTCCCTGGAAAATTCTTCATTCGCCGGCCCCCTTCTGAACACAACTGTCAGGATTAGGTCCCATCCGCTTAAGAACCTCTCTCTCGCAGTTACCTATGATAAGGATTCCGGAGAACCATTCATATACGGACAAAGGCCCCAGTTTCTATCGGGATACCTTTGTTTCACGGGAAACGGGACCGTCAAACAACTGGTTGCTGGTAACTTCAGAATGAACCTGGGACTGGGCCTTGTCAATGGAGCAGGATTCATCCATCAGGCAGGTAAACTAACTGTAAACCGTCATTCCCTATCGATGCTCAAACCTTATGCCTCTAAAACTGAAACAATGTTTGAGCAGGGAATCGCCTGTCAACTGGATCTGAATAAGGTTGAACTTATGACATGGATATCCAGCATGAGATTGAGCCTGTCTCCAGATGCATTCACTGAAAACGGGGATGCAGACAGGTGGCTCGAATTTCAGCGAACAACCGGTCTTTTCAGAACTACCGGGGAGTCAGAAGGAAGGGATCTGGCTTTGAAATTGCACTGGGGTTTACAGACTGTGTACAGGACCAACCGGCTGGCAATAGGGATCATGGGCAGTTCGGAAAGGATCTTTCCAACCAAAAAGGCAATGCAGTATCTGGCATCCAATCCAGGTCCATCAGTGAACAGAAAAGCCAGCCTGCATGGAAACTGGCAGAAGAACCGGATCCAGATATTTGGTGAACTCGCTTCCTGTGATTATCGCTCGATGGCTTTCCTCCTAGGTACGAATTATTATTTTAACGACTTTGTACAGGGGGGACTTTTGTTACATCATTATGGAGTTGAATACAGGGGATCAAATCCTTCTTCATATGGTTCGGGAAGCAAAATCAAAAACGAACAGGGAGTTGCATTTTATATGCATGTTGAGACTGGGAGATTCTTAACGGCCGAGATGACAGGTGAACTATTCCGGTATCCTTCGCCCAGATATCTCACCAACGTACCCTCCACGGGATCCAGACTGGATCTCACTCTTGGGAACCCGGTTAATAACCTTATCCACTGGAGACTCCGGGTAGTAAACAAATCCATTCAGACTACACCTCTCGATGAGAATACTGGGATCCGCCCGCTCCTGGATTCAAGGGTTACCAGGCTGGATGGACGGTTGATCTATTTCCATGGGGCCCTTTTCAACTGGCAGTCAAGATTGGTGATTTCTTTTTATTCACATCAACAGGAAATATTTCCGGGATATGCAGTCCTTCACCAGATAACGCTTGGCTCATCCAGGAAACTAAAAACTACAGTTCAGGTTGTGTTATTCCAGGTAGCTGAGTGGGAAAACAGGATCTACCTTTATGAACCCGGTCTCTATTATAGCTTCAGTTTTCCGGCTTTTTACGGACAGGGACAAAAAACCACCCTGTTGCTAACATTAAAACCATTACGCAGGATCACTCTATCAGCAAAAATTTCCGGAGTTACGAACAGGAATATTCCCCATTGGGAATCAGCACTGCAATTACGTGTGAACCTTTAATCGAATTTAATATCCAGAATGTGTATCTGAAGATTGATCCTCCCCCTGAATTCATTTTCGAGCAGCTGATAACAGATGTCAAACGGAGCCCCCTTATTAATCCTCTCAAAAATACTTCCCTGGTGAAACCCGATGGCAGGCATCACTTTAAAGGGATTCTCCTCCTGGATCAGGGTTAATTTCAAATGCTCTCCATTGGACCCGACTGTTCTTCCATATCCATTATCTACCACATTCTCCGAAAGAAATACGGGACTGTTGTTTTCAGGGCCAAAGGGCTGGAACTGTTTTAAGATCCTGAAGAATTTATCCGTAATATCTTTCAGTTGCAGCTCAGTATCAATCTCTATAACAGGTATAAGTTGTTCCGGATGAATTGTATCGCATACAATTTTCTCAAACCGCTCCCTGAATTTTGGAAGATTTTGAACCTTCATGGTCAACCCTGCTGCATACTTATGTCCGCCGAAATTCTCAAGAAGGTCATTGCAGGATTCAATTGCCTGATAGAGATCGAAGCCGTTCACGGACCGGGCCGATCCCGTTACCAGTCCGTTGGACCTGGTAAGTATCACAGTGGGCCGGTAATAATGATCAAGTAGCCTTGAGGCCACGATGCCGATCACTCCTTTATGCCATTCAGGATTATACAGGACTGTTGAGTTCTTCTCCTTCATTGATTCATCGCTCTGGATCATCTCAATGGCCTGTTTGGTGATCTCTGTATCGATGTTCCTCCGGTCCAGGTTGAAATTATTTATCTTTTTACTGATGATTTGAGCTTCGGTACCCTTATCGCAAACCAGCAGATCCACTGATTTTTTACCAGATTCCATTCTCCCGGCCGCATTGATCCGTGGTCCGATCTTAAAAACGATATCTTCAATAGTTATACCCGATCTGTCAATGCCGGCAACCTCCTTAATGGCTTTCAACCCAATGGATGGATCATCGTTCAGTTTCTTCAATCCATAATAGGCCATGATCCTGTTCTCACCCGTGATGGGAACAATGTCGGAAGCAATGCTGACCACCACCAGATCCAGATAATCGTATATCCTGCCGGCATCCAATCCGCTCTTTATACCATAAGCCTGGACAAGCTTTAATCCGACCCCACATCCTGAAAGCTCCTTATAGGGATAGGTACATCCCTCCTGTTTGGGGTCCAGTACAGCTACAGCATCCGGTATCTCATCCCCGGGATTGTGGTGATCACAAATAATAAACTCCACACCCTTGGTTTGTGCATATTTGATCTTATCCACCGCCTTGATTCCACAGTCAAGTGCAATGATCAGGCTGAATCCATTTGCAACTGCATAATCAATCCCTTTCAATGATATCCCGTACCCCTCATGATACCTGTCTGGGATATAGTAATCGATCTCCCTGAAATGATCCTTGAAACATGAATAGACCAGCGCAACAGCGGTTGTGCCATCCACATCATAATCTCCGTAGATCAATACCTTCTCATCGGATTGGACAGCTTCCTGAATGCGCGTTATAGCCCGGTCCATATCCTTCATCAGGAATGGATCGTGCAGATTGCCGAGGTCGGGACGGAAAAATTCCCTGGCCTCACTGTAACTCCTAATATTGCGTTGTATAAGTAACTGGGAAAGTGGTTTATCGATGCCAAGTTCACTGGCCAGAGAATTGATCTCTTCATCATTCCCCGACGCTTTTATGACCCAGTTTTTATTCATGAACTTATGGAAATATGGCAGGCATCACCCCCCTGCTTCCTACAAAATTAACATAATCTTTTTTATACCTTTGTGACCTGAAAAATATTTAGAGAGATGCACCGTACCGAGCTCAGCGAACAGGAACAAATCAGGAGAAACTCCCTCGAGGAGATCAAGAAACTTGGCTTCAATCCCTATCCCCCTGAATTGGTTAAGATAAGTCATAAAGCTGCTGAAATCATATCTGGTTTTGATGAAAATGAGGATTCCCTGAAGGATATCTCGCTGGCTGGGAGGATCATGAGCAGGAGGATCATGGGAAGTGCCTCTTTTGCAGAGATCCAGGACTCATCAGGGAGGATCCAGATCTACCTGCGTCGTGATGATCTGTGTCCTGATGAAGATAAGACCTTATACAATACTGTTTTTAAAAAATTGCTCGATATCGGTGACATTATCGGTATCAGGGGATTTGCCTTCAGGACCCAGGTGGGTGAGATCTCTATCCATGTAAACGAACTGGTCATTCTGAGCAAGTCCATCCGACCGCTCCCCATTGTGAAGGAAGCGGATGGAAAGGTCTTTGATGCAGTCACCGACGCTGAGTACCGTTACCGCCAGCGCTATGTGGACCTGATCGTCAATCCGGGATCAAGGGAACTCTTCAGAAAAAGGACCCGGATCTATACCACATTGAGGAACCTCTTCAACGAAAGAGGTTACCTGGAGGTGGAGACTCCCATCCTTCAACCCATTCCCGGTGGTGCGGCTGCGCGACCCTTCATCACCCACCACAATTCTCTGGACATACCGCTTTATCTTCGCATTGCCAATGAACTCTACCTCAAAAGGCTCATCGTTGGAGGTTTCGACGGAGTGTATGAATTTTCCAAGGATTTCCGAAACGAGGGCATGGACCGGAACCACAATCCGGAATTTACGGTAATGGAGATCTACGTGGCCTATAACGACTATAAGTGGATGATGGATTTCACGGAGGAGATGATCGAGAGGGTGGCAATGGACCTGCACGGAACCACTAAAGTGAAGGTAGGTGATCAGGAAATCGATTTCAAGCGTCCGTTTAAAAGAATCACGATGCTGGATGCTATCAAGGAATATACGGGTTGTGATATCGCCGGTATGGATGAAATCGGACTTAGAAGTATAGCAGACTGCCTGAACGTTGAGCTGGATGACTCCATGGGCAAAGGGAAGATAATCGACGCCATCTTCAGTGAGAAAGTCGAACCTCATATGATTCAGCCCACTTTTATCACCGACTATCCGGTGGAGATGTCTCCGCTATGTAAGAAGCACCGTGAAAACCCTGAACTTACTGAAAGATTTGAGTTAATGGTTAATGGAAAGGAGCTTTGCAATGCATATACAGAACTGAACGATCCCATTGACCAGCTTGAGCGCTTCCAGCAACAATTAAGACTCTCTGAAAAAGGAGATGATGAGGCCATGTTCATAGACATGGATTTTGTTCGTGCACTTGAGTATGGCATGCCCCCCACCTCGGGCATGGGACTGGGGATGGATCGCCTTGTCATGCTGATGACCAACCAGAGCAGTATCCAGGAGGTACTCTTCTTCCCGCAAATGAAACCCGAGTCCAAACCTAACGCCCATGGCATGCCCTCCTATAAACCCTTCCTGGCGCTTGGCATCCCGGAGGAGTGGGTGGAACACCTGATGACCCTGGGATACGACTCTGTGGATAAGATCAAAGCCGAGGAAAAACCGGGTCGCCTCCACCAGAAGATGATGGGCTACCGCAAGAAGAACAAACTGGAGATCGGCACCGTCACCATGGAACAGGTATCGGAGTGGATCAGTTAATTACTAATGTGGAATTTAACGTCTTGATAGCCTTAACCATCCGGTTACTCAAAGCCTTTAGTTGTTCGTGAGATCGTCATCAATTCGTTCTTCCCCGGTTGGGGCTATTTTTTGTCACTTCGTTGTCACTTGGAATTCTTATTTTCCCGCTTTATTCTTTTCCACAACCTTATCCCTTAGATCAAGGTCTTCATAAATCGTTTTTCTCAATAAGCAATATCCAATCAGAATGAGAGTCGCTAATAATGAAATGATTGCGGAAAGTAATATGCATTTCGCTATAGGTTCTTTATGATTAGATATATAATTGCAATCTGTAACGGCTAGTGAAATCAATGAACAGAAAATAGTAAGCATGGTAAATAATGCAACAATAAATGACAATATCTTAATCCTATTTACATACTGCTCAGTAGTGCAAAATCTGTCCTGATACAGGTATTGAAAACCGCGTGCTCTAACCTTTTTAGTAAATCCATCTTCAATCTCCCTATTATTTAGAAATTTTTATATTTCTTTAATCTCAGCTATTCTCCCTGTAAACTCCTTCTTCGAGTCTTTTAATTTGCCATCCTTTCAAGATCTTATATGACTTTTTTTCTTTCCTACCTAATACAGTAAGTCCCTCCCCTACTAAAATTTTTTAGCCGTAACATTAAAATGAATGCAGCGTCAAAGTTGTAAAAGAAGAATTCATGAAAGCATACAACAAATTTTTTCTATCCTTTCTATTTCTCATTTTGTTAAGCACTTTGAATGGCCAGTCATCAGCCGATGAAAGAACTAAGACCATTTTAAGTGTAAAAACTTATGATGATAAGACCTTACCAGCTCAAATCATCAGTTCTGATAAGCGCAGTAAGAAATTAATTCTATTTATAAACGGAAGCACTCCATATGACGAGAAGGGTAACATAGGTGCTAATTGGACTAACGAAGGTAAAATAATAGCATTTAAACACGATTTTTATATTCGCTTTCTGGATGTTATGGTAAATAAGGGATATTCGGTAGCTACTATGGCAAAAAGAAGCTTTATATATCCAACCGAAATACCTCGCCCAAATTTCGCCGATCTGACTTTAGATATATATTATTTTATTCTCAATCTTAAAAAAAATGGCCATATCAATGACGAAAAGGACCTGGTGATTGTGGGTTACAGTGAAGGTAGCATAGTTGCGACTAAAGTTCTAAGCTATCTTAAAACAACACCTTATGCTTGCGTTTTGCTTGGTTCAGGTTCAAATCCAGTGAACTACAATAAACTTACGGTCGAAGATTTTTATATGACGGACATGATTCGCAAAAATAAGAACTGGAGCGATGACCAAATCCGGACCGAGATAAGTCAATTGGCTCAATTAAATGACAGTTTACTTAATATGGACGAAACAGAGTTCGAAAATGAATTTAAGAAGTCTAAACCTTTTGGTTTCGGTTTTGCTGATTGGGAATCTTATTATATAGATAAAGAACACCCTTTGTACAATGGAGCACCAAATCTAATTTATGCTAACATACCCGTATTAATTTGTATTGGTGATTTGGATTTAGCAATGCCTTTAGAAGGTGCAAAAAGAACTTATAACCAATTGTTAGATTATGGAATGAAAAAAGCGACACTTCGAGTTATCAAAGATGAGGTGCATCAATATAAAAAGTATGATGTTTTCGCCATAATTGACTCATGGATAAGTTCTAATTTTCATTCAACAGAATTCACACTAAGCGCAATGGATTCCTTATCCATCAAGAAGTATAATGAATCAAAAGAAATAATTAATGAAATATCTGCCCTGTCTTATTGTGGAGGTCAGCCCCAAAAATCTTTGTTATGCTACCAGAATGCCTTGGAAAGCAAGTATATGGAAGAAAGCAACTGGTTCAATCTTGGGGTAAAACTGTTTGCCAATAATTATATCGACGAGTCATTTGAGGCTTTTAAGCTCTCAAATGAAGATAACTTTATAGTGAGATTTGCTTCACTCACGTGGATGGGGCATATCAAAGATTTAAAAAAGGAGCGACAAGAAGCTCTTAAATATTATAAGGAAGCTTTAAAACATTATCCTGGATTTCCAGTTCAACATGATAATTGGAATATTGTAATTGATAATACGTGGATTGAAGAGAGAATCAGGCAACCTTTTACGGGTGTTAAATAAATATCAATGGAACACTAACTAAGATTGAATATAGTTTAGCATGCTGATATTGGAAGCATTTGCAAGGCAATAATTTATGCGACCAGTTGAGGATTGAATGGGAATGAAGTGAAACATTTGCCAATCCAAATTCAACCGTTAGTGTCCCTATATGATTGAAAATTTTGAAAGGTTATCGGGTGTAAATGCGATCCCGAACGATTATGAAAGATTGCTTGGGAATCAGAAATTCATCAATATGTTGCAGATTATAAATAATATTCGAACCTGGGCAATTCAGCTTAAAGAAGATTGTATTAAATAGAGCAACCGGGTAATCGATCTAATTGATATTGAGCTTGAAAAATAGTGCAGATAGTGATATAGGAACCAACTGGATCATATACTATTATTAGAGGCAAACAAAAGTTAAACAAGAAATGAAAATCAAGGATTCAAATATTACTAATAACGTTAAGGATATGGACAAGTCAATTCCCTTTTATGAATCCATTGGCTTTACCTTAAAACAACGCTGGAGCAATTACTATGCCCAGTTAACTGCACCCGGAATTGTCATCGGTTTACACCCCACTCTGGAGTCCAATTCTCAAGGGAATTCAGGAAATCTTTCTCTCGGTTTTACAACTGAGGATTTTGAAGATACTAAGAACGAATTAAATCAACTGGGAATAGAGGTGGTTGAAAGAACAGAAGAAGGTGGAGACTTCATTCATTTTCAAGACCCGGATGGCACATTTCTTTATTTTATTCACTTAAAATAGTAACCCCGTATTTTCATGGCGGAAGTATTACCTTTGCCTAAGGTATCATTGAAGAATTCATATTACAAACCAGCAAATATGAGTGACATGTGCAACTATAAAATACTACCTGAATTCCAGTTGGTTATAGGGATATATTCAGGCCAGGTCTCGGAAAAGGAGATCATATCATTAAAGGATAAAATTAAACACGATAAAGACTTCAGCTGGGATTACAATGTCCTGGATGACTT
>Ga0055451_10001084_pt1 | contig 11071 bp, 8 predicted proteins | sample China_Galinas_PW_3_FD_57745 | JGI IMG/M metagenome (GOLD analysis project Ga0055451, IMG submission 57745) | Wetland microbial communities from San Francisco Bay, California, USA, that impact long-term carbon sequestration - China_Galinas_PWB_D2 | ecosystem: Environmental > Aquatic > Marine >... | reverse complement strand
CCTGTATCCTGCCCTCGGCACCGTGCCGCCCTTCCGTGCGCTGAACTACCCGCCTCTGGTCCTCCTGCTCGCGCGTGGGCTCTCCGGGCTGGGTGTTCCGGAGCTCGCGGCGGGTCGTCTGGTCAACGACCTGGGCCTCGTGGTGCTGCTGGCCGGTGTCGGCTGGTGGGCACGGGCCCGTGGGACGCGCGGGGCGGCCTTGGCCGGGACCGTCGGCCTGCTGGGGGCAAGCTTTCCGTTGCTGTACGCCGCGGGACAGCTGCACATCGAGCTCTGGGCGGAGGGCGGCACCGTGTGGGGCTTCGCGCTCCTCGATCGCGGCAGGTTCCGCGGGGCGGGGGCGTTGGCCGGATGGGCGCTGGCGGCCGGCTGCTTCGCCAAACAGAGCCAAGCGGTGCTCGCGTTCGTTGCGTTGGCCTGGGCGTGGAGCCGGAGAAGGGAAGCGGCGCGTGCCGGCACGGTCGCCTTCGTGCTCACGGGTCTCGCGGGTGCCGGAGCCATCACCCTGGCCTGGGGGCCGCAGGCTTGGAAGCAGATGGTGACGTACACGGTGGGGACATACTCGCTGGCCAACCTGGGCCGTCAGATGCTCAGCTACGTGGCTCCGTGGATCGTGCTCCTGGCCTTCGCGGTCCGCGGGGCGCGGGTGGAAGGACGGAGGGCGTGGAGGGACGCGGCCTGGTGGTACTGGATGGCGGCGCTGGTCTGGGCCTTTTCCGCCGCACGTCGAGGCTCCTCGTATCCCTACTTCCTGGATCTGTATCTGGCCACGACCGTGTGGGTCGGACCACACCTCTTCGGCGGGGCCTCCCGCGGCTTTTCACGGACCTGGGTCGTTCTGCTCGCCGGGCAGGTCGTGCTGGCCGATCTCGGCGTCGCGGTGGCCGCGACCGTGAACCTCGGCCGGCTCGAGCGCATACAGAAACACCTTCCCTCGCTGTGCACGCTTCTGGACGGTCGAGGGCCGGTGCTGGGCGAGGAGCCCGGCGTTCTGCGGGCGTGCGGCCATGCCGCGATGATCGACCCCTTCATCACCACGTCCCTCGCGCGTCGGCGCCTCTGGGATCCGGTTCCGTTCGAGCGCTCCATCGGGCGGGCCCCGCTCGACCTGGCGGTGCTCCCGTTCGATCCGCGCAGGCCGGCGACCGGAGCGCACGCGGAGCGGTGGACGCCCGCCGCGCTGGCGGCGTTCCGTACCGCGAGCGTGGTGCGTGCCACGCCATCCGGAGAGTGGGTGCTCGAGTGGTGAGGTTCTGTCGGCGCGATCCCCTATCGAGCGTCACCGGTCGTACCAGATATCCTCGAGCACCTGGGTGCGGCGCTCCTGGTACTGGTCACCCGCCACCAGCACGATCCTGAAGTCGCCCGGTGACACGGGGGTGTACGCGTAGCTCGGATTTGGCGGACGTTCTCCCGCGACGTGCACGCCGCCGAGGCGGCGCGTGCGCTCGATCGTCCGCCGGTATCGCTCCTTCTCGGCCGCGGTGCGCTCCCGACGGGAGGTCATGTCCCATACGACCTGGTGCAGGCCGGCGCTCTTGGGCCCCTCGATCTCGTTGATCAGGCGGGCGCCGTCGTAGATCCGGATCTTCGGCGCGTCCCCCGCGGCCCGGCCGAGCCAGTAGTAGATCACCACGCCCTTGGGCCGGACTTCTCCGTCGTAGTTCTGCGAGCTGGTCACGTGGAAGTCGTTGTCGACCCACTCGATGCCCGGCCGCGTCGGGAAGAGATATGCCGGCGAGGCCACAACGTCCGGGGTCAGGCCCTCGAAGGGCTCGATGTCGGTGATCCAGAGGCCTCGCCCGTGCGTGGCCACCACCATCTCCTTGTCGCGCGGATGGATCCGCAGGTCCTGCACCGGGCTCGCCGGCATGTCGCCCCTCATCGAGGACCAGCTCCTTCCTCCGTCGAAGGAGATGTACACGCCGAACTCGGTGCCGACGAAGAGCAGGTTCGGGTTCTCGAAGTCCTCACGGATGACGTTGATCGGCTCGTCCGGCAGCCCGGCGGAGATCGACGTCCAGCTCTTGCCGTAGTCCGCCGTCTTGTAGAGGAACGGCCGGAAGTCGTCACGTCGATAGCCCGTGTACGACAGATAGGCGACGGCAGCGTCGGCGTTGGACGGCTCGATCCGGCTCACCCAGTAACCGGGGTTGTTCGGGATGTTGTCGTCGAGCTCGGTCCAGTGCTTCCCGAGATCCCGGGTGACCCAGACGTTTCCGTCGTCGGTGCCCGCCCAGAGCACGTTGCCGTCCACGGGAGACTCGGCGAACGAGACGATGGTGCAGTACTGGATGTTTCCGATCCCGATGACCTTCGCGGAATCGTTCGTGGTCAGATCGGGGCTGATCTCCTCCCAGCTCTCGCCGCGGTACGGGGAACGAAGTACGACGTTCGCCACGTGGTAGATCACGTCGGAATCGTGGCTCGAGACGACGATCGGCGCGTTCCAGTTCCAGCGCAAACGGGGCCGGCCCTCGGGCCGGGTATAGCGCACAGAGCGCCGCTCTCCGGTCTTCAGATCCAACCGCGAGATGGGCCCGAACTGTGACTCGGTGTACAGATAGCGGCCGTGACTCCAGTCGATGGCGTTGTACATGCCGTCACCGCCGCCTACGCGCTCCCAGGCCTCGAAGGGGATCGAGCTACCCCTGGAGTCGCTCGGGCCCTTGATGGAGCCGTTGTCCTGCAGGCCGCCGTAGATGTTGAAGGGTCGGTCGTTATCGAGCGTGATGTCGTAGTACTGGGCCAACGGAAGCTCGTCCGGATGATACCAGTGCCGGCCGCCGTCGTAGGTGACGCCCATGCCGTGGTCGTAGCCGAGGACGAGGTGTTTGGAGTTGCTTGGGTCGATCCACAGAGCGTGGTCGTCACCGCCGAAGCGGAACGCCCGCGTCCAATGCACGCCCCCGTCCGTCGACTCGTCGACGGTCGTGTTCAGCGAGTAGACGTGGTCGGGGTCGTTGGGGTCCACGCGGATCTGACCGTAGTAGTACGGGGGGCCGTCGCCCACGACCTTGCCCTTCTCGCTGATCTGCTTCCAGGTGGCGCCGGCGTCGTCGGAGCGGTACACGACGTTGCCGACGATCGGCTTCGAGGGGGGCACGCCTCGCCGCAGCTCGTCCGCCCGCCCGCTGTCCGGCACGCCCGGTGAATTGGCGTTCTCGATGACGGCATAGACGCGGTCGGGCATTCCCGGGGCGATTGCCAGCCCAATCTTACCGAGCATGCCTCCGGGCAACCCGCCCGCCAGCTTCGACCAGGTAGCGCCCGCGTCGGTCGTCTTGTAGATGCCGCCGCCGGGTCCGGCTTCGCTGAACGCCCACGGACGACGCGTCTTGTCGTAGGCGGCGGCGTAGAGGACCTTCGAATCGCGCGGATCCATGACCACGTCGAAGACGCCGATACTCTTGCCGCGGGAAGTGATCGCGAGCGACTGGGTCCAGTGCTTCCCACCGTCGGTGCTCTTGTACAGCCCACGCTCGGGGTTCTCCGAATACAGGTGCCCCAGAGCCGCGACGTAGACGATGTCCGGGTTGGTGGGATCGACGACGACGCGTCCGATGTGCTGGCTCTCGGGGAGCCCCAGGTAGGTCCAGCTCGCGCCTCCGTCGTTGGAGCGGTACACCCCGTTGCCCCAGTACGAGCTGCGCGAGTTGTTGGCCTCACCGGTGCCGACGTACACGATGTCGGGATCGGACGGTGCGACGGCCACGTCGCCGATCGAGTAGACGGGCTCGTCGTCGAAGATCGGCTTCCAGCTGATTCCGTCGTCGGAGCTCTTCCAGACGCCGCCCGAGGCCGTGCCCATGTAGATCACCCAAGGCTGCTGGTGCGGAATCGCGAAGTCCACGATCCGACCACTCTGACGGGTCGGTCCGATCGAGCGGTAATGCACCTGACTCGCCGCGTCCCTCGGGGTGGCGCTCCGCTGAGCCTCCGTCGCGTGCGGGAGGCCCGAGAGCGCGGCCGCGCACAGGGCGGCCCGAAGGCAGAAGCGCACCATGGAAGGCATTCGATGGCTCTCCTCGAGCGGAGGGACGACGGAGAAGGGAGACTCATGGGATCCGTCGGAGGGTTCAGGCAGGGTAGGCTGGGGCCCCCCTGCGGGCAAGCATCGGTACGCTCGGGATTCCGGCTCCGGCCCACCGCCGTCTGGACGTCGTCGGTCCGGGACGCCACCATACGATGCCACACCGGCTCAACGATCGTTCCAGCGGAGCGTTCTCTTTGTCCCACGCGCTTTTCACGCCCTTCGTTCTCTTCGCGGTGGGTCTCGTCGCAGGGACCCTCAACGTCATCGCGGGGGGCGGCTCCATGCTGACCCTGCCCGTCATGATCTTTCTGGGACTTCCGGCCACGGTCGCGAACGGCACGAATCGGGTCGCCATCGTGGTTCAGAGTACGGGAGCGACCTGGCAATTCCAGAGGCGGGGGTTCATCTCACGCCCCTGGCTGGTCCTTGCAGTCCCTCCTGCGCTGCTCGGTACGATCCTGGGAAGCTGGGGGGCCGTACGCATCGGGGACGTGGCGTTTCAACGCATCCTGGCCGGCGTGCTGGTGCTGGCCGCCGCGTGGTCCCTGTGGCGGCCGGCCGAGCCCTCCGCCGACGCGGAGGTCGGACCACCCGGGGGCATGCGCCGGTGGGCATTCGTGATCGCCTTCTTCCTGGTCGGCTTGTACGGAGGCTTCATCCAGGCCGGCGTGGGGTTCCTGATCTTGGCCGTGACCTCCGCCGCGGGACTCGACCTGGTGAAGGGCAACGCGCTGAAGGTGGCGCTGGTTCTGGCGTTCACCACCCTGGCACTCGCCCTGTTCGCGCTGAACGGGAAGGTCGATTGGGCGATGGGTTCCGCGCTGGCCGTGGGGAACCTGCTCGGGGCGTTCGTGGGCGTGCGCCTGACCATCTTGAAGGGCCATCGATGGATCCGCGGTGTGGTGACCGCCACCATCGTGGTCTTCGCGGTGCGGTTGCTCTGGGCAGGGTAGTTGCCCGATCGGGACGCACATCCGTTCCACCTCCGCTCTTCGCGCTGTCGCAATGACGTCCGGCGGAACGAACGTGCACCCCTCCCTCGCCGGCCAGCAGGTCGCCGAAAAGCGGGAGTACTCCGCGCGCATGGGGCTTTCGCTGCTCAGGCAAGGCACGACGAAGAGTCGTAGCCAAAGCTACGGCGAGGAGGAGTAACGATGCATCAGCGGCGAAACCCCCATGCGCCCTACACATTGACTGATGAGCTCTTACATGCCGTCGGGTTGGGGCGGCACGGCCCCGCCTCCTTCGTTGGAGCTCCTAGCCGTAGCTCTGGCTATGCCGTCGTCGCTCCGCCTTGGGTTCGGGGCCGTGGCGCTCCCAACGCGGGGTACTCCCCTTCTTCGGCGACCTGCTAGTACCGGTAATAGTCCGGCTTGTAGGGCCCTTCCACCGGCACGTTGATGTACTTCGCCTGCTCCGCGGACAGCTCGGTGAGGTGCGCTCCGAGCTTGTCGAGGTGCAGCCGGGCCACCTTCTCGTCGAGCACCTTCGGCAGGGTGTAGACCTTCCGCTCGTAGGCACCGCCGTTGGTGGCGAGCTCGATCTGGGCGAGCGTCTGATTCGTGAAGCTCGCCGACATCACGAAGCTCGGATGGCCGGTGGCGCAGCCGAGGTTCATGAGGCGTCCCTCGGCCAGGATCAGCACGGAGTGCCCGTCCGGGAAGACCCACTCGTCGTACTGCGGCTTGATGTTCTCCTTGCGGATCCCCTCGATGCGGGCGAGACCGGCCATGTCGATCTCGTTGTCGAAGTGGCCGATGTTGGCCACGATCGCTTTGTCCTTCATGCGGCTCATGTGGGCCGCGGTGATGATGTCCTTGTTGCCCGTCGCCGTGATGAAGATGTCGGTGGTGTCGACCACGTCCTCGAGGGTGACCACCGTGAAGCCTTCCATGTACGCTTGCAGGGCACAGATCGGGTCGACCTCGGTGACCATCACGTTCGCGCCCTGGCCGTCGAGCGCCTGAGCGCATCCCTTGCCGACGTCGCCGTAACCGCACACCAGGACCTTCTTGCCGGCGAGCATCACGTCGGTGGCCCGGTTGAGCCCGTCGACCACCGAGTGCCGGCAGCCGTAGGTGTTGTCGAACTTCGACTTGGTGACCGAGTCGTTCACGTTGATGGCGGAGAAGAGCAACGTGCCTTCTTGCTCCCGCTCGTAGAGCCGATGGACGCCGGTCGTCGTCTCCTCGGAGACCCCCCGGATGTTCTTCGCGAGCCGCTGGAAGCGCTCCGGATCACGTGCCATCGAGCGGCGGATCACGTCCAGGATCACACCCCACTCCTCGGGGTCGCTGTCCTCGTCGAACTCCGGCACCGCACCCGCCTTCTCGAACTCCACGCCGCGGTGCACGAGGAGCGTGGCGTCACCTCCGTCGTCGACGATCAGGTCGGGCCCGCTGCCGTCCGGCCACTCCAGAGCCTGCTCGGTGCACCACCAGTACTCGGAGAGCGTCTCCCCCTTCCATGCGAACGCGGCAGCGCCGGCCGGCTTCTCGGGTGTGCCGTCTCGTCCCACGACGACCGCGGCGGCCGCGTGGTCCTGCGTGGAGAAGATGTTGCAGGACGCCCAGCGAACGTCCGCGCCCAGATCGATCAGCGTCTCGATGAGAACCGCGGTCTGGATGGTCATGTGCAGCGAGCCCATGACCTTGAGTCCCGCCAGGGGCTGCTGAGGGCCGTACTCCTCCCGGGCCGCCAGAAGGCCGGGCATCTCCTGTTCGGCCAGGCGGATCTCCTTGCGTCCCCACTCGGCCAGAGCCAGGTCACGCACCTTGAAGGGGGGGCGCTCGGCGCCCGCACTCGTCTTCTGGTCGTCCGGAAGGACCGCGGTGTCACTCATGTCGTCCTCGTGTGTTGTCGTTGACGTTCGTCATTCTCCGTCTCCTCTTCTTGTCGCCGTCCTGCGTTGCGACCGGCTCGCCTTCACACACGGGTGCCCGAAGCCACGAACAGTGGCGGCCCCAGTGCCTCGGGATCGGGTGGAACCGGGCGCACGTGAACACGGTGGAAGTGCGCGCGCCTGAGCCAGGCCTCCATCCGATCGAGCTCGAAACCCGCCCAGATGTGGCCCATCTCTTCGGCGTACTCCGCGCCTCGCTCGTGCGCCCGCATGTCCAGCACGAGCAGCTTGCCGCCCGGTCTCAGCGCCCGCCAAGCCTCCGCCAACACCTGGGGCGGGTCGACCACGTAGTGCAGGGTCAGGGCCAGGATCGCGACGTCGAGCTCCCCGTCCGCGACCGGAAGCTCTTCCAGCGTCCCCCGACGGAGCTCCGCGTTCTCGACCCCCTCGAGCCGGCGCCGGGCTGCGGCCAGCATCTCCTCGGACCGGTCCACGCCTACTACGCGCGCCACCAGGGGCGCCAGGAGCGCGACCAGTCCTCCCGTGCCGGTCCCGAGATCTCCCACGGTCCAAGCCGGGTCCACCAGCCCGAAGAGCGGGAGCATCTCGGCCCGGTCGCCAAACAGATCCAAACGCAATGTGTCCCAACGGTGGGCCGATTCCGCGAAGAACTCGGCCGATCGGCGCCGGCGGTCCGCCAGCACCTCCCGCGCGCGCTCGGCATCCGTCGCGTAGATCCCCTCGGTACCGAGCGCCTCCCTGACGAGGTGCCACAGCTCACGCGAGGCCTCGTCCATATCCGAAGTCAGGCGGTAGTGGCGGTTCCGGCCCTCGGCCCGCACCGACACCCACCCGTCATCGGCCAGCGTGCGCAGATGCCGGCTCACCGTCGGTTGTGGCATCTGAAGAACGGCACACAGCTCGCTCACGGTGAACTCGCTCCGCTCCACCAGGGCGAGGATCCGGGTCCGCGTCTCGTCGGACAGCGTCGTGAGCCGATCCAGGATCGGCGACGCCAGTGATGCATTCATAAATGCGAATAGAAAGATATGTCAATCGCGGTCGGCGGCAAGGACGAGGGACTTCTTGCACCGACCGGAGCCGGGCGGCATTGTTCGCGCTCGTTCCGGAGCCGAACGGGACTGCTGCGACTCCCCGATCACTCACAACCGGGCAGCCAATGACGAAAGAACGCGCGCAATGGGGTTCCCGCGTCGGACTGATCCTCGCCATGGCGGGCAACGCGGTGGGGCTGGGCAACTTCCTGCGGTTCCCCGTCCAGGCGACCGAGAACGGGGGCGGGACCTTCATGATCCCGTACTTCATCGCCTTCCTGTTGGTCGGCATCCCCCTGATGTGGATCGAGTGGGGCGTGGGCCGCCACGGGGGACTGCGCGGCCATGGCTCGGTCCCCGGGATGTTCCACTCGCTATGGGACCATCCTCTGGCGAAGTACCTGGGCGTGTTGGGGCTCTTCACCCCCCTCATCGTTCTGATCTACTACTGCTATATCGAATCCTGGACCCTGGCCTGGACCTGGTTCAGCCTGACGGGGGCGACGCGTGGGCTCGACGAGCCGGCGATGCGGGCGTTCCTGCACTCGTACCAGGATCTGGGGAACCACAGCATCCACGGCTTCTGGACCCCCTTCATCTTCTTCTTCATCACGATCGTGGTGAACTTCGCCGTGGTGGCGAAGGGACTCTCCGGCGGGATCGAGAAGCTGGCCAAGATCGGCATGCCGATCCTCTTCATCTTCGCGGCGATCCTGGTCGTTCGCGTGCTGACGCTGCATCCGCAGGCGATCACGATGCCCGACGGAAGCACGACCATGTCCAGCCCCGCGGCCGGCCTGAACTTCATGTACACACCGGACTGGGCGAAGCTGGCCGATGCGCGGGTGTGGCTGGCCGCCGCCGGGCAGATCTTCTTCACGCTCTCGGTCGGGATGGGCACGCTGCAGGCGTACGCGTCCTACCTGCGTAGACACGACGACATCACGCTGTCCGGTATCGCTACCGCGGCCACGAACGAGACGGCCGAGGTCGTGCTCGGTGGCTCGCTCGCGATTCCGGCCATCGTGGCCTTCTTCGGTGTGACCGGGGCGGTGGCGATCGCGAAGGGCGGCGCCTACGACCTCGGCTTCGTCGCGATGCCGTTGGTCTTCAACAAGCTGCCCGGGGGCGAGTTGATGGGCGCGGCAGCCGGGTTCATGTGGTTCGGGCTCCTCTTCTTCGCGGGCATCACGTCGTCGGTGTCCATGGCGACGCCCACCACGTCGTTCCTGGAAGAGAACTTCAACTTCAGTCACAAGAAGGCAGGCTTCACCGTGGGAGGGGTCGCCGTGGCAATCGGCCTTCTCCACATCCTCTTCTATACCGGCGGCTTCCTGGACGAGTGGGACTACTGGGCCGGAACGTTCGGTCTCGTGGTGCTCGCGATGATGGAGACGATCCTGTTCGTCTGGGTGCTCGGTCCCGACAAGATGTGGAAGGAGCTCCACGACGGAGCGGCCTGGCGAATCCCACGTTTCTACAAGTTCATCATGACCTGGATCACGCCGCTCTTCCTGCTCGTCATGATGGTCTGGTGGACCGTCACCCAGGCCGTGCCCGTCCTCCTCATGGACGATGTCGATCCGGCTCAGCTGCCCACGCGGTGGGCGTCCAGGGGCGTCATGCTGTTCATTCTCGCCTTCCTGATGGTCCTGACGCGTATCGCCTGGAAGCGCCGTGACGCGCGGGGGGAGGGGCTATGAACACCGGTGCGCTGATCTTCATGCTGTCGGCGTGGGCCGTGGTACTCACGATCCTGGTCTGGAGCTTCTCGAAGCTGCTCAGGCTGCCGCCGCCCGGAGAGGGGCCGACCACGCCTCCGGATCCGAATCCGTGACGCTTCCGCGCGGCACGGTCCTATGAGACCGGGTCGACGAGGCAGGAGGGGGACGGCGCCGGGTGCACCGTCCCCCTCGGCCGTTCTCGAGGCGTGGGGTCCACTGGACCGGGCGCTGGCCGCGTATCGCGCCGGGCGAGCGGACGCGATCCTGACGGTCCATACCGACGTTGGAGAAACCGAGGAGCAGGCAGTCTCCGTCTTCTTCCGTACCCTCGAGCAGATGCCGCCCGTCGAGTGGGCGGCCCTGGACACGGCCCGGGGCCGGGTACTCGACCTGGGGGCGGGTGTCGGGGTGCACGCACTTGTGCTCGCCGGGCGTGGGTTGGAGGTCACCGCGGCAGAGCCCCTTCCGACGGCCGTCGAGATCATGAAGGCGCATGGGCTCACGGACGTCCGCCGAGGCGGCCTGGACGCGTTGGCCGCCGACGAGCGTTTCGACACCGTTACGCTCCTGATGAACGGAGCGGGCCTCGCCGGCTCTCTGACGGGCGTGCCGGGGCTGCTCGATGGCCTCCGTGGATGCCTGAGCCCGAACGGCCAGGTACTGATGGACTCGACCGACCCCCGGGGCTGGGAGGCGTGCGAAGACGGCCGTTACCGCGGTGAGATCCACTACCAACTCGAGTTCGAAGGCGTGAGAGGGCCTCCGTTCCCTTTCCTCTTCGTCGACCCGGATGTCCTGTCGGCGATCGCGCATGAGGAGGGTTGGAAGGTCGACGTCCTCTTCGAGGAAGAAGGCGGCCGCTACCTGGCCCGGCTCACACGCTGAGCGGAGCAGGTGGGTGGACGTGTGCCCACCCCCGCCGACTACTCTTCATCCAGCAGCCTCCCGCGCCGGACCGCATCCTCTCCGAATCGCTCGCGCACCCGATCGACGGCCCGCGAGACCTCTCGGTCGCGCTCCGTTTCCCCCGCCACCGGCTCCGAGAAGAGACCGAGCTGGTGGGGCTCGCTTCGACCCACCAAGCCGGTGAGTCCCACTCCGAGCAGTCGGGCGGGCGTGCGCCGTTCGCCACGAAGGTTCGCCAGGAGGCGGCGCGCCACCTCGTAGACGGCGGAGTCGGATTCGACGGCCTCCGGCACGCTGAGGCTGCGGGTCCGCGTCCGGAAATCCCGGTCGCGCAGCTTCACGGTCACCGTGCGCGCCCGAAGCCCCCTTCGCCTGAGGCTCGAAGCGACCGAGATCGAGAGCTCCAGGAGATGCCGCTCCAGGTCCGGGTCCCTGTCCAGGTCGTGGAAGAAGGTCCGCTCCGAGGAGATCGACTTACGGCGCTCCACGGGATCCACGTCGCTTTCGT
>Ga0055451_10001082_pt1 | contig 11083 bp, 9 predicted proteins | sample China_Galinas_PW_3_FD_57745 | JGI IMG/M metagenome (GOLD analysis project Ga0055451, IMG submission 57745) | Wetland microbial communities from San Francisco Bay, California, USA, that impact long-term carbon sequestration - China_Galinas_PWB_D2 | ecosystem: Environmental > Aquatic > Marine >... | reverse complement strand
GTGCGGGGTCAGCTCGTGCCCCGCGGTGGACTCGTTCGCGCCCGCAGCCCCCCCGGCGTTGGTCTTCCCCGAAATCACGAGATCAGGCGACGTCGATGCCGCGCTGCTCTCCCCCCTGGATGGCCTGGATGACTTCGTCGACCGTCGTCGCCGCGAGCAGCTCCGAGCGCACCGATTCGTGCGAGAGCAGGCGCGCGACCTCAGCCAACGTTCGGATGTGCAACAGTTTGCGAGCGCGAGGCGTCACGAGGCAGACCATGATGTGGACGTTTTCGCCGTTGATGCTCTCGAACGGAATCCCCTTCGGCGAGAGCGCGAGGCAGACCACCTCGGACGTAACGTCGTCGCTGGCGGTATGGGGCACGGCGATCCCGAACTCCATCCCGGTGGACATGGATCGCTCGCGCTCCTCGAGTCGGGAAAGCACGTCGTCCTTGTGATCCTCTGGAAGGAGGCCGGACGAGGACAGATGGTCGACGATCTGTGCCAACGCGGCCCACTTGTCCGGGGCATCGACGTTGAGCAAGACACCTGCTGGCTCCAGTAACTGTGAGAGCTTCATGGGTGACCTCGGTCAACCGTGCTGTCGCGCTACGGCCGGGCGGTCGTCCGAACCTGTCCGGCAAAAAGGCAACCATGCTGCACGAGTAGCGACCATCACACAAGTGGGAAGGTTCCGCGAACTGTCGTCTCGTTTCGGCTTTCGAACGAACATGCGGTGGCGCTACAGGAACAGCTGCGTGGTCAAGAAGAACACCGGCGTCAACAAGCACACCGACCACAGAAGGTAGCCGAAGAAGCTCGGCATCCTCACGCCAGATTTGTCCGCAATCGCGCGAACCATGAAGTTGGGGCCGTTGCCGATGTAGGTCATCGAGCCGAGGAACACCGACCCGAGCGAGATCGCGGCCAGGATCGGCTGCGGGATCACGAAGATCTCGACGCCCGAGGGCAGACTCCGGGCGTGCGCCTGTGCCTGTTCCCAGGTCCCGACGAACGCCGGGTGCCCCGCGGCAAACGAGATCACGTCGTGGGTCAGCACGTCCCCCCAAGCACCGACACCGTTCGCGAGCGCGAGGAACGAGACGTACGTCGGCGCGTTGTCGAGAAACGCCGACAACGACCCGGTCATCCAGAAGAACTGATGCGGATCCGTGACGCCCAGCTCCGCGCCGCGGGCGTTCAATAGCGCCAGCGCCGGGATCATCGTGCTGAAGATCCCGAGGAACACGATCGCGACCTCTTGGATCGGCCCGAAGTGGAAGCCGTTGGTCTTGCGGTAATCGGGTCTCGTCGTGCCCCACGCGAGGAGCGTCATGACGATCATGACGAACTCGCGCAGACCGAACGGAAGCTGCGCGGCGACCGCGAACACGACGCCGCCGAGGAACAGGAAGTTGTGCGCGCCGAGGACGACGAGCGGTCGTTCATGGGTCACGTCGAGCTTGATGTCGCGCTTGGTCTCCTTCTTGGCCTGGACGACGTCGAACACGAAGTAGACGACGAGCAGCACGGCGACGACGAACGCCCACTCCTTGACGAGCGAGAACGTCCACGCGAACGGCACGCCCTTGAGGTAGCCGAGGAACAATGGCGGGTCGCCGAGCGGTGTCAGGCAGCCCCCGCAGTTGCACACGATGAAGATGAAGAAGATCACCGTGTGGAGCTTGTGCTTGCGCTCCTTGTTGGTCGTCAGCACCGGCCGGATCAGCACCATGGCCGCGCCCGTCGTTCCGATGAAGCTCGCGAGCACGCCTCCGGTCGCGAGGAACGCCGTGTTGACGAGCGGTGTGCCGACGAGGTTGCCGGTGATCACGATCCCACCCGAGATGACGAACAGCGACCCGAGGAGCACGATGAACGCGACGTATTCCTCGCCCGTGTGCAGGATCAGATGGCCTCCGTGGTGTCCGGCAAGGAGCACGTACAGGAGCACCGGCACGCCGAGCACGAGGCTGACCGCGCCCCGGTGTCGGTCGTTCTCCCACCAGTGCTCGTTGATCAGCGGGATGACCGCGATGCACAGCAGCATCAGGACGAACGGAATCACCGCCCACACAGGCGGGTTCCAAGGCTTGTGGCCCTCCTCGGTCCGCCCCACCGGGGCTTCTGCTTGCGACGGCCCCGCGTGGCTCGCGACCGGTGCGGGAACCGGACAACGCTCGGCGCCCGCGGGATCGAGGCCCTTGGCCGGTGCCGAGAGGCACATCGCGATCAGGAGCGTGAGGATCGGCCAGAGCTTCTGCATTCGCTCGAAAACCTGACTCTTGTCTGAAGCCGCCGGGTGGGCCGATCCCCGTGCACTCGTTCCGAACGTTCGAGTCGACCCGGACGCCAACTGGATCTGATGCCGTGGGCGGCAGAGCAAAGACGGTCGCCGTGCGCGCCGCAACCCAAATCCCCGGGCTCGGCCGGGCATCCTGGCGCTTCCTTTTTCAATCCACGGGGAATAAAACGGTTCCCCCCTAGGTCCGAGCCATCTCAGTGTCCGTGTTTCGCGAGCGAAGCACAGCCCGTCGTGGTGGTGGGACCGAGGCCCACAACCGAGAGATGTCGTCCCCGGGACAGGTCCCCCAGACCGTCGGCGGCGTCTCACATCGAGGAGACCCGTCTAAAGTGCGAAGCCTCTCTGCTCCGTTGACGCGACTCATGCTCTTCGCGGTTGCCCTCGTCGCGACTGCGCTCGCCGGAACGACCCAGGCCCCAACCGGACAGGGTAACCAGGGAAACCAGGCAGGCGGCCAGACCCCGACTCCCGACAAGCGGATCAGCGTGGACGCGCAAGGCAACGTCAGGTTCGCGATGGACGAGAGGACCGGGATCCCGATCCAGCAGTTCATCAAGTTCGCACAGGGCATCATCCACAAGTCGATCGTCATCGACCCCAACGACCCGATCTTCACGTCCGCCGACTCGCCGATGGGCAAGCTGCAGATGATGGGCACGATGGTGGTCAAGAAGGAGGACTTCTACTCGTTCTTCCAGGCGATGCTCTACATCAAGAACCTCGTCTGCGTCCCACGCCGCAGCGGCAGCTCGGAGTTCATCGAGATCATCAACAAGTCGGCCGGCACGCGGACCGAGGAGATCAAGAAGGGCGTGATCTTCGTGCCGCTCGAGGAGGTCGCGAACTACCGCGACCAAACGGGCACCTACATCGTCACGACGATGACGCTCAAGTACGTCGACGCGATGCAGGCCTCGGGCCAGATCCGGGTGTTCACGCAGGACGCGCAGAACCTGACCAACCTGACCTCGATCGGCGGCTCGCGGGCGCTGATGATCACAGGCTTCGGGCCGATGGTCTACGTGCTGACCCGCGTGCTCAGCCTGATCGACGTCAAGCAGGAGATGCCGAAGGCGACGCTGCGTGTCATCCCGCTGGCGTACAGCTCGGTCGAGGACGTCGAGCCCGTGCTCAACGAGCTGCTCAACAACGCGCGAACGCCGGCCGCGCAACCGGCCCAGGGCCAGCGGCCCGCACCCGAGGACCTGGTCCCGACCAAGATCATCGCCAACACGAACAACAACACGCTGATCGTCCACGCCCACGAGGACAAGATCCTCGAGATCGAGGACATGGTCGCCAAGCTCGACACGAAGTACGACGAGATCGAGGGCAACTACCACATCTACCACCTCAAGAACACGCAGGCGAAGGACATGCGCCAGACGCTCAGCGACTTCTTGCGCCAGACCGACACCGCGCAGCAGCGGACCCAGGGCGCGCGAACCACGCCGGGGGCCGCGACGTCGGGTAGCCGCGAGCAGCAGGTCGTGATCATCGACGACGAGAACAGCAACTCGCTGCTGATCTCGGCCACGCGCAACCAGTACGAGAAGATCAAGGAGATGGTCGAGAAGCTCGACGTCAAGCAGCCTCAGGTGCTGATCGAGACCGCGGTCATCGAGCTCGGCACGCAGGACGTCGAGCGGCTCGGCGTCGAGCTCGGGCTGTTGGACCTCGGCGGCGACAAGTTCACGCGCCCGTTCGCGTTCACGAGCTTCGGTCTCACGCAGTTCCAGGACACCGACGGCAACGGCCTGCCCGACACGCGCCTGCCCGACATCGAGAACCCGCTCCAGGGTGTGACCGGCGGCATCATCTCGAGCAGCGACTTCGCGATCCCGGTCGTGCTCAACGCGCTGCAGTCGAACACGTCGGCCAACGTGCTGTCGATCCCGTCAGTGCTGGTCAACAACAACGGCGAGGCGGTCGTCGAGAGCCGCGAGGACGTCCCGGTGTCCCAGAGCAACCAGGGCACGGTCACGACCCAGACCTCGTTCGGCGGCTTCCAGGGCGCCGGCATCCAGCTCAAGATCTCGCCGAGCATCTCCGAGCGCAGCCACCTCGCCGGCGGTTCGTACGTCCGTCTCGGGCTCGAGCTGACGGTGTCGAACTTCACGTCGAACTTCGACCCGAACGCGGCCCTGCCGCCGCCGAAGACGACCCGCATCATCACGACCCAGGTCACGATGCCGTCGGGCCACACGATGGTGCTCGGCGGCGTCATCGAGGACCAGGCCGGCAAGAACGAGGACAAGATCCCGTTCCTCGGCGACCTGCCGCTGATCGGGGCGCTGTTCCGCCGCCACGAGTCGACCAACAAGAAGACCAACCTGTACTTCTTCGTGACCCCCCACATCCTCCAGGAGGACGACTTCTCCGATCTCGCGGAGCTGACGTTCCGCAAGAAGCTCGAGGCGGCGCGCTACATCGGCCACCGCCGGATCAAGCTGATCGACCGCAAGTGGACGGGACAAGACCAGGTCAAGCTCGAAGACGAGGCGTCGACGATCGAGGACCTCGACAAGATGGGCGGATTCGAGATTCCGACCTATGAGAGAGCGCCCGGGGGCGAAGGCAAGTCCAGCGAGACGATTCCCGGGCTCAAGGTGCCTCTCCCCAATCGGACGGGACAGACCCAACCGGGGCGTGGCGAGAAGAAGTAGAATCCAAGATCCCCCGGACCCTTCGCCGAACCAGCAATGCGTGACCGATTGAAAGAAGCCCTGCTCGCCCAGGCGGGGCTGAGCCCCCAACAGATCCAGCTCGCGCTCGAGGCCGAGGCCGAGACCGGTGCCAGCCTCGACCGCATCCTGGTCAGCAAGAACTTCCTCAGCGAGGACCTGACGCTCGGGTTCCTGTCCAACTACCTGGGCCTGGAGCGCCGCGACGCCCTGGCCGGGGTCAAGGTGCCCGCCGACTTCATCAACAACGTCCCGGTCCAGTTCGCGCGCAACCACTACCTGATCGCGATCGCCGAGAACAACGGCAGCATCGAAGTCGCGACCTGTGCCCCGCTCGACGTCCAGCCGATGGACGACCTGTCGGTGCTGCTCAAGCGCGACATCGAGCCGATCCTCGTTCCGAAGCAGGAGATCAGCAACCTCATCAACCGCGCCTACCGGCACAAGGCCGACGGCGTGGACGAGGCCCTCGATGACATCGAGGAAGAGGACATCATGGGCCTCGCCGGCAAGATCGAGGAGTCGGAAGACCTCCTCGACGTCGCGAACAAGGCCCCGATCATCCGCCTGGTCAACATGTTGCTGTTCCAGGCGCTCAAGCTGCGCGCCTCGGACATCCACCTGCAGCCGATGGCCGAGCACCTCCAGGTCCGGATGCGCGTCGACGGCATCCTCTACGACATGGAGGCGATCCCGAAGCGGGCTCAGGAAGCCGTGACCTCGCGTGTCAAGGTCATGGGCAAGATGGACATCGCCGAGCGGCGCCTCCCGCAGGACGGCCGCGCGAGCATCCGTATCGGCGACGGCGACGTCGACGTGCGTATCTCGACGATCCCGGTCAACAACGGGGAACGGATCGTGTTCCGAATCCTCGACAAGACGGCCAAGGTCTACCAGCTGAACGAGATCGGCCTCGACGCGAACAACCTGGAGCTGATGCGCCACTACCTCGACTACTCGCACGGCATGATCTTCGTGACCGGGCCGACCGGGTCGGGCAAGACGACGACGCTCTACGCGGCGCTGACCGAGCTCAATTCGACCGAGAAGAACGTGCTGACGATCGAGGACCCGATCGAATACAACCTCGACGGCATCAGTCAGGTCCAGGTCAACACCAAGAAGGGGCTGACGTTCGCCGCCGGCCTCCGCTCGTTCTTGCGCCAGGACCCCGACATCATGATGGTCGGTGAGGTCCGTGACACCGAGACCGCGGAGATCGCGATCCGAGCGGCGTTGACCGGCCACCTCGTGTTCTCGACCGTCCACACCAACGACTCGGCGTCGACGGTCACACGACTCATCGACATCGACATCGAGCCGTACCTGGTCTCCAGCTCGCTGCTGCTCGTGATCGCCCAGCGCCTCGTGCGCATGGTGTGCCCGACGTGTCTCGCCGAGCTCGCGCCCGACGACCGTGAACTGCGGCAGCTCAACAACCTGCACATCGATCCGGACCAGATGGGCGGGAAGATCACCAAGGGCGTCGGCTGCGACGACTGCTTCCACTCCGGCTTCCAGGGTCGGACCGCCCTCTACGAGATCCTCCCGATCGACGAAGTGCTGCAGACCCAGATCGTCGAGCGGGCCAGCGCGACCGCGATCAAGCGCTCGGCGCTCGAGCGCGGGCTGCGCACGCTACGCATGGACGGCGTGCAGAAGGTCATCGAAGGCACGACGACCGCCTCCGAAGTGCTGCGCGTGACTCAGCTCGACGTACACTAGACTCGCCGATGCCGATCTTCGAATACAAGGCGATCACTCCCGACGGCACGACGACCAAGGGGATCGTCGATGCCGACTCGCCGCGCGAGGCGCGCAACCAGCTGCGCAACAAGAAGCTGCTCGTCCAGGACATCAAGGAGTCCCGGCGCGGCAAGCCGACGACGCTGACCAGGCTGCGCGGCCTGCAGGGCGTCACGGCCCCCAACAAGAAGCGGCTCGACCAGACCGCGGCTGTCACCCGCCAGCTGGCGTCGCTGCTCGGGGCCGGCATCCCGCTTTCGGAAGCCCTGCGCGCGATCATCGAACAGGCCCCGGACCGCCAGATCGAGTCCGTGTTTCGCGACATCCGCGAGAAGGTGACCCAGGGCATCGGGCTCGGCGACGCGGTCGCGATGCACCCGGCCTACTTCACCGAGCTCTATGCGGCGATGGTCCGGGCGGGCGAGGCCGCAGGCGCGCTCGACAACGTGCTCGTCAAGCTGTCCGACTATCTCCAGGCCCAGACCCGGCTGCGCAACAAGGTCGGGGCCGCGATGATCTACCCGATGATCATGATCATCGTCGGCGTGATCGTCGTCGCGATCCTGATCACGTTCGTCGTGCCGAAGATCTCGCGGATGATGACCTCTCGCGGCAAGCAGCTGCCGTTCTTGACCGAGGTCCTGATCGGGACCAGCCAGTTCTTCACGAACTATTGGGTACTCGTGTGTCTCGGAATCGCGGCCTTGTCCGCCATCTTCAACTGGATCATCCGGACCGAGACCGGCGGTCTGATCTGGGACTCGTTCAAGCTCAAGATCCCGGTGTTCGGCGACCTGATGGTCAAGCAGTCGATCGCACGCTTCGCCAAGACGTTTTCTACGCTGCTGCGCTCGGGCGTGCCGGTCATCGAAGCGATCACGGTCACCAAGAACACGCTCAACAACAGGGTCTTGTCGAACGCCCTGCAGAAGGTCCACGACCACATCGTCGAGGGCGCCGACATCGCTACCCCGATGCGGGTCAGCGGGGTATTCCCACCGGTCGTCTCCTACATGATCGCGGTCGGAGAACAGGCCGGAAACCTCGATGACGTCCTCGACCAGATCGCCGATACCTACGATGAGGAGGTCGATCTCGCGACGCAGAAGCTGACCTCGGTGATCGAGCCGCTGATCATCGTGTGCCTCGCCGTCGTCGTGGCCATGATCATCATGGCGATCGTCCTGCCGCTCCTGCAGCTGCAGAAGGTCGAATAGCCGGGAATAATCGCCAGAAACCCGCCGTCTGACGCGGGTCTGCGGATCACCGAAACCCCGACGGGAGCCCGGGATCCGGCTTGCTAGCCCGTCGCCAAGCGACGCAATTGTCGACCGGGACGGATATAGTTGAATGCTGCGGCATGTCGGCCGACACGCCAGAGCCGATCAGTAGTTGAGAAGAGAGTGGAGAACCCACGGAGATCCGAACCATGACACCCTTTGCAGTCCGAAGCCAGCCCCGTGGCGGAGATCGCCCCACCGACCGGCGCCAGCAAGGCTTCACGCTCGTCGAGATCATGGTCGTGGTCGTCATCATCGGACTTCTGGCGACAGTCGTCGCCCAGAACGTCCTCGGTGACGTCGACACGGCCAACCTGAACAAGGTCAAGACCGACATCGCGAACATCAAGCAGGCGGCGACACGCTACCGCGTGAACATGAGTCAGTTTCCGGAGTCGATCCAGGCGCTCATCGATCCCGACGAGAACGACCGAACCTACCTCGACATCGAGGAAGTGCCGAAGGACCCCTGGGGTTCCGAGTACGTCCTCGAAGTCATCGACGGGAAGCTCCTCGTCAGCAGCTGCGGCGTCGACAAGGAGATCGGGACCGAGGACGACATCACGAGCAAGAACATGGCAAGCCTCAAGACCTTGCCCAAGTCGAGGTAGAACCGCGCAAGGCAGCTCGCCCACCGAGCGAGCCGCCCACCGCCGGGGTCGCCCCATGATCAACGCCGACGCCAACGACCACGGATCGAGAGCCAGTGACCGCGCCGGCGGCTTCACGCTCCTCGAGCTGCTCGTAGTCGTGGCCATCATCGGGATCATGGCCAACTTCATGCTCCCGTCGCTCGCAAAGGACATCCCCGAAGCGACGGTCAAGGCCGAGGCCAATAAGCTGGCGGCCCACCTCGCGTTCCTGCGCAGCGAGTCGCGATTGCGCGCCCAGACCTACGCCCTGCGCCTCGACCCCGAGCACCGCCGCTACCGGATGGTCCTGCCGAAGGTCCGGCAGCTCGACATCGACGGAACGGGCCGGGACCAGCCCGATGAGGTCCTGCTCGACTGGTACGAGTTGCCCGACATCGTCGACATCCTCGGCGTTCACGTCGGGCGCGCCGACCGAACCCAGGCCGGGCCGCAGACGATCGACTTCGATGCCCTCGGGCGGACTCCGCAGAAGGTGCTGGTGCTCGCGTTCGCTCGGGACCCGAAGGTCCGGTACAGCATTCTCGTTCCCCCGTTGACCGGGCCGATGGTCGTCGAGCGCGGCGACATCGACTTCCCGGTAGCCACCGACGCGGACTTCTGAGATCGAGATGGTGATGGGAGTCCCGACACAGCACGAACACGGCGTACGACAGGCGGGCTTTACGCTGCTCGAGGTCATGCTCGCCTTCGCGATCTTGACCTTCGCGCTCGTGGGCCTGCTCGACCTGCGCAACAACAGCATGATCACAGCGACCGAGGCCCGCAACGTCCGGGTCGCGAGCGTGCTCGCCAACCGTGTGCTCTCGGCCGTGCAGGCCGGACAGTTCAACGCCTACGAGCTGCGCGGTCGTGAGGACCGCTACGACACGCTGTTCCCGAACGAGCGCGTCAAAGGCCTCGAGCGGTTCAGCTTGAAGATCGTGATCGGCGAGTCGGAGATCCAGGACGAGGTCACGCGACAGGCCGAGATGCAGGCCGATTCGGGCAAGAACCGCGATCAGACGAGGCTCGACCGCCAGCTGTGGCTCAACGATCGCCGCGAGCGCGAGCTGACGCGCCAGATGGGCCAACAGGTCGACACGGAGAAGCTCGAGCTCGAAGAGGACGATACACCCGACGAGGATACCTTCGAGGAGGTCGCGGTGTTCGTATACTATCCGTCACCGCGCAAGTTGGGCATCGGGACGGTCGTCCGACGGGCTCGGGTGACGACGTTGGCGTTGAGCGGCATGACGGCCGAACAAGCCGGTGAGCTGTCGAAGAACGCCGAGACCACGGGCGGTTCCACGAACAGCCCCACGACGACGCAGTCGACCGGCGGACGCTAGACGGTGAGAGGAGCGAAGATGATCAAGACGATCCGCGAGCCACGGCAGGCCGGAGGCTTCACCCTGATCGAGGTCCTGCTGGCGGTCGCAATCGCCGGCTCGATGATCGTCATGGCCTTGCAGGTGTTCGACGTCACGCTGTTCGCGCGCGAAAAGGTCAAGGCGCTCGGGGAGCCGATGACGACCGGCCCATTCATCCTCGACATGATCCAGGACGACATCGAGCACATCTGGATGTACAACATCAAGGAGAACCGGGTCCTGCTCGGTGAAGACAAGGACATCGTCGGTACCGCCGCTGACCGCATCCACATGATCGTCGGCGGCAGCACGAGCTTCCCGGTCGTGCTCCCCGACGAGAGCCTGCGCCACGCCCCCTATGCGGAAGTCAGCTACATGCTGAAGACCAACCCGGAGAACCCCGACCTGATCGAGCTCTGGCGACGCGAAGATCCTCTGATCGACGACGACATGACCCGGGGCGGCAACTACCAGCTGTTGAGCAACCGCGTCCGGTCGTTCAACGTCACGTACTACGAAGAGCTGGGCCGAGAGGCCGAACCGCTCGATGTCTGGGACAGCAACGAGCGCGGGATGCTGCCGCGCGTCATCAAGCTCGAGCTCGAGATCGAGCGCCGGCCCGAAACGTTCAACAAGCTCGGCGGCGCCGAAGTCGATGACATCGGTTCACGAACGCTGAAGTTCCACCGCTACGTGGTCATCGACGAGGCAACGGCCAACCTGATGCAGCCGGGGATCGCCGTCATTCCGAGCATTCCCACCGGTGCACCGGTCGCCGAAAACGCGAAGCTCGCGGGCCCGATGGGTGGCGGTGCCAAGGGGGGAGCACGCGGCAACATCACGACGAACGCCCGCGGCCAGCCCGGCCAGCGCGGAAAGGGCGGAAAGGGCGGCAACAAGACCGGCCCCGGCTTGGACCTCGGTGGCAGGAACGGCAACACCAACTTCCAGGACCTCATCAACCGCATCGGCGCGGGTGGCGGCGCGCGACGCGGAAACAGCGGCGGCGGAAACAGCGGTCGCCGCCGCTAGAGCACTTGAACGACCAACATGTTGACAGATGAGTCAAGTTTCGCGACGAGTC
>Ga0055451_10001081_pt1 | contig 11095 bp, 7 predicted proteins | sample China_Galinas_PW_3_FD_57745 | JGI IMG/M metagenome (GOLD analysis project Ga0055451, IMG submission 57745) | Wetland microbial communities from San Francisco Bay, California, USA, that impact long-term carbon sequestration - China_Galinas_PWB_D2 | ecosystem: Environmental > Aquatic > Marine >... | reverse complement strand
TCCCTCCGTTTAAAGCTGCTGTAGTTGAAGCAGATGCATATGGGGTCATGGCAGCCTACAACAAGGTAGATGGATGGTGGTGCGCGGAAAATGATATGCTTCTGAATAAGATACTACGCGATGAATGGGGATTTAAAGGAATGGTTATTTCAGACTGGGGCGGGACACACAGTACCGTGGATGCGGTAACGAACGGACTGAATGTTGAAATGCCGGGTCAAAGATATCTGGGGGAAGCCCTGATCGATTCCGTGCAGGCAGGAGCGGTTCCTGAAGATATTATCAACCAGCGTGTCCGTGAAATTCTCCGGGTGCGACTGGCTGTGGAACCCATACCGGCCGACCAGGCCAACAAGGAGGTTACTTCCCAGCAGCCCCAGCAGGAGATTGCTTACCAGGTTGCCTCAAAATCCATCGTTCTGTTGAAGAATGAAGGTGTTCTTCCTTTAGATCTCAGCGAGAAACCGGTTATTGCCGTTATAGGAGCCAATGCCGTACAAACCATGGGATTGGGAGGAATGGGAGCCGGCGTGAAAACCCTCTATGAAGTGACCCCTCTGGAAGGATTAAAGAACCGGATCGGGGACCAGGCTGACCTTGTCTATGCCCAGGGATACGACCCATTTGTTTTCAGTTTTGCACGTATGTTCAGAAGAAGGAATCAGACACCCGAAGAGATCGCAAAAGAGGAACGTGAAAAAGAAGAACTGACAATAAAACTGACAAAGGAAGCAGTTGAAACAGCTTCCAGGGCAGATATGGTTCTTTTCATTGGCGGCGATAACCGTGCAGTGGAAACCGAAGGAAGCGACCGGATGAATATGAAGCTTCCATCTGGTCAGGATGATCTGATCCAGGCAATTTCCGCAGTAAATCCAAACATTGTAACTGTACTGGTTAGCGGAGCGCCAAACGACCTGAATGTCGTGAAACCCATTTCCAAAGCATTGTTGATTTCGTGGTTTAATGGTACCGAGGGAGGAAATGCACTTGCCGATGTCCTTGTCGGGAACATCTCGCCAAGCGGGCGCCTGCCTTTTACCTTTCCCATCAAACTGGAAGATTCACCTGCTTATGCGATGGGTAACTATCCGCAGGGAAGGAGAGGTGCCGATGTGTTTGCCGATCTTGTTACTGAGAGCAGACCGGGAGAAAAATCCACAACGGATACGACGGAAAAGAGATTGAATGAGGATCCCAATACGGCCTACTATTCGGAGGAATCCCTGGTAGGTTATCGCTGGTTCGATACAAAGAACCTTCCGGTTATGTATCCGTTTGGCTATGGCCTTACTTACACCACGTTTGAATATTCGGACCTGAAAACCAATAAGGAAAATTACAGTGAGAATGATGTGATCAAAGTATCTTTCCTCCTTGAGAACACAGGCACTATGGCTGCCGATGAAGTGGTTCAGGCTTATGTCCACCGTATAGATCCATCGGTAGAATGGCCCTATAAAGAACTCAAGGCATTTTCACGGGTTCCGCTCAATCCAGGCGAAAGCAAAAGGATTCAACTGGAAATTCCGGTGCAGAACCTTCAATACTGGAATGAAACAACCCACGCCTGGGAGGATGACCCATGCAGGATCGAAATACAGGTGGGAGCCTCCGCCGGGGAGATCAAATTGAAGAAAGAGGTCGTACTGAAGTAATTTACAACCCGATCAGGAATCTAAATGAAAGAGCACCAACATCATATAAATCTTTAACCTGAATAAATGATGAAAAAACAACTCCTGTTTCTATGCTTCCTTCTTGGAATATCCGCATTGAACGCGCAACAGGCGCATGTGAACCTGGATTGGGCACCTCAAAGAAATGACGAGGGATTGACCCCCTTTATGGCCAGAACCATTTCACCCGAGGTCCGTGATGATCAAACAGTTACATTCAGAATGAATGCTCCTGAAGCAAAAGAGATTTCGCTTTCCGGTTCTATTCTCCTGGGCCTGAAAAGTGATCAGCCGATTCCTTTCACCAAAGGGGGAGATGGCGTATGGAGCCTGACGGTGGGCCCGATGACACCGGAAATCTATTACTACAAACTGCTTCTCGATGGAGTTAGCGTGGTCGATCCTTCCAATACACTCACAGGATTTGCCAATCAGCCCGGATTCAGCATCCTTGTGGTACACGGAGATGGCCCGGCATGGTATGATGCCCGGAATGTTGCGCATGGAACGGTTACACGTCACATCTATCATTCCGATGTGACCGGAGGTGAACGGGATATGTATGTGTATACGCCACCTGGTTATGATCCTGCCCGGAAATACCCGGTCCTTTACCTGGTAGGCGGTTCGGGAGAGGTAGCTTTGACCTGGAGCCTGTTCGGAAGGGTGAATTTCATTGAGGACAACCTGATTGAGGAAGGGAAGGCGCTTCCCATGATCATTGCCATGCCAAACAACCAGATGGTACACCGCATGGATCCGGATCATACGGCAAAGAGCTTTCCCGGGTTCAACGACGAGATGCTGAAGGAGGTGATCCCGCTGGTGGAATCGAACTACAGTGTGAAAGCCGATAAACATCATCGCGCTATCGCCGGTTTGTCGATGGGGGGGAGGCATGCGCAGATCATAGGTATGAATAATCTGGATGTGTTTGGTTCCATCGGGATCTTAAGCGCGGGCGAATCCTTCGACCTGATGCCGGGAGTACTGGATGACCCGGACTTGAATGACAAGATCGATTACTTGTTTGTCGGGGCTGGAACCTACGAAACCAGGCCCGGTTCAAGGCAGGAGCTGTTGCACCGGCAGTTTGAGGAAAAGAATATTGAACATGAGTACTACATAGGGGGTGACGGGGCCCATGATTTTGTTACCTGGAGACACCTTCTATACTATAGATTCCTGCCCGAATTATGGCGAACTAACCAATAACTCAAACAATAAATAACCAGTCGTCCAATTATAAAATATACTATCGTGAAACGAGTAACTACCATATTGTTGTCTGTAATTGCACTGAATCTTCTATTTAATCCGGTCACGCTCTATGCACAAAAATACAGGCCGGGACCGCAGGATATGACCTTCTTCTCCTCGGTGGACGAAAGCAATCAGCCCTATGCTATTTATATCCCCGAGAATTTTGATGAGTCGAAAGAATACCCGCTGGTGGTATTTCTTCATGGTGCGTTCTCCAATCACCGCCTGGGATTACGGCGTGCATTTGGTGAAGGGAATAAACAGGGCCCTGCATTTGGAACTCCCGGATTCGTCCCTCCTGAAACCGACCTGGAAGTGACACGCTTCTACCCTGATCTGAAACCGGTGGATTATATAGTTGCTGCACCCTTTGCCCGTGGAACAGCAGGTTACCAGGGAATACCGGAACAGGACATATTTGATATGCTGGCAGACATTAAAAGCAAATTCTCCATTGATGAAGACAGGATGTACCTCACCGGTCTCTCCATGGGGGGCGGAGGCACCCTGTGGGTCGGGCTTACACGTCCTGACCTGTGGGCTGCCATAGCTCCCGTTTGCCCTGCCCCACCGGAGGAAACAAATATCCTGGCAGGCAATGCATTGAATGTTCCCGTTCACCTGTTTGTGGGGGACCGCGACGGGCTGATGGCAACTGCCAACCAGTGGGAAGAAAAATTCAAAGACAATAATGTGGATGTGGAATACATTATTTATCCCGGAATTGCCCATAATAGCTGGGAATATGCTTACAAGGATGGTTTTATCTTCGAATGGTTCTCACAGTTCAGGCGAGATATGTTCCCCTCAGAGGTCAAATTCACAACCAGCAGGTTTAAATATAACAAAGCCTACTGGGTGACATTTGATAATCTGACTCCCGGGGTGGAAACATCCATCGATGCGAATTTCACGGGAAAGAATAATCTGGATATCACTACATCCAATCTCCTGGCTTTCACCCTGAACCTTGAAGGGCATCCGCAATTCGACGCTAAATCAAAGGTCAGTGTGACCATCGACGGTAAATCCTTTGGCGTCAAATCTCCCGATGCGGTCTCCTTCTCCATGGAGAACGGTAACTGGAAGAACAAAAAATTTACCCCCGGATTGTTCTCTAAAGAACACGGAGCCGAAGGTCCACTTTCTGATGCAATAAGCAGCAACCATATCTATGTTTATGGTACACAGGGCGATCCCTCCCGGGAAGAATTGCAGGCCAGGCAGGCAGTTGCAAGTCAGGCTGCTGACTGGGCTTTTGACAGGGGATTTGCCGGACGGGTAATGATCTTTCCCCGGTCGCTTGCAGATAACGGCGTCAGGCAAAGCGATATCGAAACCTCCAACCTGGTGCTGTTCGGGACCGCTGCAACAAATAGCTGGATCAGCAAATATGCTGACAGGCTGCCTATTCAGCTGAATGAAGGTGCGGAAGGGTACGGGCTCGTGTATATCTACCCCATGAATGGCCACTATATATTGATCAATTCAGGTCTGCCCTGGTGGACCCCGCCATCCTCATCAGAAGGTCAGAGAGGGGGCATCAGCATGATTGCAGGCAAAGGAAGCGCACTGAATGCATTCCCTGATTTCATTCTTTTCAAGGGCACCCCTGACAACGTGATCAGTAAAGGCTATTTTGACAATAACTGGGAGATCCCTGAACCGGAAGCGATAAAACTGAAAGCATCCGGAGTCGTTCAACTGAAATAGAGCGAATATATCCTTTATCCAACCGGTCGGACTTCAGGCTGATTTCAAACATCAGCCTGACTAAATACTTTACTTTCAATTAAGGGTAATATTAATTATCATGCTACTAAACTCTTGATAATTATTGGTATTCGATATCAATTTATTACTTTTGCTGCGATAATTATTATAATCCGAAACAGATGGGAAAATTAATGCCACTGGATCTTCTGTCAAGCATTAAAGGGGCCAGTTCGTCAGAAGCCGTGACTGAACTGTTCAGTGTGATCAAAAAGGCAGTTCCGGATAACATCAAAGGAGATATGCAACAACCTGAAAAGGAAAGTGTTATATCGGTTGAAAATCTGAGAAGCGATGAAGTCAAGGAGTGTCCGGAAATTGAAAAAGAGATTATCAGGGCTAATTTTCCTAAAGAGAAGAATGGTTACCTGGTTGTTCCAAAAGTGATTGACGATTGACCCATGGAATCAGAGATACGAAAAATACACAAGCAGCTCAGAAGTGGCAGCATATCGTGTACCGGACTGGTGAACCAGAAAATAAAAGAACTGGAGGAAAGTCCGAACAATACGGCCAACTATCTTCTTGCTGAATATGCATTGGAACGTGCAGCGAAAGTGGACAGGAAGTTAAGTGCAGGCGAAAAGATCGGATCACTGGAAGGGATTCCCTTCGGAGTTAAGGATGTTTATCTGCTTCAGGGCTGTAACGCTTCCGGCAGTTCTGCAATTCTTAAAGGTTATATAGCCCCTTATACTGCTACAGCCATTCAAAAACTGATGGATGCGGGAGCTATCCCGGTGGTAAAGGAGAATTGTGACAGTTTCGGACATGGCAGCAGCAACGAAAACAGTGCATTCGGCCCAGCCAGGAACGCCCTGAACGAAGATCTTGTTCCGGGCGGATCAAGCGGGGGTAGTGCTGTGAATGTAGCAAAGGGACATACGGTGTTTTCAATCGGTGGTGATACCGGGGGATCGATCAGGCAGCCTGCAGGTTTCAACAGTGTATATGGTTTAAAACCCACCTATGGCAGGATCTCCAGGTACGGGCTGATGGCTTATGCCTCTTCCACAGATTGCGTGGGACCCATATCAAAAAGCCTGGAGGATATCCGCCTGCTTTTAAACACGATGAGCGGCCCGGACGGCCACGATCAGACCACCATCGCAAGCTCCGGCATACCCGCAGATATATTCAGTGAAGAGTTTCCTGGAAAAGGATTTAAGCTGGGGTATTATAAGAGTTTCATTGAGAACGACCACCTGGACCCGGGAATCAGAAAGAATTTTCTGGAACTTATTATTCGATTGAAACAACAAGGGTTGCGAGTCAAGCAAATGGACTTTTTCAACACCGATGTCCTGGTTTCTACTTATTATACCCTGGCTATGGCCGAAACGGCCTCCAACCTGGCGCGGCTCGACGGCATGAATTATGGTGAAAGAATGACAGCTGACACCTTGAAAGAGGGGTATGCCTTAACCAGGTCCGTCCATTTTACAGAAGAGACCAAACGAAGAATTGTCGGGGGTAACCAGGTATTGTCCCTGGGACACGCAGAAGAAATATATCTGAAAGCAAGGGCCTTGAGAAGTCAGATCACCGGCGCCTTCAACAGGGATTTCAAGGAGGTTGACCTGATCATTTCACCGGTATCGCCGGGCCCTCCGCCAAAAATTGGATCCAGCCTGGATCATCCTCTGGAGATGTATCTGTCCGATGCATATACAGTTGGGTTCAGCCTGGGAGGACTGCCCACCTTAACCTCCCCGGTAGGCACTGAAACAGGTTTACAGATTACAGCCCCGAAAAACCAGGAGCAGGTCATTTTTAAGTTTGCAAAATACCTTACAGGAATCATTTGATGGAGCAAAACCACATATCGGAAACGCTTGACCAGCTCGGACTGGAGGTGGTGATCGGCCTGGAAACACACATCAGGCTGAACACAGCAACGAAGTTGTTTTGTTCCTGTGCCAATGAGGAAACCGAACATCCTAATCAGCATATCTGCCCGGTTTGCACGGGACAGATGGGTGTTCTTCCGGCTGTTAACAAAGAAGCCATCCGTAAAGCAGTCCTTTTCGGGAAAGCGGTCAACTCCAGCATGAGCAACACGATCATTTGCTGGGACAGGAAACACTATGAATATCCCGACCTGCCCAAGAACTTTCAGCTGACTCAGTTTCAAAAACCAATTATTCCTGACGGAAGAGTGGAGTGCTACAGGAATGACGGTACAACCTTTACGGTTGAACTCGAGCAGGTTCACATTGAGGAAGATGCTGCCAAGCTGATGCACGAACGCAACCAGTCCCTCGTTGATTTCAATAAATCAGGGGTCCCCCTGATCGAGGTGGTTACCAAACCCTGTATCCATCATATACAGGATGCTGCAACCTATGCCCAGAATCTTCAGCGTATTGTTCAGAATTTAAGGATCTCGGAAGCGAACCTGGAAAAAGGTGAATTCAAATCGGATGTGAGTGTCTCTCTTCGCAGGAAAGGGACAGATGACCTGAATCCGCGTGCTGAAATCAAGAATCTTAACTCTTTTAAGTTCATGATGGAAGCAGTTATTGAAGAGGTATCGAAACAACTTGATTTTTATACCAAACATAATAGTCCGAGACCTGACCAGACAACTGTGTTGTTTGATGCTGATCTGAAACAGACCAAGATCATGCGAAAAAAGGAATTTGCTGCGGATTACAGGTTTGCCCAGGAACCGGATATCCCGTTTGTCAACATCAAAGCGCTTGTTGAGGAAATAAACGTTGAAAGCAATTTGCTTCCTTTCCAGGTCGAATCAATCCTGATCAAGGGAGGAGTGCTCCCCCAGGACGCCAAGTTTTTCACTTCAGATCCGTTACGGTCAAATGTTCTGCTGAGTATAAACAAGGAACTCAATAACCCTCTTTTTGTTGCCAGGGCATTGACCAACAACCTGAAACCGGAAGATTATCAGAAAGTCAGCAGCATCCCTGATTTCATCGAGATTTTCTCGTTGTTCGATAAGGAAAGGATATCGCAGATCCTCTTTCAAAAAGCGATCCTTGAATTATTGAACGATAAAGAATTTGACTACAAAACCTATTTTAAAGAGAATACCATTTCAGAAGAGAAGATCGATTCGTGCATAGAGGAAGTTATTGCTGAAAATCCTGATGTGGCCCGGGATATCGTGGAAGGCAGTATTAACAAGGCAGGGATACTGGTTGGGAAAGTACTTTCGAAAACCGGAAAGGGAGCTCCGGGGAAAATGATCCGGGAAAAACTGATGCGCAAATTGAGTGTGAACGGATCTGCCACCACTGCAACCTCCGGGGATATGGATCAAGAGCCCGGCATTAAAAAGGAGACAGGGGAAAATATTGGAACCGTAGCAGGAACTTCAGAGATCATTATTGAGAACAAATACAGGTCACATTACATCACTGATCTCTCAACGGATAATTTATCCGAAACAGTGACACTTTCGGGTTGGGTATCAAGTGTGCGGGATCATGGAGAACTTGTTTTCATTGACCTGCGCGATTCCAGCTACGAGATATTCCAGGTCAGGTTAAACAGGGAGAATTTCCCTGACCTGGATGAGCTGGCAAAAATAAACCCGGAATCAGTGATCATGGTAACCGGTAAAATAATCAACCGAAGCGATGATGATTATAATCCGGGGATCAGAACAGGAACCATTGAACTGGACACCACTGAGCTGCATATACTGAATATGGCGAAAACGCTGCCATTTGAGATCAGAAGAGCTTCAAAATCATCTGAGAATGTCCGGTTTAAATACAAATTCCTGGACCACCGGAATCCTGATATAAGAAAGACAATTATTAACCGTCATAAGGTGATCAAGCTCATCAGGGATGTTTTAAGTCAGCAGGACTTCATTGAAATAGAGACACCCATCCTGAGTTCGGGCACCGATGAGGGAGCACGTGAATTTATTGTTCCAAGCCGCAAGTTCCCCGGAAAATTCTACACCCTGCCACAGGCACCTCAACAGTTCAAACAATTCCTGATGGTGGGTGGATTTGATAAGTATTTTCAAATTGCCCGTTGCTTCAGGGACGAAGATACAAGAGGTGACAGGCAACCCGAGTTTACGCAGCTGGATATAGAGATGGCCTATGTGGGCATGAATGATATCATGGAGGTAAACACCCATTTATTTAATGAAATTGTCAACAGGATCTATGGAAACAGCTGGAAGCTCTTCCCCTTTAAAGTGCTCACCTATGCCGAGGTGATGGAAAAATATGGGACCGACCGGCCCGATCTGCGCTTTGGCCTGGAAATGGAAGATATAACCGATATCGTAAAAGAGACTTCGTTCCAGGTATTCACCAAACCTATAGATGAAGGTGGTATCGTCAAATGCATCAAGGTCGGAGGTCATCTATCTGAGAAACGTCTGACAAAAGGTCAGATTGAACGATTAACCTCCATTGCACAGGAAAACGGTCTGGGTGGACTGGCCTATATCATCGTTAATGAAAATGAACTGCAGTCCCCTATCATCAAATATCTAGGGGAGGAGATTGCTGACAGGATTATCAGCAGGGTCAGGGCCATACCCGGCGACATTGTCTTTTTCTCAGCAGCCGATCAGAAAACGGCCAACAAGGCCCTTGATGAGGTCCGCCAGGAGCTGGGCAGAATGCTCTACCTCATCAAAAACAATGAACTGCACCCCGCATGGGTCATTGACTTTCCTCTCTTTGAAAAGACCGAAGACGGGGGGTGGACCTTTTCACACAATCCGTTCTCCATGCCGAAAAAGGAGTTTCTGCAGGATCACCTGGAAGGAAAAAATATAGGTAGTATTATATCACAGCAATATGATATGGTGCTGAATGGAAATGAAATAGGGGGAGGTTCAGTCCGTGCCCACAAGGATGTCATTCTTGAAGCAACCTACAAGAATATGGGGTATGATAGTGAAAATATGAGAAAAAGTGTGGGCCATATGCTGGATGCCTTTCAATACGGGGCACCCCCTCACGGAGGGATTGCGTGGGGTATCGACCGGTTGATCATGATCCTGGAGAAGAAATCCTCCATCAGGGACGTGATGGCATTCCCCAAGACCGGTTCCGGGGAGGACCTGATGTTCGGCAGCCCGTCAACACTGCCTGAAAAGAAAATAAGTGAAGCCAATATTCAGCTGACTGGCAAGAATAAGAAGAAGGACTAAATCTTCCTTGTCCAGATTGAATCACCGGCAATGGACTACACTTCAGTTTACACTGGAAATTGTCTATTGACCAACCTTCTCGTCGAATAATCTCAACAAATAGACAATTTTAGATAACCCATTTATTTAAACACCTCTTTGAAGTTCTTTTATTTTTGCGAGCTCCTGGAGCCTGATATTTAATTGCCTGAACTTCACGGGGTCTAATTGACTTAAGTCATGTCCAATCTCAACGGGTATCAATTCATTTTGTATGAGCCATTCATTAAATTCATTTTGCGGTATAATATACTGGTAAGGTGTTGATCCTTTCAAATATTCTGTCCACGTGTAGTAATTATTCACTTCAGAAATGAGTTCTGAGGATGGGTCCATATTCTTACTGTTCCTGAGTTGATCAATTCCCGTGGACTTTACGTCCGGCCATCTATAGCTATACATAAACTGTCCAAAATAATATTTCAATGAATCACCGGGACAGGGACTTTCATGGTCTAAAATTCTTTTGATAGAATGGATCTGACTTGCAATGGCCAGGATATCATTTTCAAACTCAATCGAATCCAGCAATAGGTTTGAATGTATTTCATCTAAAATCAAGCCGTAGTCTTCTTTGTCCTGGAGATTCTCTCTCCAGTTGTCGGAAATAAATGCCACTGAAATACTTATAAAAATAACAAGGAACTCCAGTAAATAAGCTTATGCCTTTTTCATATCTTTTATTTAAAATACAGCCAGTCGATCACCACATGGGAATTATCTTTAGGCATTACAAATAGGTTGTGTAACCCCGGCATGAATGAAGACACCGGTGAGGAAACGGTTTCTCAATGACCACCCCCGGGAACGATCACTTCAGCCAGCAAAGGTCCTTTCAGGCTGTTGAGATGTATTTGCAGGGTGCCGCCTATTTCAGACAGCGCTTTCACATGTATTGTTTTTAACTCTTTGTTACCAAAATCAACGCTATTGTATTGTATCCAGGCATCTTTGCTGTCAAACAGGGTTTTCCAGCCTTCAGACCGGTTCACCGTATCCTGTTCATCCAGGAATTCAATGGAAACACCCTGATCGCTTTTCAAACTGTATCGGTCTATTTGTATCTTTTTTGTGGCCTTCGTCAGGCCTACTCCACGTAAAGTGGGGATTAACTTTTGAATTACGCTCGCGCATTGAGGGTGTCTCATAAGGGCACCCCTTTTCATCTTCTCAGGGATGTTTATTCGTAACG
>Ga0055451_10001076_pt1 | contig 11123 bp, 6 predicted proteins | sample China_Galinas_PW_3_FD_57745 | JGI IMG/M metagenome (GOLD analysis project Ga0055451, IMG submission 57745) | Wetland microbial communities from San Francisco Bay, California, USA, that impact long-term carbon sequestration - China_Galinas_PWB_D2 | ecosystem: Environmental > Aquatic > Marine >... | reverse complement strand
AAGACGTTGCTGCGTTTCAACTGGAATGCGGCCATTGCCCAGGATCCTTTTAACAATAAAACCATCTATTTTGGGAGCCAGTTTCTGCACAGGAGCGGTGACAGGGGGAATTCCTGGGAGACCATTTCACCGGACCTGACTACCAATGATACGGCCAGGCAGACTTATAATGAAAGCGGAGGACTTACTTATGATGTGACCGGGGCAGAGAATTATACCACCATCCTGGCCATCTCACCCAGCCCCATGGAGGAGGGGGTGATCTGGGTAGGTACTGATGATGGCAACATCCAGGTGACCCGGGACGGGGGCGTTTCATGGACCAACTGCTCACTCCGCATCAAGGAGTTGCCTTCCGGAGCATGGGTCCCGCAGATTGTACCATCCGAAACAGATGCCGGGGAGGTATGGGTGGTGGTGAACAACTACCGGCAAAACGATTATGATCCCTACCTGTTCCATACCACTGATTACGGGAAACAGTGGAAAAGGGTTATAGGTCCTTCAAATGTGGAGGGATACGTGCTCTCTTTTGCTCAGGACAGGGAGGAGGCGCGCCTGCAGTTCCTGGGTACTGAACAGGGCCTGTGGGTGACCATCGACGGTGGAGCAACGTGGACCAGGTGGACCGTGGGATATCCAACAGTTCCCACCATGGACATGGTGATCCAACCACGGGAGCAGGACCTGGTCATCGGGACATTCGGGCGATCGGCTTATATCATCGATGATATTGAACCCCTGAAGGCTCTGGCAGGTGATTACGAAAAGATCACTTCCTCGACAATCAGCGTTTTTAAACCTCCGGTGGCCTATCTGGCTGATAGAAAAAATGCCCCCGGGTATTATTATTCAGGTGATGCCTATTTTGAAGGGGAAAACAGGCCGCGGGGGGCCCGGATCAGTTATTATGTCAATGAAGGGGAGAGCAGTGAAAAGGAGAAAAAAGACAGTGTGAGCATCAGGGTCATGGATCAGCAGATGAAACTGGTCCGTACCCTGAAAACAGTTCCTGAAAATGGACTGAACCGGACCGTATGGTATCTCGGCCGGAAAGGAGTCAGGGTGAATTTCAATGAAAGGTCGTCAGGCAACCGGGCACGCGAATCGGGAGGAGGGGGAGCTGTTCTTCCAGGTACATACACCCTCCAATTGTCATTCAGGGGGGATACGGTTATGACCGCGGTGCAAGTCGAAGCTGATCCCAGACGGGCCTATGACATGGACGGGATGGGGCTGAAGCAGCAAGAAACGGATAAGCTTCTTGATAAATTGGATGACCTGAACAAGGCGCTCTCTACAATCCGGGAGTGCAGGGAGAGTTATGAGTTGGTAACCAGACTGGCGGGCGATGATGCCTCAGATCAGTTAAAGGAGGCCACGCAATCCATGAAGGAGGAGCTGGACCGGATCTCCAAACTGGTATTCAGGGACGAATCGATACAGGGGATCTATAATCCACCCGATGCACTCTATGTGAAAATGGGAGGCACTTACAGTATTACGGGTGCAGATAGGCCGCTTACCGGCAACCAGTTAAAGAAGCTTGAGCAGTATCTCTCACTGGCAGATGAAATCACCAGCATGATCAATCATTTTATTGTGAACCAGTGGGAATCATATAAAACCTCAGTGGCTGCCGAACACATTTCATTGATTGAATGAAATTATGTAACTTTTGCTTTATATGGCAGGACAGGGCAGTGGTATAGGATCTCCTGAAGCGGATCTCCGGAACAGAGGAAAGTGTACACTGCATATTTCTAACCGTTCGGGTAGTATGCTTAACCTCGTGATACATGGTACAGAGGTCAACATCGTACGTGCAATGACGATTCGGCGAAGAAAAAGACTTCACCTGGTCAAGGGTACATATGTGGTTGAATTGTGGCTCTCCAGCGGTCGTATCAGCATCCGTCCTGTGAATATTCCACATATCAGCATTGAGCGGATCACCACCCGTAATGATGTAGCCATCAGGGGCAGGAAGATAGTGGCTGATTTTATTTATGACAGGGCTACGCTGGAAATTAACAGTGAACGGACCCCGGGCGAATAGGTATAACCCGTTTAATAATTGAGATTTGAGGCAAGCAGGCCCTCAACACGGCTTCGTGGGAGGCCCTTTCTTCTGGCATAATCCTCAACCTGATCCCTGCCGATCTTCCCGACGAAGAAGTACCTGGATTCGGGGTGGACAAAAATCAACCCGCTGACTGATGCGGCCGGTAGCATGGAGTAGTTTTCTGTCAGGTGAATGCCTTTTTTATCAGCCTCAAGTAAACTGAACAGCACCTCCTTTTCGGAATGGTCCGGACAGGCAGGATAACCGTGGGCAGGCCTGATACCCGTGTATTTTTCCCTGAAAAGATCCTCAATTTCCATTTTTTCATCCGGTACATACCCCCAGGTGTTTTTCCGGATATCTTCATGCAGCAATTCAGTGAATGCTTCGGCAAGCCGGTCAGCCAGTGCCTTCAGCATGATGGCGGAGTAGTCGTCGTGATCAGCTTCAAAGGCTTTTATTTTCTCCTCGATGCCAATCCCTGCAGTAACCGCAAAGGCACCCAGGTAATCGGTGATCCCGGATGTAACCGGTGCAATAAAATCTGAGAGGCAGAGGTTGGGCTGACCGGGATCTTTCAGGGTCTGATTCCTCAGGTTTGTAAACCGGGCACGGATCCTGCCCGGATCTTTCTCATCATATACCACCAGGTCATCACCATCTGCATTTGCAGGGAAAATTCCATACACTGCGTTGGCCGTGAGCCACTTTTCATCAATAATGCGTTGCAGCATCACCTGCGCGTCATCATAAAGTTTCCGGGCTTCAGTTCCATAATCGGGATGGTTGAAGATATCGGGGAACTTTCCCCTGAGTTCCCAGATGGTGAAAAAGAAGATCCAGTTAATGTAACGGCTGATCTTCTCCATGGGAAAATCTGAGATGTTCTGCAGGCCGGTAAGGTTCGGGGTAATGATGGAACCGGCCGACCAGGTCGTCTTCAGGGCATTTTTCCGGGCTTCATTCAGGGAAACGTACCTGATATCCCTGCTGGCATTTGCGTAAGTCTTCCGCAATGTCTGGTACTCATCTCTGACCCCGCTGGCAAAAGCCTCGTGATGGTCAGGAGACAAAAGCGAGCTGACCACTGCTACACTCCTGGAAGCATCTTTCACATGGATCACCGGCCGGTTGTAGGCGGGTTCTATCTTGACTGCTGTGTGGATCTTTGAGGTGGTAGCTCCCCCGATAAGCAGAGATTGTTTCATTTTACGCCGCTCCATTTCGGATGCAACATGGATCATCTCTTCAAGCGATGGTGTGATCAGTCCGGAAAGCCCTACGATATCTACGTTGTGTTTTTGAGCTTCATCCAGGATCTTTTCAGTGGGAACCATAACTCCCAGATCGATCACCTTGTAGTTATTGCATCCAAGTACCACTCCCACGATGTTTTTCCCGATGTCGTGAACATCACCTTTAACGGTTGCCATCAAGACTGTGCCTGCCGAATGCGCTTCCCCCGATTTTCCGAGGGCCTTCTCCTGTTCTATGAAAGGAAGGAGGGTGGCCACTGCACGCTTCATGACCCGAGCGCTTTTAACCACCTGCGGAAGGAACATTTTCCCATCTCCAAACAGGTCGCCAACTACGTTCATACCGGCCATAAGCGGGCCTTCAATCACTTTCAGTCCCAGCCCATATTTCTTATGGGCTTCCAGCGCATCGGCTTCAATATATTCTGTGATTCCCTTGATCAGGGCATGTTTCAGACGCTCCTCCACCGGTTCATCCCTCCAGAGATCTCTTCTCTCTTCCACCTTCTCCACCTCTTCGAGGGTAGAGGAGTAGTCGATGATATGTTCCGTGGCATCTGCCTTGCGGTTCAATACCAGGTCCTCCGTATATTCGAGGAGCTGGGGAGGGATTTCATCGTAAACCTGGAGCATTCCGGGGTTGACTATGCCCATGTCGAGTCCTGCCCTGATCGCATGGTAGAGGAAAACGGAGTGGATGGCTTCCCGCACTATATCGTTACCCCTGAACGCAAATGAGAGGTTACTGATGCCACCGCTTACCCTGGAATAGGGCAGATTCTCCTTGATCCAGCGAGTGGTGTTGATAAAGTCAACTGCATAGTTATTGTGTTCCTCAATCCCTGTTCCGATGGTCAGCACATTGGGATCAAAAATAATATCACCAGGTGTGAAATGTAGTTTTTCGGTAAGTAGCCTGTAGGCCCTCTGACATATTTCAATGCGCCTTTCAAAACTGTCTGCCTGTCCTTTCTCGTCAAAGGCCATCACGATAACCGCAGCACCATACCCCCTGATTTTTCGGGCATGTTCCAGGAACTGGGCTTCACCCTCTTTCATGCTTATCGAATTGACCACCGCTTTGCCCTGGATACACTTCAAACCTGCTTCGATGACTGCAAATTTAGAGGAGTCGATCATCAGGGGAACTTTGGATATTTCAGGTTCGGCCATTAACAGGTTCACGAATGTAACCATCTCCTTCTCCGCATCCAGCATAGCATCGTCGAGGTTGATATCCAGGATCATGGCCCCATCCTCCACCTGCCTGCGCGCTATTTCAAGGGCCTCGTCATACTTTTTCTCCCGTATCAGCCTGGCAAATTTCCGGCTTCCCGCCACATTGCACCGCTCCCCGACATTGATAAAATTAGATCCTTTAAAAGCAGTCAGTGGTTCCAGGCCACTGAGCCTTAAGCCGGTAACATGGTCAATGGGACGCCGGATCCTTCCTCCATCCATTACAGCGGCAAATGCCCTGATATGATCCGGAGTGGTTCCACAGCATCCCCCGACAATATTAACATACCCCGAATCCACAAACTCTTTGATAAGGAGGGACATCTGTTCGGGCGATTCGTCGTACTCGCCGAACTGATTGGGGAGTCCTGCATTGGGATGAACCGACACAAAATGGGTGGATTTAGCCGACATCTCTTGTAAATAGGGCCTGATCTCTTTGGCCCCCAGTGAGCAGTTCAATCCTATGGAAAGCAATTCCACATGGTCGAGTGAAAACATAAATGCCTCAAGGGTTTGCCCGGAAAGGGTACGCCCGCTGGCATCCGTTATGGTACCTGAAACCATTACCGGGATCCTGACTCCCAGGGGTTCCAGGTACTCCTCTATACCCATCAGGGCTGCCTTGGCATTCAGAGTATCGAATACGGTCTCAACAAGCAGCACGTCCACTCCCCCTTCCACCAGTCCTTTTACCTGCTCTTTATAGGCTTCTTTCAGTTCGTCGAAGGAGATCGCCCGGAACCCGGGATCATTCACATCGGGAGATAGCGAGGTGGTTTTGTTGGTGGGACCTATGGAACCTGCAACAAAACGGGGTTTTCCGGGAGTCTCCAGACTGAATTTTTCAGCTGCCTCCACGGCAATCCGGGCCGATTCAAAATTGATCTCATGGACCAGAGACTGCATGCCATAATCGGATTGTGAAACCGAGGTGGCATTAAAGGTATTGGTCTCAATAATATCTGAGCCGGCTTCCAGGTATGCCTCATGGATCTCCAGGATAATATCGGGTCTGGTCAGTGAAAGCAGGTCATTGTTCCCTTTCAGGTCACCGGGATGGTCCTTGAACCGCTTCCCCCTGTAATCCTCTTCTGATAAATTATACCCCTGGATCATGGTACCCATAGCCCCGTCCAGCAGAAGGATTCGTTCCCCCAGCAGCCCGGCAATCTCTTTCCTGCTCTTATTTGACATGATACCCCGAAATTAAGCAATTTATCGCTCTGCAGCTACTATGCCTTAAAAGCTTGCTCGAAATCGGCGATAATATCCTCAATATGTTCCAGTCCAACCGATACCCTCAGCAGGGTGGGCAGTACACCTGCTGCCAGCTGAGCCTCGTCCGGCATCTGCTGGTGAGTGGTTGCCGCGGGTTGAATGATCAGTGTACGGACATCACCCACATTGGCCAGGTGACTCACCAGTTTCAGGTTGTCAACCAGCCTGATCGCCTCCTCCTTTTTACCTTTGAGGGTAAAGGAGAGTACACCTCCAGCACCGAGAGGCAGATATTTCCGGGCCAGTTTGTTGTGAGGATTGTCCGACAGCCCGGGATAATTAACCTGTTCCACCTTGGGATGTTTCTGCAGCCATTTGGCCAGTGCCAGCGTGTTTTCAACATGCCGGTCAAGTCTTAACGAAAGGGTCTCCAGGCCCTGGATGAAAAGAAACGAGTTAAAGGGACTTTGACTGGGGCCCAGGTCACGCAAACCCTCAACGCGGGCCTTGATAATGAAAGCGATGTTCCCGAAAGGTCCGTCGCTGCCAAATGTCTCCCAGAACTTCAAACCGTGGTATCCTTCACTGGGCTCTGTAAATTGGGGAAACTTCCCATTCCCCCAGTTGAAGTTACCGCTGTCAACAATGACTCCGCCGATGGAGGAGCCGTGTCCGCCGATCCATTTGGTAGCCGACTCCACCACGATGGCAGCTCCATGCTCAATGGGTCTGAACAGATAACCTGCGGCACCAAAAGTGTTGTCCACAATGAAGGGAATATCATACTTCCGTGCCAGGGCAGCGAACTTGTCAAAATCAGGGACATTGAATCCGGGATTGCCAATGGTCTCCAGGTAAATGGCTTTTGTCTTTGAGTCGATCAGCTTCTCAAAATCTGCTACATCAAGGGTTTCGGCAAACCTTGTTTCCCAGTTATAGTTTTTGAAAGTAACACTGAACTGGTTGTAGGAGCCACCATACAGGTAAGGACTGCTGACAATATTATCGCCTGATCGCAGGATGGTACTGAAAGTGAGGAATTGTGCTGCATGCCCGGAGGAGACTGCCAGTGCTGCAATACCCCCTTCCAGAGCAGCCATCCGTTGCTCTAAAACGTCATTGGTGGGATTCATGATCCGGGTATAGATGTTCCCAAATTCTTTCAGGGCAAACAGGTTGGCTCCGTGCTCTGAGCTTTTAAATGTATAGGATGTGGTCTGGTAAATTGGTACCGCACGTGAATTGGTTTCTGAATCGGGCGTATGCCCAGCATGGATCTGAAGGGTCTCGAAGTTCTTGTATGTTGTACTCATGATCTTTGAATTTAAATGTTGTGAAATGATGAAATGATGTTAAGCAAGAAGCATTCAATGAATGGTCTGCTAAGCTATAAACCTGCTGCCCATTCCCATAGGCGGTAGCGGAGTAGTAAAATTTCCTTTATTCATGGTTTAATTATTTGTTATTATCTCCCTTTCGGGTTAGGTTTTGGCACCTTCGCCTGGTGGCGGGTTGCCAGGGGATCATCGAGCCTAATCTCTCCCCCCTTCTCAATAACAATCGCATTGACTGCGAATTGATGGCCCAAATATATGTTTCTCCCAGGTTACTGACAAATGGTTCCCAGCCGGAATATTAATTTTATTTAGACTATATAATATAAAATACCTGTGAACCAGGAACATATACCTCATTTTAATTTAGACTAAAAAGTATAGGCCAGTCCCATTCCAAACAGCTCCTTGACCTGGACCCTCGGTTCAAAGGTGTCTTCCACACCATCACCATTGGTATCACTGCCAAACTGAATGTCATGATCATAGATCAACTGGGTAAGCAATGAAGCAGAGAGGTACTCATTAACTTTAAATGTCAGCAACATATTCCAGTTCACATCAACGTATTGCGGATTGTCCAGGTAATTGGAAAAGAGATCGATCTTGGTATCGAGCGTTACGTTCTTCAGGATCTCCTTTTTCAGTGCCATTTTGATATACCCTCCCAGTTCGCTCCTGACTGTTTGTCCCGGATCAAGCCCGAAGGAACCTGCATCAGAAAGTTCCTCATCCAGTACAAAAGTGAATTTAGAAGCCAGGGGAGCAAGGAACATCGAGAAGACTTCAGATGGTTTGTAATCCATACCCAGAGAAAGATTCAGGTAGCCGGGTGCCATGAAATTGGAGATCTTCATCCGGTTAATCTCCCCGGGATTATCATATCCCTGGGCAAATTGAGTCTTAAATCCCAGCAGGGCGGTATAAAACCATTTTTCGGAAGCTTTTAAACCAAATTTTGATGCAAGATCAATCTGGTCATCACTTTTTCGTGTGGGGTCATTACCCTGCTTGATCAGGCCGTATCCCATGATCAGTTTGTTCTCCCAGCTTGTTTTCCGGGACTGGTAGTTAGCCGACAGGTTGATAAGGGCGTTACCCGAGATGCTGTTGTCGCCTCCGGCCGCCCAATTGGTAAGTGAGAGCTGGGAGAGACTCAGCGATGCGGCACCTCCAAATTTCCAGAGTGTATCGGCATTGACAGGCTCCTGTGCATAAACGATATAAGAGGCCAGGATAACAGACAGAATAAGGAATTTCTTCTTCATTTTTTACTGTTTTAATCGTTATATTAAATGTAATGGATTTTTCAACGGTCCGCTTCATTCATATTTTCCACGAAAAGTTTGAAGCGGTCCATGTTCAGCATTGTATTATGTATGAATGCCCTCTTTAAAAAGGGGGCCATCATCATCATGATCCCCCGGAATCGGAAATAATTCTTTGATTGCCAAAGGGTTGACCCGGATTCTTGTTCTGTGAACCTGTTTTCAACCCTGTTGTAAACACCCTGTGATCTGTAGATCATATCAATGGATTCCGGCAACTGGTTTTTGAGGATGGTCTCCGTCATGACAAGGTCACCTTTCCTGCTTTCATATACCAGTCTTGAATGAGAGCCCTCATCTCCCGGTGATCCTTCCAACGATTCAAAACTCTTCAGCCCCGGCTGCCATTTCTGGAGATGGCCCGTGTTTTGAAAAATCTCAATAACCTTTTTTCGGGGAAGCCGGATAAGAATTTCTGTACTGTATTTCATTGTTGAAGTTTCAAGGGCAATAACAAATATACAACCTATTTGTTTGCCATATCCTTTATACAGGTTATCCGATTTTCCACCGATTTTCCACCTGATTCTCACGGTTCCAGGAACCCGGACAGTACATTTGGAATGTAATAAAGGTACCTGATATGGAAAAAACAGCAATTATAATCGGCGGGGGAGTGGCAGGACTTTCAGCCGGCATTTACGGAGAGATCAATGGTTATCGTACGGAGATCCTGGAGATGCACTCATTACCTGGCGGACAATGTACGGCGTGGAAAAGAAAGGGCTATACTTTCGATTATTGCATTCACTGGCTGGTAGGCTCCTCATCCGGCCCCTATCATGATATCTGGAGAGAGACCGGCGCACTGAACGACTCAACTGAGATCTGGGACCCCGAAACATTTACGACCATGAGGATGCCCGACGGAGAGGATTTTATAATCTATGCTGACATAGACCGGTGGGAACAATACCTGGTCGGGATGGCTCCCCAGGACAGTAAACCGATTATCAGGATGTGCAATGATATGCGAAAGATGGCCACCATGGAGATATTTGAGGACCCATCCTTTCGTAGAAGCATCATGGATTATGGTCGTTTCATGATGAAGAGCGGCCCGGCGCTTAGACTGTTTATGAAGTACGGAAGAACTCCACTGTCTGATTATTTCAAAAAGCTGGGATTCCGGGATGAGTTGTTAAGGTCGCGCCTGATGACCATATCGGAGAGCATGGAGGATTTTTCTGCTGTTGCCTTCCTGTTTGTGCTGCTCTGGTTCTCACAGAAGAATGCAGGATATCCCCTTGGAGGCTCCATGCCGTTTAGCAATCGTATGGCAGAGAGGTACCGTTCCCTGGGTGGCGTATTTACAGGGAGATCCACGGTTGAGAAGATCATTGTCGAAAGAGGCAGGGCTGTGGGAGTAAGGTTGACAGATGGTACTGTTAAATATGCAGATTATATTATTGGAGCCTGTGATCTTCATGCATTGATGTATGATATGCTCGACGGCAAATACATAACCCCCAAAATAAAAAAGGCCTTTACAGAGTGGCCGCTCTTTAAACCGGTCGTCCAGGTTTCTTTCGGCATTAACCGCACCATTGAAAGCAAATACCACACCTACCAGGTTATGGCAGCGGGAGAATCCATCGGCCGTACCGCCCTGGCCAAAGGATACAGCGTCTCCAATTATAATCACGACCCGGTCATCACCCCCGGGGGGAAATGTGTGATGAAAATGTTGTTTGATTCGCCATATGAATTATGGGAAGATCTGATTGGGGAGGAGTACAGGAAGGAAAAGGAACACATTGTGTCCGATGCCATTGAAAAACTCGAGAAGCTATACCCGGCTGTGAAGGGAAACATTGAGGTGGTGGATGTGGCCACCCCCCTGACAAATATCAGGTATACCGGGGTCTGGAAGGGAGCGTTTGAAGGATTTTTACCCACTAGCAAAACCATGACCAAATCGTTGAGCAATACGGTGAAAGGACTCGATCATTTTTATATGGTGGGGCAGTGGCTCTATCCTGGCGGTGGATTGCCGCCTTCAGCCCAGTCGGGAAAATGGCTCTTTCAACTGATTACAAAAAAAGACGGGAAGAAATTCAGGGTCGCATAAGGGGTCATATTGTCGAATTTTATATTTTCGGCAAATGGAAACCGGCGAACTGTACAACAACCTGAAGGTGGCCTATACATCCGAAAACCTGGGCGGAATTTCGAGCCGCATCATAGGCATGTTCAGGGAGAAGCAGCATGATGCCCTGCGGGCCATTCAAAAAGTGGTCAATGGTTATACCCCTTGCAATGAAGAGAAGATCAACAAAGTATTTTCCAGGCTGATCATGCTCTATCACCCTGACAGGCTCAGCCAGAACCTGGAGCAGCTGGAGAAAGCCTATGGCCGGGATGATTTCGAGACACTTTATTCCATGTCACATATACTTGCTGTTCAGAACCTTGAGCCTGAAAATGTGATGCTCAGTTCCGTACTTACAGAAGATGATCTGGCAGAGGAATTCGGATGGGACCATCATGGGGATGAGTTCTCTTATTTTGTATCAGAGGAGGAGCTGGAGGAGGATGCTGTTATTGATCCGGGATTTGAAGTACGAAGTTTTATCAACCTGATCAAGAGAAGGGTTTACGGCCACCTGAATGTGGATTTCCCCATATACCTGCTCGAGGACCTGGAGGAGATCGAGATGGCAGATTATGAAATGGAGGA
>Ga0055451_10001075_pt1 | contig 11125 bp, 10 predicted proteins | sample China_Galinas_PW_3_FD_57745 | JGI IMG/M metagenome (GOLD analysis project Ga0055451, IMG submission 57745) | Wetland microbial communities from San Francisco Bay, California, USA, that impact long-term carbon sequestration - China_Galinas_PWB_D2 | ecosystem: Environmental > Aquatic > Marine >... | reverse complement strand
CTTTCCGCCTTGAAAAACTCCGTTTGACGCCCCGGTAAGGAGGAGTGTGCCATTGTATCTCCACTCGTCTATCTCAAGTTCGACCCGAAAAGCTTTAAAGGAAAGGGCTTCCTGTACCGCGCCAAGCAGATACCCAAGCTGGCCGCGCATCCGTTTTAATTTCCTGAACCTGTGGGCAACAGCCCCGTCAAGCCCCATACCGAGTCCGTTAATAAAATATTCGTCACCGAGCTTGCCGAGGTCTACCGTTCTAACGGTACCGGTGAAAAGAGTTTCCACGGCCCTGTGAGCTTCAAGCGGTATGCCTGCCGACTTGGGGAAATCATTGCCGCTTCCCGACGGAACGGTTCCGAAAATAACGGATGAGCCGACAATCCCGTTTACGACTTCGTGAGAGGTCCCGTCTCCTCCAACGGCGACCACGTGTGTGTAACCGCGGGCGCAGGCTTCACGCGCGATTTGCTCCGCCTTGCCGGGGGCATCGGTGTATACGCACTGAAAAGGCAAGTTATGTGCGGCAATTGCGGCTTTGATCGATTCGAACAGTCCGGCTGTCTTGCCCTGCCCCGCAGCCGGGTTGATAACAAACAAATAGTTTGCGTCTTTCAAATTTCGGCCTTTCGAGTAAAATCTAAGAGGTGTTAAACATAGCATCTTTCGATTTGGTTTACAAAATAAGTCATCAGTAAACTTGAAAAGTGCCGCAATATATGTTAAAAAAATTCGTTTATCTAAATAAATATCAGCACAAGTCAGGAGGCATTTAATGGTAGAAGAACCACAACCTACCGAACAGGCTAGCGAAGTTATAAGCATGAAACAGCTTCTCGAAGCCGGGGTACATTTCGGGCACCAGATAAGTCACTGGAACCCGAAGATGAAAGATTACATATTTGGCAACAGAAACGGAATTCACATTATCGATCTCCAGCAGACAGTGGGATTGTTCAAAAAGGCTTACGGCTTCGTAAGGGACGTCGTTGCAGACGGGGGAGACGTTCTGTTCGTAGGGACCAAAAAACAGGCTCAGGGAATAATAGCCGAGGAGACCGCACGCTCGGGTATGCCTTATATCAATACCCGCTGGCTCGGAGGGACCCTGACAAATTTCCATACTATACGCTCCAGAGTGGACTATCTGCTCGAGCTCAAGAAGCTTGAGGAAGAGGGGCAAATGGAGAGGCTTCCCAAAAAGGAGGCCAAGGGGCTTAAGAGGGAAATACAGAAGCTCGAAACACTTCTGGGCGGAATTGTAAATATGAGGAAACTCCCTCAGGCGCTCTATGTAGTCGATACGAGAAAAGAGCACATAGCAGTGCATGAAGCCAGAAGGCTCGGAATCCCTGTCGTAGCCGTAGTGGATACGAATTCCGATCCCGCGGACGCGGATTACATCATACCCAGTAACGACGACGCCATAAGGGCCATAAAGCTGTTTACGTCCAGGATTTCAGACGCGTGCATCGAGGGAAAACACATCTACGAGCAAAAGCTCCAGTCGGGCGAGGTCGAAAAGAAGGAAGAAGACTCTCAAGTGCTCGTGGAAAGAAAGGTATTTGTTTTCAAGGAATACGGGCAAGAAGAGGAAAGGGAGGATTCGACTTCGGTCGCTGTTTCGGAAAGTACGCCGGGAGAGGTAACATCAGAGACAGCTCCGAGTCAGCCCGATACCGAGAAGAAAGAACAGCCTCCTGCCGAAACTACAACGGAAAAGTCCGCCAGTACAGATACAGCGGAATCAAATTCGGAAGACTAACTACCTGGGATTTTATTGATTCTCTGCGAACGGGGTATCTATTGACGAACAATAAGGAGGAATTATCGTACAATGGCTGATATTACAGCACAGATGGTGAAGGAAATCAGAGACAGAACCGGAGCGCCTTTCATTGACTGCAAAAAAGCTCTGGAAGAAGTCGCCGGGGATTTCGACAAGGCAATAGAGATATTAAAAATAAAAGGCGTCGCAAAGGCTGCAAAAAAAGTCGGCAGGGAAACACCCGAGGGCACCATTACCTCCTACATACATGCCGGAGGGAAAATCGGGGTTATGGTCGAAGTTAACTGCGAAACGGACTTTGTGGCGAGAAACGAAGAATTCCAGTCTTTCGCTAAGGAAGTCGCGATGCAGATTGCCGCGGGCAATCCCACGTATGTTGACAGGGAATCTATCCCTGCAGAAGAGCTGGAGAAAGAAAAAGAGATAATGAAAGCACAGGTGATCGAGTCCGGAAAGCCGGATAACATTGCCGATAAGATAGTCGAGGGAAAGATCGAGAAATATTATGAAGAGGTCTGTCTCCTCGAACAAACTTACATCAGGGACTCGAAAGTAAAGATCAACGATCTGCTGCAGACGCTTATCGGCAAGATAGGGGAAAATATCAAGATAAGAAGATTTGTCAGGTTCCAGCTCGGAGAACCTTTACAATAAAATGAATGCTGCTCAAACGGAACCTAGTCCGAAATATAAAAAAATCCTTCTGAAGCTGAGCGGAGAAGCGCTTCAGGAACCCGAAGGATATGGCATCAGCGCTCATGCGCTCGACACTATTTCGGATGAGATAGTTGAGGTTCACGGTCTGGGCATAGAAATAGCCATCGTGATCGGTGGAGGAAATATATTCAGAGGCGTTTCCGGGACCAACACCGGCATCGACAGATCCACCGGGGACTACATGGGCATGCTTGCCACCGTAATTAACGGTCTGGCGCTTCAGGACTCGCTCGAAAAGAGAGGAATTCACACAAGGGTTCAGAGCGCTCTGGAGATAAAGCAAGTAGCGGAGCCGTACATCAGACGGCGCGCTATAAGACACCTGGAAAAAAACAGAGTCGTGATATTCGCTGCGGGAACCGGCAACCCGTTCTTCACTACTGACACCGCCGCCACATTGAGAGCGCTTGAGATCGGAGCGGATCTTATACTCAAAGCCACTAAAGTCGACGGAGTTTATGATAAAGACCCTATGCGTCACAAGGACGCAGTCAAATTTCCCGAGCTCAGCTATATGGATGTGCTTCAAAAAGAGCTTAAGATCATGGACGCAACTGCAATATCTCTGTGTATGCAGGGGAATATACCGATAATCGTGTTTAATATGTTCGAAAGCGGTAATATTAAGAAAGTTGTAATGGGCCAGGACATAGGGACGATTGTAAGGAGGGAAAAAGATGAGTGAAGAGATCGACCTTGACGAAGTAATTCTCGACACGGAAGAGAGAATGGACAAATCCGTACATGTCTTCGATTCGGAGCTGGCAAAAATAAGAACCGGCAGGGCATCGACAGCTCTGGTGGAGCACATCATGGTGGATTATTACGGCACACAGACGCCTCTCAGTCAGCTTGCCACTATATCCACTCCCGAATCGAGAACGATTTTGATCCAGCCGTGGGACGTAAGCGCTATTGAAGATATCGAAAAGGCAATAATGACATCCGATCTCGGCATAAATCCTTCAAACGACGGTAAGGTAATAAGAATTTCAATACCGGTACTCACGGAAGAAAGAAGAAAAGAGCTTGTTAAGCATATAGGGAAACTCGCGGAAGACTACAGGGTTTCTATCAGACAAATCAGAAGAGACATAAATAATAAAATTAAAGATGCTGAGAAAGAACAGCATATTCCCGAGGACGAAGCAAAAAAAGTGCATGATCAGGTGCAGGAAATAACCGATAAGTTCGTCCAGAAGATCAACGATAGATTCGAGAAAAAAGAGAAAGAAATACTCGAAGTCTAACACGGTCAAATTCATTACACTCATTTGCACACACGAAAAGAGTTAGCCTCCTGAGTCCATCGTTGTAGAGGAAAGCGAATTATTTTATAATTCTTTTGAGCTTTTGATACGGACCGGAAATGAGAGACTCATTATCAAGCGTTTTCTCTTATCTCTTTACAACAACCATATTTATAATCATACTCTCGGCATTCGGTGCGTTGATAGTCTTACTGCGCTCGATGTTTACCGATATTAGCAACGTCGAAGCGCGGGTCGGCTTTTTATTCATATACATCCTGATCGCTTGCGTGATCTTAGCCCCGATTTTCCTGTACGTATCGAATAAGCTCGAAAAACACGGCGGGCGCATGGAGATGTAAAAAAAGCTCCTAGCAATTATTCCCGATGAACAAATAAACTGAATTCATCCGTATATTCCAATATGAACCAAGAATCAAACCCATCGATTATAATCGGAACCACAGACAAAAACCTTTCGGACCTGAACAGGATACTAAAAAAAAGGAATATATCCGTCAGTTTCGAGTCAAACCCGAATCAGCTCATAGAGAAATTGAATACAAGTTTTTTCAACGTGGCCGTGATCGACTCTGATTTATGTGAACCGCCGTTTACAGAGTTGATAAAACGAATCAGGTCACTTTCCCCCAAGACCGAACTGATTGCAATTACCGACACACTTCCGTACGGGAGTGAAAAATACGAAAGTACAGTCGGCAAATATGTTTACGGGCATGTAGAAAAACCGGTCAATAAAAATTACGTCATCACCCTTACGCTGAAAGCTATTGAGAAACAAATGCTTACAAATAACTCGGAAGATAAAAGTGGAAAGAAACCGGAAGCTCGAACAAAAGCTGTTGGTGCCGCAGAGACTCAAAATGACAAGTTCTTGCTTTCTTCTTCCGTGAACAGTCTCAATTCCGCGGTAACCATCACAGACATGAAGCGTAAAATTATTTATATCAATCAGGCTCACGTAAGAACTTTCGGATACAAGCCTGAGGAGCTAATGGGAAAGAAGAGCGAAATTCTCTACCCCCATGACGATCCCGCCGGCGTAAGCAGCAAGATTTACGAGGCACTAACAATGGTGGGCTGGGAGGGTGAAAGACTTGCTCTCAGGAGAGACGGCGGCGCCTTTCCGGTCTACGAGAAAACGTCCGTAATAAAGGATGGAAGCGGACGCGAGCTTGGAATCGTATCCGTGATTGACGACATAACTTCGAGTAAGCGGCTACAGCAGGCTCTCAAGGAATCTGAAGAGAGATACAGGACGTTTGTTGAAACGGCCAAAAGCGCCATTATCGCCGTGGACGAAGAAGGCAGGATAATACTCTTCAATCCGGCGGCAGAGAGAATATTCGGTTATAAAAAAGAAGAAGCATTAAACCGCGAATTCAGTGTCCTCTTCCCCGAAAGATATAAAGACATATACAAGACCGAGCTTAAACAAGGCGCAAACCGGTCGTACAAACTCACGGAATCCGCTTCCGAGCTTTCGGGCTTGCACAAAAACGGCGAGGAATTTCCGATCGACATCTCGCTTTCATCGTGCAGAGTGGACGGCCGGTCAATTCTGACAGCCATAATATTTGATATAACCGAGAGAAAGAATTTGGAGGAACAGGTGCTCCAGTCAGCAAAGCTCGCGGCAGTCGGTGAGCTCATATCAGGCGTCACTCACGAGGTCAACAACCCCCTTGCCGTCGTAATCGGCTACTCGGAAATGTTACTGTCCGAGCGCGATATGAACGATGAATCAATAGAAGCCCTACGATCAATATATAACGAAGCCGAGAGGGCTAAAAAAGTGATCCAGAATCTTCTTTCTTTCGCACGAAAACACAGCCCGGAAAAAGAAGCCATTCAGGTAAACGATATAATTGAAAAAACACTAAGTCTTACCGATTACGAACTCAAGAAAAACAAAGTCGAAGTTAAGAAATATCTTGATCCCGAGCTGCCCGATACCGTCGGCGATCCCAACCAGCTCCAGCAGGTATTCCTGAATCTTATAATAAACTCACAGCAGGCCATGGGAGAAATAAAATCCCCGCGCCAACTCGTGGTCAAGACCGAAGTGATGCAGAAGACCGGCTCTGACCCCCCGGATTCGGTAATCGAAGTCACATTCAGCGACAACGGACCGGGCATTCCGGAAAATATCATGAAAAAAATATTCGACCCCTTTTACACCACTAAGCCAAAAGGGAAAGGCACCGGGTTGGGACTGTCCGTGTCATTCGGCATTATTAAGGAACACGGAGGGGAGATATATGCCAGGCAGAACGACGACAGAGGAGTAACGTTTTTCATTGAGCTGCCGGTTTAATGTTACGATTCGGTAATCGCAGCGTAGAACATTGCATTTGACTCACAATTAAGGAGTAATTCTGTCGATCCCGCCCATATAGGGAACCAGAACCTCTGGAATCCTGACGGTGCCGTCCGCTTCCTGAAGATTTTCCAGTATCCCAATAACGGTCCTGCCTACGGCAAGTCCCGACCCGTTTAATGTGTGGACCAGCTTTGGCTTGCCTCCCCCGGCGGGACGGTATCTGATAGATGCTCTTCTGGCCTGAAAATCCTCGAAGTTACTGCACGAGGAAATCTCCCTGTAGGTATTCTCACTCGGAACCCACACTTCGATGTCATAGGTCTTGGCCGAGGAGAATCCCATATCTCCCGTGCAGAGCACGACGATTCTGAACGGCAGCCCCAGAAGCTCAAGCACCTTCGCTGCATTCGCCGTAAGGGATTCGAGCTCTTCGTAAGACGATTCGGGGTTGGCGAATTTCACAAGCTCGACCTTATTGAACTGATGCTGCCGTATAATTCCCCTCACGTCCTTACCGTATGAACCCGCTTCGCTTCTGAAACATGGGGTGTAGGCTACGTACTTCAAAGGAAGCTCGCTCTCACCGAGTATTTCGTCCCTGTGTATATTCGTAACAGGCACCTCGGCAGTAGGAATGAGGTAAAAATCCGTTCCCTCGATTTTAAACAAATCCTCTTCGAACTTCGGCAGGTTGCCGGTTCCGATAAAGCTGTCGCTGTTCGCCATAAACGGCGGCAGGACCTCCCTGTATCCGTGCTCTCCCGTATGCAGATCGAGCATGAAGTTGATGAGCGCCCTTTCAAGGCGCGCGCCGAGACCCTTGTAAAGCGCGAATCTTGCGCCCGTTATCTTGACCGCTCTGTCGAGGTCAATGATATCAAGCTCTTTTCCGAGCTCGACGTGGTCTTTCGGCTCGAAATCAAATTTCCTGGGCTCGCCCCACTTTCTTACCTCCACGTTATCCGAAGCGTCTTTTCCCACCGGCACCGAATCGTGTGGGATATTGGGAACGCCTAGTAGAAAGTCTCTGAAACGCCCCTCGATCTCCGCCCTTTCCGCGCCGAGCTCCTTTATCCGCTCAGACAGAGCCTTAAGCTCCGCCTGAAGACTGTCAGCCTGATTGTGATCACCTTCCCTTTTAAGCTCGCCTACCCTCTTAGACCCTGTATTTCTCTCGTGCTCGAGCTTTTCTACGGTTTTTATTACACTGCGCCTTTCCGAATCCAGCTTCTTAAATAAATCGGAATCGAAGGACGCTCCGCGTTCGTTCATTTTGGCTACAACTTTTTCAAGATTATCTTCTACATACTTAGAATCGAGCATATACCTTTTTCCTTTGCGCCCTGACGGGCAGATTTACTTGGTATGTTTTTGATTTAGGTTCTTAAACACAAGCTCTTAATTCGTCGAAGAGCCCGCTTTCTCAACTGCCTCCCTTAAGGCTCCCGGACTTTTGAGTTATAACCTAATCCTCGTTCCGGTCATACAGCTTTTAATGCAACCAATTATGATGAAAGGGAATTTTAATATCATATATCAAACACAACTTCGGCGATAAATCTATCATTCACCCTTTGTATTTTCAAATTGTGATACGTCGCGGCTTTTATATCAAGTTCCAGCTCGTGCCTTGCGGGGTCGAATTTCTCTCCCAGCAGCTTCCCCTTTACTCCATATTTCCCGGTCATCTCAATCTCCACGTCGTGAAATACCATGTCGCGAACGCGGTTCACATACAAAATCTCTCCCAACATCTTTATAAGAAGCTCCTCCCCGGTTTCGGCCTCAACCTCAAAACCGACTCCCTCAACCGGCTTGACCTTCGTCCTGTCCGAAATTAGATCCATAAGCGCGTGAGCCGCGCTCCTGAGGAAATTCCCGAAGCTCAGTCCCTCAATCCGTACACGCACATCCGCTGTATGGTCCAGAATCTCATATCCCATGCGCCAAATTGTAACATGAATCGGCTGCGGACAATCACACCCGGTTGGAATAAGGAGAGCGATACGGTTATTATGTTAATACGTTATTTACAACACTGCATACGGAGGGAACGATGGGAAAGCTCAATAAAGAAACGGAATTTACATACATGGGTCATTCAACTTTTAAGATTAAATCGCCCGGCGGGAAGACCCTGATCATTGACCCCTGGGTAATGAACAATCCGGCTTGTCCGGAGGAGCTTAAAAAGGTCGACCAAATGGATATCATGGCAATTACGCACGCCCATTTCGACCACATTGGCGACGCCGTCGAGCTTGGCAATAAACATCAGCCCAAGGCGGTGGGAATATTTGAGACTTGCGTCTGGCTTAACTCCAAGGGAATTGAAAACATAGCGCCTATGAACAAAGGCGGCACACAGGAAGTGGACGGCATAAAGTTCACCATGGTGCACGCCGACCACAGCTGCGGCATCCAGGAAGAGGACGGCAGCATTATTTACGGCGGCGAAGCGGTAGGCTACGTCATAGAGTTTGAGAACGGCTTCAAGGTATATCATGCAGGCGATACGGCAGTTTTCAGCGACATGAAGCTGATAGCGGAAATATACAAGCCGGAGCTGGCCATGATCCCTATCGGAGATCATTTCACGATGTCGCCCACAGAGGCTTCTTACGCATGCAGATTCCTATCGGCCAAGTACGTGATACCAATGCACTACGCTACGTTCCCCGTGCTCACGGGAACGCCTGACATGCTGAGAGATCTTACGGGTGATATAAAGGATTTAGAGATAATCGAGCTAAAGCCCGGAGAGACACTCAACTGAGAAAGTAAAGACGCATGCTCAGGTTATCGCCCAGTCTCTGTGACGTTCGTTTCAAGAAGACAAGAGCCGGAAGCGGCCTTGTGCTTTCTGTTATTTTCGTCTTATTTCTGGCGGCGTGCGATTCAGGAGGATCGAACACCGGTAATGACGATGGTAATGGAAACGACGGCGCAGATATTAATATCGGCCTCACGGAAATATTACCCGCTGCTCAATTCCAGAGACCCCTCGATATACAGAACGCGGGCGACGGCACGAACCGTCTTTTCATAGTCGAGCAGAGGGGGATGATTTATGTCGCTCAAAATATTTCTTCTCCCGGCGGCGCCGATATTGACGTGTTTTTGGATATTCGGGATAGAGTGTTTTTTGACGAATCCGAAAGCGGGCTCCTGGGCCTGGCTTTTCACCCCCAATTTGAGACGAACGGCTACTTTTACGTCAACTATACGGCCTCAAATCCGGCCAGAACGGTAATCGCACGGTACAGCTTGAACGGAGACACGGCAGAGGCTGACCCTGATTCCGAGGTGGTATTAATGGAACTTGCACAGCCGCGCGCCAACCACAACGGGGGTCAGCTGGTTTTCGGCCCGAAAGACGGATACCTGTACATTGCCGGCGGCGACGGAGGGGTTGACGAAAACAGCCAAAATATGACGACCCTCCTGGGTTCCATTTTGCGCATAGACGTCGATAACGCTGAGGACGGTATGAATTACGGAATACCGGACGACAACCCGTTTTCCGGTAATGATTCGGGATTCAGGGAAGAGATATTCGCATACGGATTCCGGAACCCGTGGAGGATCGGATTCGACGAGCTTTTCGGAACTCTCTTCACGGGGGACGTTGGAAACGCACGTAGAGAGGAGATCGACGTTGTGGAGAGCGGCAAGAATTATGGATGGAGCATAATGGAAGGAACTATCTGCTTCGACCCGCCTTCAGGATGTGATATGTCCGGTCTCGAGCTGCCGATACTGGATTACGGCCGCGATCAGGGCGGAACGGTAATCGGGGGGTTCGTGTACAGGGGATCCGAAGTTGAGGGACTGGCAGGGAAGTACATATACGGCGACTTCGTGTCCGGGAAAATCTGGGCGCTCGGGTATGACGGCGATAATGTAACCGACAATACCCAGATTGCGGAGATAGGGGAATTCTCGCTCACGGCGTTCGGGACCGATGAGAATGATGAAGCTTACCTTTCAACACTCGGCGGCACAATCTATAAAATAACGAACGGCGACTAGACTGAATTACACCGGTTTTGAGCGGATGTTTCAATAATAAATAATTGAATACAGAAAAAATCGGAACTTTTTATTTTATTTTTGCTAAACTGCTCACAATTCCCCATCCGCGAAAACGCTTAAAAGTATAGTAAATAAAGGGGATGAATTGACAACAACCCTCTGTTATGCTAATAATATTTGCTTACTCTTAAACAGGGGAGTTGTGTCTTTTGAACGATTATGTTTGAAGGTATATCTGAAAAATTAAACTCGACGCTAAAGAGAGTCAGAGGCTACGGGAAGCTCAGTGAAAGCAATATTCAGGAAGCTCTGCGTGAAGTAAGGCTCAGTCTGCTCGAAGCTGACGTGAACTTCAAAGTGGTCAGGGATTTCGTGCAATCCGTGAAGGACCGCTCACTTGGACAGGAAGTCATGCAGAGCCTGAGTCCCGGTCAGCAGTTCGTAAAAATAGTACATGAAGAGTTGATTAAAATTCTGGGCGAGGAGAGTTCCGAGCTCGATCTGAAGGCCGCTCCGCCCGTCGGGATTATGCTCGTCGGACTCCAGGGTTCCGGAAAAACCACAACTGCATCCAAGCTCGCTCTGTTCCTGAAGGAGACGCTCAACAGAAATCCTTTCCTGGTACCGGCGGACGTTTACAGGCCCGCAGCCATAGACCAGCTTAAAGTCCTGGCGAACCAGGTCGGCGCCGGTATATATGACACAAAGCCGGGTGAGAAGCCCCTTGAGATATGCGAGAACGCCATGGAAGAGGCACGGCTTGGAGGCTACGATACCGTGATTCTCGATACCGCCGGACGTCTCCATATAGACGAAGAATTAATGGATGAGCTGAGATCGATCAAGAGTGACGTCAACCCACACCAGGTACTCCTCGTAGCCGATGCGATGACCGGTCAGGACGCAGTTAACGTTTCTTCCAGCTTCAACGAAACGCTTGACATCGACGGAGTAGTGCTGACCAAAATGGACGGTGACGCGAGGGGCGGCGCCGCGCTG
>Ga0055451_10001071_pt1 | contig 11138 bp, 11 predicted proteins | sample China_Galinas_PW_3_FD_57745 | JGI IMG/M metagenome (GOLD analysis project Ga0055451, IMG submission 57745) | Wetland microbial communities from San Francisco Bay, California, USA, that impact long-term carbon sequestration - China_Galinas_PWB_D2 | ecosystem: Environmental > Aquatic > Marine >... | reverse complement strand
TGAACGCTCTGAACGCTCTGAACGCTCTGAACGCTCTGAACGCTCTGAACGCTCTGAACGAGCGGACGAACCGCGGCTGCACCTGAAGCCCCCGTTCGGCATGGACATGAGGATCCACGTCACGGGTCTCGAGATGCAGGACGTGACACCGCGGCTCGACTCGCTGTACGCGCTCGGGTCCACGGCCACGATGCCGCCAATGAATCAGGCCGATTCGCTGACGTTTTCGAAGACGAACCAGAACCAGAATCCACCGCTCTGGAACGAGAGCACTTGCTCAACAGCCCTCTGGCTCCGCTAGCCGCCGTTAGGCTTCGCGATTCCAATCACACCGAACCCGACGCGCTTGCCGGCGGCGCCGGTGGGCTGGACGAATTGATCGGCATCGGCGTGAACCACGATCGCGCGTCCGAGGATCGAGTAGGGGCCATCGAGCTGGATCGTTCCATCCGTGAGGTCGATCTCGGCGATACCGTCCGCGTTTGCCTCGATGTTGCCCAGGTCGCCGACATGCCGGATTTCGTCGGTCCGGTGGCCATGGGGCATGCCTCGCGGGGCGAAGTGTCCGCCGGCGGACTTACCCGTCGCAGTGTCCGAGAGATCGCCGAACTGGTGAACGTGAAAGCCGTGCTTCCCGGGGCTCAAGCCCGTGATGCGGCCGGTGACGTGCACTCCGGTATCGCTTCGTTCGAACCGAACCAGGCCTCCGACGCCAGAGTCGCCGACCGCCATGATGCGCGCGACGGCGCGGTCGACCGTCTTCCCCTGCTCGGCGCCAGACGCATTGCCGGAGCCGCACGACAAGAGCGTGCCCGCCGCAACAATTGCCACCCAACTACTCAGAATCGGTCTCATACGTGTCCTCCGTCGTTGTCATGGACGGCCTGCGAGCAACGCATGTGCCAACGCAGTTCCCTTGACCGCTTGCAGCGGGACACGAGAATGCGGTGCGGCCGCTCACGCGTCAAACCGCGCCGATCGGCCAGGAGCTCGCGCAAGCCTTCGGGTTCGATCTCGGCCGCGTCCGGTCCCAACGCGCCCGTGACATGTTCGACGGCGCCGCGTTTGGGAGTCCGCCACAGGCCGCCGAGCTTGCGACGCGAGCGCCGCGTACGGCTCGTCCGGTGGCGTATTTGGCCACGTAGCGCTTCCAACTCTCCACGTCTGCGAGCATGACCGCGATCGTCTGCAAGCCGGGGGCCGAGCTTTGTGCAGTGTCACATGGACCGACCCGCTTTGTAGAACCTACAGTCGCGGTGTCCTCTGTCGAGGAGTGGCTCGAGGACGCGAACATGCGCGCTGATGGACAGGTTTCCAACCACACGCCCAGTTGCAAGCCTGATGACGAAGTCTCGGAGGACTCGCGTTGCAGATTCTCCAGACCGACCTGCAACGCCCGCTTCGAGGCCATGCTCGACCGCCACGGCTGAGGTCTTGTTCGAGCTCGGCATCAGCGACCGGACCGACTCTTGCAGCCCCCTGCGCGACGGAACGACGGCAAGTCGACAACTCCGAAAGCAGCATGGATTCTGCCCGCACCTACACAGACTGTTCGCCCTGGTCGCTCGCGTACACGGCTTGGGAGCCGGGTGAGCAACGAGTAGACGAAGCGCTTTGTGCGCTCGGATACCGCGGAGCGGTGCACTGGATGAAGCAAGGCGAAGCGCGCGCGTTTCCGATGTCTGATGCGAAGGGGACCCGATGAGCCGCCATGTCGCGATCGTGCTGCTCGGGCCGCCCGGATCCGGCAAAGGAACGCAGTCACAGATCCTCGGTGCCACGCCAGGGGTACGCAACGTCGACATGGGCATGCTCTTGCGAAGTACGCACCGCGAGAGCGACTTGGGGAAAGAGGTTGCCCGCCACAGCGAATCCGGCGGGTTGGTGCCCGACGATGTCGTGATGCGTGTTCTCGAGGAGCACTTGGAGGCGGACGCGAGCGAGCCGAGACGCAAGCACGACTTACTGGTACTCGACGGCGTTCCGCGCACCGAGGGGCAGGCTCGGGCGCTACGCGACCTCGTGGATGTACGGCGGGTCATCTTGCTTACTGCAAGTGATGAGAGCATCTTGAAACAACGTCTGCGAGCACGCGCCAGGGAGGGAGGTCGATCGGACGATGCTGACGAGTCGGTGATCGAGCACCGCTTCGCCGCCTTTCACGAGCGACACGATCGAGTGCTCGCTTGTTACCACAGGCGCCAGATCGTGCGGATCGACGCCCTGCTTCCACCCATGCAGGTGGCCAGACACGTCTTCGACTCTGTGGCCGACTTCGATCCTCTGGCAGCCACGGGCAAGTCCTCCACGGAATTCGGGCCGGCGCTCGATGCGGTGATCACGGACATGGACGGCGTCCTGACCCGGACGACACGCCTCCATGAACCGGCGTGGAACCGGACGTCTGACGCTGTTCTGGAGCAGTACGAAGGCCAGAGACCATTCTCGCGAGCGGATTGCGAGATCCACGTTGATGGCAAGCCGGTTGATGTCCACGAGGACACGACCGCCGCGCTTGCTCGTTGGCGACGAGGCGGATTGAAGCTCGCATGCGTGTCCGCGAGCGGCAACTGCCGGAGTGTCCTGGACGCTGCCGGTCTCGAGCAGTGTTTCGGCGCGATCGTCGACGTGAAGTCTGTCGCTGAGTTGGGACTGGACGGCAAGAAGGGCATTCTGCTCGAGGCCGCTCGCCGCCTCGGTGTGGCGCCGGAGCGAACCGTGGTGTTCGAGGACGCCAACGCCGGGGTTCGTGCCGCGCGGGAGGCAGGCTTCGGGGTCGTCATCGGCGTCGCTCGCGAAGACGTCGCCAAGGAAACGCGGCTCTTGGTCTCCGGCGCGGACGCGGTCGTGAGCGATGTCTCTCGCGCCCGCTTTCGCCGGCGGGTGCCGCACGTCTCGAGTCGTATCGAGGAGCTCTCGGCCTTGCGCGGGGACCGCGCGCTTGCAGTGCTTCTGGACTATGATGGCACGCTCACGCCGATTGTCGATCACCCGGACGATGCCCGACTGTCCGACGAGACGCGGACCGTGCTCGAGCAGCTCGCAGCCAAATGCGTCGTTGCGATCCTCAGTGGACGAGACCGCGAGGACGTCGCGGCGCGGGTCGGGATTCGAAGTCTCTTCTACGCCGGCAACCACGGATTCGACATCGCCGGTCCGGGCGTGGCGAAGACGCTGCCCGAAGCGCAGCAGGCGTTGGGCAATGTCGACCGAGCCGAGGAAGAGCTGAGACGGCTGGTCGAGAAGCACAACGGTGTCATCATCGAACGCAAACGGTTCTCGGTGGCCGCTCACTTCCGCCAGGTCGTCTCGCGAGCGAACGTCCGCGAGATCGAGAAGGCCGTGGACTCGGTGCGAGCGGCCACGGGGCTGCGGAAGCGGACAGGGAAGCAGGTGCTCGAGCTCGAGCCCGCCGTTGCCTGGGACAAGGGACGGGCGCTGCAATGGCTGGTCGATACCGTGCCGAACCTCGGCGAAGAGACGTTCGTCGTCTACATCGGCGATGACGAAACCGACGAGGACGCGTTTGCCGCGCTGCAGGGTCGTGGCGCAGGTGTGCGCGTCGGGAGCAAGGTCACGACGTCGCTCGCGGACTACACCGCAACTCGCCCGGCCGACGTCCAGAACCTCCTCGGCCTATGGGCCGGGTCTCGCTGATGACGCGTCGCGATGCGACGGCGACGATCGCGATCCGGAACTCCCATCCCGGCTTCTCCGGTTCCTCGCGCAGCTCCGAGACACCACCGAAGAGGAACAAGGTGATCGTCGGGGTCTTCATGCCGTGGGACTTCGCGACGAGTGCATGAGCCAGCTCGTGCAGCAACAACGACGTGAAAAACAGCACGACGGCCACGAACCCGATCAACCAGTAGAAGCCCGTACTCCCGCCTGGATGCACTGCCGGCAGGTAACCGGCGGACAAGCTCCAGAGCAGCAACAGAAAGCTCAGGAACCACGAGTAGTCGAGACGAACCTGGATTCCGAACAGCTTGAACAACGAGATGCCCGCCCTCAGGGCAACGCCTTTCGGTCGTGCGCTACCAGCGCAGGACGAATGCGAGCTGTTCGTGTCGGGCATTGGGGGGCCTTTCTGTGCTCGAGCACCCAGGAGAGCTGACGACCCGGCGCACGAGCATGCCGCCCCGACGCGGTCCTGCTGAATCAACCAACACTCGACGTCGTTAGCCGACTACCGCGCCGACGTACTCGACGGCCGAACGTGAAGCGGCGGACTCGTCTACCGCCACGGGCAAGTTGCGATCCGGATTCACCGGGCTCTCTCCGGTTCAGGCTCGGGTTGGCCATGGTCAGCTCTTCGGTCAGCTCTTCTCGTCGACGACGAACGCGAACTTGATGTCGGCGTGGTACTCGCTGATCTTGCCGTCCTTCACCTTCGCGGTCGTGCGCACGACGTCGACACCCTGGATGTTGCGGACGCTCTTGTTCGCGTGAGCCACAGCGTTCTGAACCGCGTCTTCCCAGCTCTCCGCCGAGACGCCGACCAACTCGAGCACTTTGATTGTGGGCATTGGAATCCTCCATGTTTGGATTCCTGAACTGCAACTATCGCACCGGAGCCACAGGGACTGCACATTCTACAAACTGCGGAGCGCTCCACTAATGGCTCGTGATCGCAGCGCCGCCCTGCTCTTGGTGCGAGCGGTCGGGCCGGGAAGCCGTACGCGGTGCGCCGAGCACAACCGCCACGGTCTGGCACTGCCTTTGCTCTCCTCGCCGTTCCCGGCAACGAACCAACCACGAGAACCACTAGAATCAGACCAGGGGAAGGAACATGAAGGCCAAGGACCTGATGACCACAGACGTGGTGACCTGTAGTACCGACGATTTCCTCAACGAGGCGTCGCGCCAGATGTGGGAGAACGACTGCGGGTTTGTCGCCGTCGCCGAAGACGGCGAGATGCACGGTGTGCTGACCGACCGCGACATCTGCATGGCCGCCTACACCCGTGGCGTCCCGCTTGCGGAGATTCCGATCAACGCCGTGATGAACGAGGAGTCGGTGACCTGCACTCCCGACGACGACATTGCGCGGGTGCACGAGCTGATGCGCAAGTACGTGGTCCGGCGCATTCCTGTCGTGAACGGACGACAGATCGTCGGCGTCGTCTCGCTGAACGATCTCGCGATTGCCGCGCACGACACGAAGGGCAAGGACCTCGAGGAGGTCGGCATCACGCTCGCGACCGTCTGCCGGCACCGCGAGCCGGCGGGAGCGTGAGCCGTAGAGGGCCGCCGGCGACCGATCTGACGAAGCCGAGGTGCGCGCCAGCCAGTGGACCAACACGCCGGACATCGTTCCGAGCACCTGCAGCTCGGCGGCCGCGCTGTAGAGTCCGGGTTCGCGAGGGCAGCGAGGAGAACCTCGACTCTGAGAAGTACGAGATCCGTCACCGGGACCGCGAGCCGCGGAATGCGACTTGCACGATCGGAGTGTCATGAATGACAGCAAGTACCCGACCCACGATTCGCAACTCGCCCGCGCGGTTGCCGAGTTCTGCTCCTTTCGGCCGAAGCACGACGGGCCCCCGTCGGACTTCCCGAGCGATCCCTCGTGGAAGGCGATCACCGCGTCGGGCAGTCGGGTCTGGCTCGACTCGGCTGACCGAGACGCCAACGTCGGGGTATGGACGGCGGAGTTCACCGGTTTGACGACCAACAACACGCTCCTCAACAAGGTCATACAGAACGGGGATTACGATGACCTCGTCCCGGAGGCCGCAGGATTGCTGCGTCAGGTGGGTCCGGCGATGTCGCAAGACAGCATGGTTCGAGAGATCGCTTTCATGCTCAACGTCATCCACGCCAAGAACCTGTCTGCCGTGTTCGACTGCGACGTCAGCGTGGAGCTACACACGGATCTCGTACGCGATGTCGCGGGCAGCTACGCGTACGGGAAGCGAGTCCACGAGATCCTCCCCGAGCATGCAGTCGTGAAGATCGCGCTGACTCCAGAGGGGCTGCTCGTGGCTCGCCTGCTCGAGCAGGACGGCGTCCGAGTGAACTTGACGCTCGGCTTCTCGCCGCGACAGAACCAGCTGATCGCGACGTTCGCGTGTCCGCACTTCGTAAACGTGTTCCTCGGTCGCGTGAGCTCGTTCTTCCGTGAGTCCGGCATTCCCGTTCCTGCGAGCGAGGAGCCGGGGATCGTCGCCACGATTCAGAGCCAGCGGGCACTGCGTGAGCTCATCGGCTCGGGACTCGCCGAGTCGCACACCCGCCAGATCGCAGCTTCGATGCGGGAGGCGACGCAGGTTCCGCGGTTGGCCGGCGTCGATGTCCTGACGATGCCGGTGGCTGTCGCGGGAGAGTTCGTAACGTCTGGCATCGACGCGGACCTCGTCGAAGACCGGACGTCAATGGCGCCCGTCGATGTGGGTGCCGTCATCGAGCAGGGTCGCGACACCGCGGTGTTCTTCGTGCCGAGCGACGCGGCTACCACCGCCGCCCGAGAGCTGCTCGAGCGGGCCCTGAAGAAGACGCTGGATGCGGACCAGGTCCTTGCGGTGCTGAGCGAGAACGGGCTAGGCGCCCTGTTCCCCCGGATGTCGGACAGCGATCGGGGACGGCTGTGGGAGCATGGCAAGATCCCTCGGTTCGGTGACTGGGAGGAGCGCGTCTCCGAAGGCTCGGCCAGTTGGGACGGACTGTTGACGGAAGCCGCCATCGGCAGCTTCGCTCGAGATCAGAGGCAGCTCGACGACCGGATCCGCAGTCAACTCGGCTGAGCCCGCATTGCAGGATCCGCACGAGCCGTGCTGCGCCGCTGCCAATCACTCGTCCGGGCTTCTGCCTAGCTTCTGGACTACACCGTCGAGTTGCTCATCGAGCTCGGAGAAAACCCTTCGGATCGACAGCCAGGTGTCTTCGAAAGCATCGGCGGCAGCGACCTGGACCTCCCGGATGTCCGCCGAGACAAGTTGCAACTGCTGCTCGGACTCTTTGGCGATCGCTTCGAACTCTGCGTTCGTCGGTTCGCCGCGGCGCGCGAGCTCGTTCCGGAGTTGATCGATTCGACTGTGGATCCGTTCCGTCTCCGACGCGATCGTCGCCGACAGATCGTCAACGCGCTTCACTGGACTCGCGGTGAGACAACCGTCTCCGTTCCCGTTTCCGTCTCACGGCGCGCCGAGAGGCGGGAAAGGACTAGGCTGACGAGGAAACAGGGTTTTCGAATCGTGCATGATCGAGCGAACTCGTAGCAAGATGCGTACCTGTCGTGCGACGCACACGAGGGCATCGGGCTCGCCGGCTCAGGTGCGTCTCAGCAGGGAGACGCCCGCTTCGTCGCCGGTGATGATCTCGCGATTCCACTCGGACAGCGGCGAGTTGCGTGAAGCTGTGCGAGATCGCATCGCGCACAGCGTGCTCGACCTGTACGTCCATCTCCGTGAGGGCGCACTCACTCGCGGTGAGAAAGGCGACTTCTACAAACTCGTTGTCTGTTCTGCACACGAAGCGTAGCAAAGCTCATCCGCGTCGTAGGGCCACGGAGGACCACCCTCAGTTCCCATCGGATCGAACGCCGGCACGTGACTTGCGTGACTTGCGCAAGGTCACGACGCGTTGCCAACGCGCGTTGACACTGTCTCACTTCGCAATGAAGAGCTCGACATGACCTATAGTGCAAGCGTTCACGCCAAGGCCACGGAGCTGACGCGGCTCGTGGTCGAGATGACGGCAGAGGCCGGCTCTGGACACCCGAGCTCCGCAGCGAGCCTCGCGCACCTGGTGACTGTTCTCCTCTACGATCACATGCGATTCGACCCCGCGGCTCCAGCGCACCCGGCCGCGGACCGCTTGGTGCTGTCGGAAGGACACGCGGTCCCAATCATCTATGCTGCCGCTGCGGACCTCGGCATCGCGTATGGCGAGCACGAAAGCCGGCGCATGACCCGCGTGGAGACGTTCCGCCTGCGCGAGATCGACAGCGAGCTCGATGGTCATCCCAATCCGGCCGAGGGGTTCCCGTTCTTCCCGGCTGCCACGGGCTCGCTCGGCCAAGGGCTGTCGATCGCGCTCGGCATCGCTTTGGCAGCGCGAATGAACGACGTAAACAAGCGTGTCTTCTGCATCATCGGCGACGGCGAGAGCCGCGAGGGCCAGGTTTGGGAGGCGTTGGACATGCTCGTCGAGCGCGACCTGCGCTCGGTCCTGCCGATCTTCAATTGCAACGCGCTCGGTCAGACCGGTGCCGTGAGCGAACAACAACGAGCCCACGTGCTCGCCGAGAAGCTCTACGCGTTCGGGCTCGAGCCGGAGGTCATCGACGGACACGAGCCCGCGGAGATCGTGCAGTGTCTCGACCGTCACCGAGAGGGGCAACACGCGGCGAGGGCCCGTCCGATCGCGATCGTCGCCCAGACCATCAAGGGATGGGGCATGCCGTCTCTCCAAGGCACGAGACATCACGGCAAGCCACTCGAAGGCGAGGATGCGACACGGGGACTGCGTGAGCTCGAGGACACGGCGCGTGATCTCGGAGCCGCGTGGACCGACGGCGAGTTCACGAGACCCGAGCTCGAAGCCCGAATCGCACTGGACAACCCCGATGCCTACGGGTCCATCCCTTCGTTCGCGGAAGCGCTTCGCCTCCTCGATCGGGAAGATGCGCTCGAGGACGGCATGGCGACGCGCGAGGCGTACGGCGTTGCACTGCGCTTCCTCGGGCACGCCCGTCCGGATCTCGTCGTCCTCGACGGCGACGTCGGGAACTCCACTCACTCGGGGGACGTTCTCGAAGATCCCGACCTCGCAGACCGCCTGATCCAATGCTACATCGCCGAGCAGAACATGGTGTCGGTCGCGGCCGGGCTGTGCTCGGAGGGCATGCGGCCGATCGCGAGCACGTTCGGCAAGTTCGTGACCCGAGCGTACGATCAGATCGAGATGGCGCTGATCAGCGGGTTCCCGATGCGCATCGTTGGATCCCACGTTGGCGTGTCACCCGCGGCGGACGGGCCGAGCCAGATGGCTCTGACGGACGTGAGCTTCTTCCACTCCCTCGGCCACCTCGAGAGTCGTGACCACAACGGCCCACTGATCTACACGCTCACGCCGTGCGATCCCTATGCCGCGTACGCACTGACGAACGCGATGGTCGGGCACGAGGGCGCGTCCTACCTGCGCACGATGCGATCTGCTTTGCCGTCGATCTACGACGACGAGACGCCGTTCATGCTCGGTGGTCATCGTCTCGTCGCACCGGGCAAGGATTTGCTGATCGCCGCCTGGGGATTCATGGTCCATGAGGCACTCGCGGTGCGGGACGAGCTCGCTCAGTCAGGAATCGAAGCCGCAGTCGTCGACTTGTACTCGCTGCCGTTCGACGGCGAGGCTTTCGCGGAGCTCTGCACCGGCAGCAGCGGCGGCAAGGTGTTGACACTCGAGGACAACTTCAGCGGCGGCCTCAGCCGGGCGGTACGGTCGGCACTCCTGTCGCGGGGTGGTTCCGTCCGGGTGGTCGAGATGTGTGTGCGTCGCATGCCGAAGTCCGGGCGCAGCCCACGGGAGGTACTGGCGCACGTCGGCCTCTCCCGGGAGGAGATCGCCCAAGCTGCGATCAGGCTTCACGAGCTGCCGGCCGAGGGATGATCCGGTGCGCCGTGCATACGAACCATGAACCATGAATCCGCATGAGAAGAAGGTCATCCGCCGGTGGAGTCGGGTCGTCAACCTGATCGTACTCGGCTTGGTCGTCTTCGCGTTCACGGTCGACGTATGGATCGGGGTGGCCGTCGTCGTGGCCTGCGTCTTCCTCGGCAAGTTCATCTCGATCGGAATGTTGTCGCTGTTCTACGGGCCTGATCGCGTGGAAGAAGCAGTCTGGGGCGACTCCGTCCTGGAGCCGCCCGAAGCGGAGCGAGCGCCCGGACTACCCGACCACCTGCTCGGCAGGACGGGCCGCACGGCCACGGATCTTGCCCCCATGGGCGAGGTCTCGATCGACGGGTCGCGTTACCCCGCGCGCACGAATGGCAAGCCGCTCGGCGTTCGCACCGACGTCGTCGTGATCGGCATTCGGCTCGGCGCGTTGATCGTCAAGGCCAATCGGAACGGAGTTTGTCATCCGGATCGGCCGTCGACGAACCAACGTATTCAGAGAAAGGAGCGACCAAGTGGATAGCCAAGTCCCGAGAGTCATGCCGAGCGAGGTTCGGCAGCGCATGAGCGCGGGTTCGCAGACGCTGCTCGTGTGCGCGTACACCGACGAGGCGAAGTGCAACGAACGCATGCCCTATGGCGCGATGATGCTGGCGGACCTCGACGCACTCCCGTCGCTCGAGAACACGGAAATCGTGTTCTTCTGCGGTTGACCGAAACAGGAGACTTCCGTCAGTTTGGCGGATGACTTCAGGAAGAGCGGGTTCAACGCGAAGGCGCTCGACGGCGGTCTCGACGCTTGGGAAGAGGCCGGCTATCCGCTCGGGGCGGAATAACCGAGCTCATCCGAGCTCAGGATCGCCACAACCGGACCTCGAACGAGCGCGGCGATCTCGGCCCCGTAGATCGCAATGACCTTCCGGGCTTCGGATTCTTCGTAGGCGGGTAGTGCCGACACCCGCAGACCTCAGTCGATTCGCGGCGCGTCGGCAACGGCACGGCGCGCAAACGCGCCAGGCGCCGGGAGCATTGACGAACCAACCGTTCCCCAAAGCCCGCGCCGGCGTTACGTTCGCGACCATGGCCCTCAACGCGAACACGACGAAGAACGCAAACGCCGACCCCGTCCCCGCGCCCGAAGAGCTGGGCACGCTCGCGCGGCTGGATACACGCTGGCTCGTCGGCCTGTGCTCGCTGCCTGATCCCACAGGCGACGACGAGTTCGCTCATTGCGTCGTCATCGTCGATGCTAAAACTCGGGCTGTGACCAGCGCTCCCGCATCGCTGTAATCCGCCACCTTGCTACGGCTGCCTCTTCTTCTTCGCGAAACGACAGGGGCCGCCGCCCGCGTCGCTCAGTAGATCACGATCACGTGCGACTCGCTCGTCGGATGATCGAGGCTCAACACGCCCCAGTCGGGCAGCGTGAACTCCTCCTTCCCTTTGCCGTTCTTGTCGAGCTTGATGCGAATCTCGATCTCGTCGCCATCATCATTGGCGGCGATCACGGTCACGGT
>Ga0055451_10001070_pt1 | contig 11138 bp, 12 predicted proteins | sample China_Galinas_PW_3_FD_57745 | JGI IMG/M metagenome (GOLD analysis project Ga0055451, IMG submission 57745) | Wetland microbial communities from San Francisco Bay, California, USA, that impact long-term carbon sequestration - China_Galinas_PWB_D2 | ecosystem: Environmental > Aquatic > Marine >... | reverse complement strand
ACAGACACGCGCAAAACTTCGTCACTCTCCCGATTGTAGTTGCAGAGTTTCTTGGAGAGCATCTTAATCCGACGAGCGTGGAGGCTAACTTCCTCGTCCCCGTGCCATGGTACATGGAGCTTAGCGCTTCGGGCGGAAGCCCCGACGTCGAAACTCCCACTTTCGCAAGAGACGAAGACGCGAACAACCTGGCCAACCTCCTCTACATATTCCACATGGCTAACTTCTTCGAGATTAGCGATTCGCTCGGCATGAGCCTGGGCGCATCTTTCGCCACCGGGACTAACGACACCGGTCCCGACGAAAGGTCAAACCTCTACGGTGTGGACTTCTTCGCGAAATACCGTCCTCTCAGGGGCAACCCGTATCAGGAGGTGCTGTTGCAGTCCGAATTCATGTGGAGGCAAGCCGATACTCCAGAGGAAAACCTCAAGGACTACGGCTTTTATGCCGAGACGGTTTACAGGTTCGCCAAGAGGTGGAACACCGGCATCAGGTTCGGCCTCACTGATACGAACACTCCCGTCACGGAAGAAGAAGAGGCGGCTGAGCTCGAAACCGTCGGTATTTCGAGCATTATAAGGCAGCACGAGGAGGGGGAAGAGGAGGAAGAGATGCTGGGACTCATGGGTAGGGCGTACCGAATCTCACCCATGCTTACGTTCAATCCGAGCGAATTCTCGAGAATCAGGCTCCAATACGATTATCTGAACCAGAGCTACGGGCCGAACCAGCACGCAATATTTGTCCAGTTCCAGTATGCGATCGGTTCGCACGGAGCACATCCCTATTAATAAATACCAAAAGAGGAGATCATAACAATGAACATGTTTAAATCAATTCAATATCAAAAGTTATTCGCAGCCTTCGCGGTTTTCGTTATCCTGTTCACGGGAGCGTATGCGGAGGCAAAGGTCAGGATAATGACTTCGCTTCCCGATTTCGCTGCGATTGCGAGGGAGATCGGGGGCGATAAGGTCGACGTCGAAGCGCTGGCGAAGGGCTATCAGGACCCTCACTTCGTGGACGCCAAACCCATTTACGTGACGAAGCTAAACAGAGCCGACGTGCTTATATACAACGGACTCGACCTCGAGATCGGCTGGCTTCCGCCGCTTGTTACAGGATCGAGGAATTCCAAAATCGCCACGCTGAATTCTCCCGGGAACGTCGACGCCTCACAATATATTGGAACCGTGCTTGAGGTTCCGATCACCCGGGTAGATAGATCAATGGGCGACGTACATCCGAGAGGGAACCCCCACTACCTTCTCGACCCCAGAAACGGAATTTACGTGGCCGGGGGGATAGCGGCGAAGCTATCGGAGATCGATCCCGAAAATGCCTCTTATTATGAGGAAAATTATAAGAACTTCGCGGATTCGCTGAAAATCAAAATAAAAGAGTGGGAAGCCGAGCTTGCCCCGTACAGAGGGACCGAGATAGTCACCTATCACAAACTGTGGATATACTTCACGGAATGGGCCGGCTTTGATGTAGCCGGGACAATTGAGCCGAAGCCGGGGATCCCTCCCTCGCCTTCCCACGTAGCAAGTCTCCTAAAAGAAATGGAAGTTAAGCACGTGCGGCTGATAATCGCAGGCAACTACTATCCGGAAAAGACAGCAAAGCTAATCGCTGAGAAAACGGGTGCTGCGTTCCTCTTACTTCCGGCGGCGGTGGAGGGACGGGACGGTATCAAGACCTATTCCGAGCTGTTCGACATGATAGTGGGTGAAATTACCTCCGCGCTTAAGGAGAAAACCGGAGCGGCGAACGATCATCTATCTCACAATCAAGGTTAGTGGAACCGAGGATATTAAAATCACTCCGTCGATGAGTCGAGGGGTGGATAACTAAGATTAAAACGGTGAACGAATGTCATATCTGATAAAACTCGACGAAGTGACGATCGGATACGATAAAAACGGGATACTCGGCCCTATTGACCTGACTATAGACAGAGGCAGATTCTGGGGGGTAATAGGGCCCAACGGAGGCGGCAAATCGACGCTGCTTAAAACCGTTCTGGACCTCATCCCTCCTGTCTCAGGCACGGTTCAAACACAGGCTGGCCTGGCATTCGGGTACGTACCGCAGAAGGATAAATTCGATCCGATATTCCCCGTATCCGTGGACGAGCTTGTGACTATGGGCCGCTACAGCAGAATTCCTCCCGGCAGGAGGCCTGGCAAAGCCGATAGAGAGAGAGTTCGGCAAGCTATGAATATGACAGGAATTATCCATCTGAAGAACAGGACATTCCGCTCTCTCTCCGAAGGGGAAAAGCAGCGCGCCCTTCTGGCTCGCGCGATAGCGGGCGAGCCCGATATACTGGTGCTCGACGAACCTACGGCGTCGGTCGATGTTAAAGGCGAGGCCCGCATAATGGAGCTTGTGAGGAACATTAAACACGAACAGGGACTCACAGTGATTATGGTCAGCCATTATCTCAACACCCTGACGCAGCACGCGGACATGATGATGCTCATAGACAAAGACCGGAGCCTCTTTGAAGCAGGGACAAAAGAGAAAATGATGAACAGTGTGAGTGTTACTGGATTCTTCGGATTGAATCCTATAGAGGCGCCTGTTGAATAGGAGAGCGTGATAAAAAAATGGAAAGCTTCGAACTGTTCATGAACAGCTATTTTCTCTGGCGCGACCCTATGATAGTCGGAGCCGTAGCCGGGGCCGTCTGCGGATTCCTCGGGGTTTACGTAGTTCTGAGGAGAATAATATTCGTGAGCGCCGCGCTCACGCAAATATCCAGCCTTGGCGTGGCTCTCGCCTTTTTTCTGGGAGCTTCCACCACGGGCGCACTAGCCACATTAGTTCACCCATTTATACTGTCAATCGCTCTCACGGTGCTTGCGGCACTATTCTTCGCGCTCAAGAGGGATTTCTCGCGAATAAGCGCGGAGGGAGTAATAGGATTCGGATTTCTGCTTGCCTCGGGAGCGGTTGTCATACTCGGTGACAGGATAGCGCAGGGCGCGCACGACATAGCCAATATTCTTTTCGGCAGCGCTGTCGTAGTCGATCCGAAAGACGTGTACATCATCCCCGCCGCTGCATTAGGGGTATTCTTGATTCACCGGGTCTTATATAAGGATTTTATGTTCGTTTCTTTCGATGAGGACTCCGCCAGGCTGTTCAAATACCCGGTCAGGCTGTTAAATACGGTACTGCTTGTATCTATAGCGGTTATGGTGGCCGTATGCACGAGGGCGCTTGGCGCACTTCCGGTATTCGCATTTCTGGCCCTTCCGCCTCTTACGGCTCTTTTCCTGACCGAGAGACTCAAGCTCGTCTTCGCCCTGTCCGTAATGCTCGGCGTCTTATCCGCAGCTCTCGGATACTTTTTCTCGTTTATCCTCTCAACGCCAACGGGAGCGACGATGACCGTGTGCGCAGCGCTCTTTTTTATGATCGGCCTCGCGTGGAGGGAAATAAAGATTAGTTGAAAAATGGAGAGTCGCCGGATGAAAATACAAAATCGGATACTATCTACGCTTGCGGGAAGAACATACCCGGTAATACATATCGTCGTATTATTGATCGCCGCCGTGCTTATTACGTCGTGCACCAAATATGAAAAAGCCGCGGAGCGCCTCGACTTCCTTAAGTTCGAGACTTTTAGCTGCAGCGTACTCAGGGTCGACGCGGGGAATATATTTCTATGCACGCCGCCCGACGGGGAGGTCGAGAAGATAAGACTCATCGGAACAAAAATTCCCGAAGATAAGGAGCGAGAAGCCAAAAAATTCTCCGAATCCATTCTCAGACGGAGTACTCTCGTGAAAATCGAGCCTGACCCTCAATTGAGGGACGGAAGCGGCACAGTGCCTGCATATGTATTCGTGCCGGGGGGAAGGATGCTTAACGTCCTGCTGATTGAGAACGGATATGCAGAAGTAGCGGCGGAAGAAATAAACGAGAAATATAAAGCCTCATTTCCAAGCGCAGAGCGCTGATCGCAACCCATGGCTGGAATGAGCCTATCAAATGTCCTCAAGATTAATGGACTCGTCCATGAGAAGGATAGGTATATCATCCCTCACAGGGTAAAGGTATTTGCGGTCGGCCCTGACGAGCCCGCCGTCGATCTTATCGGATATCTTCTGTTTTGACCTGTTTAGAAGCTCCCCTTTCTCGATCAGCAGGTTAATCTTTTCCACCAGCTCAGGCTCCGCGAGCGCGAGGTCCTGCTTGGTTTCCGGACATACGATAATGTTCAGTAACTCCTCGTCAATCATATATTTCTCCGTTTCGAGCAAAGCTTGTACATAAAATATTTATTGGATTAGGACATGTCATCCTTTAGAATACTATGTAGGAATTAAATGTAAAAGGAGTGTATTTCATGAAAAAAAGCTTAACCATTCTGAGTATATTAGCTTGTTTGATAACTGCGTTCAGCTTATTAGCAAGCTGCGAGAAAAAAGACAACAAGGTAGATGAAGAGGTAGTTACGGAAGAAGCCGAGGTAGTCGAACAGACAGAGCAAGCTGCAGTGCCTATGGAAGAGCCTGAGGAAGATGTGAATAAGTCGGGAGTGAAGATCGAGATCGGCGAAAGATCGCCCGCATTTCCGGGTGCTAAGGCGACTTTCGCTTCCCTCAAAGACGGCGACGTGCTCGAGAATCCCGACGTTTCTGTTGTAGTCGATGTCGAGAACTATGAGCTTGGCGTTCAGACCGAGAACGAAAGGGCGAAAGAGCTCGCCAATTCGGATAAAGGACAGCATGTCCACATTATCCTGGACAACGACCCTTACATGGCCGACTACGAGTCCGGTAAGCCCTTTGAGATCGGCACGCTCGGTGAAGGACCTCACACGCTGGTCGTCTTCCCGAGCCGCTCGTATCATGAAAGCGTCAAATCTCCTGAAGCGGCGGATATAGTGAATTTTTACGTCGGGAAAGAAGAGGGAGAATTCATGCTGGACAAGAGCAAACCCACTATAATCTACAGCAGGCCCAAGGGAGAATATACGGGACAAGGCGCCCAAAAAATCATGCTCGATTTTTATCTTAATAATGTCGAGCTGAGCGAAGACGGCTATAAAGCCAAGTATTCCATAAAGCAGAAAGATACAGATGAGGAAGTAGGCACGATTACGCTTACGGAATGGACTCCTGCCTTCATATCGGGACTTCCGAGCGGGGAGTACGTGATAACCCTCCAGCTTCTCGATGAGAACGGAAACGTTGTGGATGGACCTTTCAACAACACGGAAAGGGTTATCACCGTAGAAACCGAGTAACAAGGATTGTAAGCCCCGGGGTTTACAAATTTATTTATTGTGGAATAATAAATGGTTCGATTTAGGAATTGAGGAGGTCGTAATGTCTCAGAAATGCATGATTACAGGAAAGAAGCCGCTTGTGGGCAATCATGTTTCGCACGCTAACAATAAAGTAAAGCGCCGCCAGAATCCCAATCTGCAGTGGAAAAAGATCTATATTCCAGAGATGGACCGTTATGTAAGGGTCAGGCTTACGACACGAGCTTTGAGGACTATCAACAAGAAGGGATTCCTTTCGTTTCTTAAAGACAACGGCCTTAAGCTAAAAGATTTAACATAACTCTCACCAAAAAAGCTTTGTATCTACAGCCGGTACCGATTATATTTTATCTAATATGATCGGGCAGGCAAAAACCAGGGTAAAACCTTTTATTTCGAAAGCACTGAACCGCGCCAGAAAAGTCCTCGGAAATGAAGAGGACTTGACGAATCTCGTCGGAAGCGCCTCTTTGAAACTCAAATCCTACGACAGTAAAATCAAATCGGGCAAAAACGATGCCGTTATTCTGCTAAACATGATTAAAGCATGGGTAAGCGGCGAGTACAGGGAAGTTCCAAGAGCTACGTTGCTGTTGTGTGTTGCTGCGTTGATCTATTTCGTGAACCCGTTCGACGCCATACCGGACATACTGCCCGCAACGGGTCTCCTTGACGATGTTACTGTAATCGGATTTGTGCTGGCATCAATTAAAGAAGACGTCGAAAGGTTCAGGCGCTGGCGCACGGACAGAGCAGACATTTCACCTTTTAAAGCCCCGGTTTCCGCCTGATAGTTATCTACACTTCCAAATGCTCGTATTCTTCCTTAAGCTCTTTCACGACTGCGGGGTCCGCGAGTGTCGTAGTGTCTCCTAGAACGGTACCCTCCGCTATATTCCTGAGCAGTCTTCTCATTATTTTTCCGCTTCTGGTCTTGGGAAGCTCCGCGGTAAATATAATCTCATCAGGCCTGGCTATGGCGCCTATCTTTCTCGCGACATGAGCCTTTAACTCGCCCGTCAACATTTCGTCAGGTTTTAAATCCTTTTTCAAAGTTACGAACGCAACGATTGCCTGACCTTTAATATCATGATGCCTGCCGATGACTGCCGCCTCCACGACAGCAGGATGGTCTACGTGAGCGCTCTCGACCTCCATGGTGCTTATCCTGTGTCCCGCTACGTTCATAACATCATCGACCCTTCCCAAGACCCATATATATCCGTCTTTGTCTCTTTTCGCACCGTCGCCTGTGAAATAAACGCCGGGGAACCTGCTCCAGTACGTATCAACGTAACGCTCGGGATCGCCGTAAATCGTCCTCAGCATCGACGGCCACGGATTCTTGATAACGAGGTATCCCGCCCCCTCCTTTACGCTCTTCCCCTTTTCATTCACAACATCGGCTTCGATCCCCGGAAAGGGGAATGTCGCCGAGCCAGGCTTCAATTTGGTTATTCCCGGCAGCGGCGTGATAAGAATCGAGCCCGTCTCGGTCTGCCACCAGGTATCCACGATGGGACATTTCCTCCGGCCTATGACCGTGTAATACCAGATCCATGCTTCGGGATTTATCGGCTCCCCTACAGAGCCCAAAAGACGGAGCGAGCTCAGATCGTATTTCTCTGGATACTCCTCACCCCACCTCATGAAAGCCCTGATGGCGGTAGGCGCGGTATAAAAGATAGTGACCGCGTACTTTTCAACAATAGCCCAGAATCTTCCTATATCGGGATAATCGGGCGCTCCTTCGTACATTATGGAAGTTGCCCCGTTCGCAAGCGGCCCGTACACGATGTAGCTGTGTCCGGTTACCCAACCGATGTCCGCCGTGCACCAGTAAGTATCTTCCTCCTTGAGATCGAACACCCATTTCGTTGTCGCGTACACACCGACAAGGTATCCGCCCGTCGTGTGCACTATACCTTTGGGCTTTCCCGTGGTGCCGCTGGTGTAAAGCATGAAGAGTACGTCTTCGCTATCCATTCTTTCCGGCTCGCAGTAGTCGGCGGCCCCTTCCATCAATTCATGCCACCAGTAGTCCCTGTTTAATTTCATGCTAACCCTAGCCCTTGTCCCCACCCTCTTCACCACGACGACTTTCTTGACGCTCTTTGCATTTTTGAGGGCTGCGTCCGCATTTCTCTTGAGCGGAATGATTCTCCCTCTCCTGTAGCCGCCGTCAGACGTAATAAGCACCTTGGCCTTGGAATCGTTTATCCTGTCACTGAGGCTGTCGGCGCTGAAACCGCCAAACACTATGCTGTGCGGGGCCCCAATCCTCGCGCAAGCGAGCATGGCAATCGCAAGCTCCGGAACCATGGGAAGGTAAATCGTCACACAGTCGCCCTTTTTGACGCCAAGTTCTTTTAAGACGTTTGCGAACTTGTTGACCTCCCTGTAAAGGTCCCAGTATGTGAGTACAACGCTCTTTCCGAACTCGCCTTCCCAGATTATGGCCGCTTTGTTTTTTCTGTGCGTGTGGATATGTCTATCGAGACAGTTGTACGATACGTTCAGCTTGCCGCCCGTAAACCACTTCGCATGAGGCGGCTTCCAGCTGAGAACCTTCCTCCACTTTTTAAACCAGTCGAGCTCCCCGGCGAAATCCTCCCAGAACTTCTCCTTGTTGCGCTTCGCCTTTCTGTAAACCGATTCGTCCTTTACATTGGCCTGCTCTATGAACTTCTTGCTCGGCGAAAAAGTGCGTCCTTCCTTTAGTAGAGCCTCTATAGTTTTTTGCGTGGTCTTTTTAGCCTTGGACATGTGGTTCCTCCCTTTGATATGTAAGCGGCAGTGAGATACTCAATACTAACAAATATCGTTTGATATTTGAAGCGGATTTAAACGAGAAGATTCCGTGCTGGTCAGCTTTTTATTATGAAGAAGTGTAATACGACAATTGTCGCATCTGGTTATTTCTTTACCCCGACCGCACCCACGATTTCTCTTCCGTCCAGTCTAGCGTAAGAAGGCTCGGCGGGATAACTGAAAAAGGAAGATACCTCGACTTCGAAGCCGGCTAACGTTAGCTCACGCTGCCAAATCGCAGGATCGGTGAAGTTCATAGCCAGGGGTTGTGTACCCCGGTCGAGCCTGCCCTGCGGAATAAATTTGCGAACATTTTCCACCCAGCCCGGCCATTCTACACATTGGGCGACGTTTTTTTCATATTGCGGAATAATCTCTTTGAATATCGACCTGTAAACAGAATCCGCAACAATAAGAACCTTTCCGCCCGATCGTAACCATGTGTGAACCTCACGAAGGCTCTCCCTGATTCTCTCCCCCCTGAAAAAATGAAAAACCCGTGAGATCAGAATCCCATCGATTGATTCCGCAGGAAAATCCAGCTCCTCAGGAAACTCCGCCTTAATTACTTGCAAACCCGTAAGCCCGCTCGCGGCGGCTCGGCTTTTTATAATTTCAAGCTGCTCCTGTGATATATCGACGGCAATAACGCGCGCGCCTTTTTTCAATACTTCCACAACTATATGTCCGTAGCCGGCCCCTATTTCCAGCATAAGTCCTCCGGTTTCAGACGCAAAATTAATGTAGGACTCGGTTACCTCGTCTTTGTAAAGCCATATCCAGCCCTGGCGGTCGAGTGTGGGAATCATCATTCCATTCTCGACCGGTTCCGGCATCTGAGGGACATTGCCACTCACTCTGACATCTCCTTTGTTAGTAAATCATACCTTCCACGACATCTTTACTTACCTACGTGTAATCTCAAACCGTGATCCTCCACTTCACACCCTTCACGTCGAGCGATAACGATAATTTCGCTGAGAGCTTTGTGTAAGAGTACTCCGTACTCCTGACGTCACAGCCCATATATTCTCTCCGCATTATCGTAAAAGAGTTTTCGCTTATGTTCCTCGCTGCGGTCTTGAACTACTTCTTTTAGCACTCCGACCCATTTTTCATAAGCTGTGCTCAGAGTGCATACGGGCCAGTTGCTCCCGAACATCACCCTGTCCGGACCGAACGCGTCGAGGCAATGATTTATCGTAGGCGAGAGGAATTCGGGAGTAATGGAATCGGGTGGTGTCTTAAACAGCATGCCTGAAATCTTGCAGACGACATTTTCCCTCTTCGCCAGCTGCTCAATGTCTCTCAGCCACTGGTCCCGTCCGTGGCTGAATATACCGGAGCCGTACTCACCCGCATCCCGGTCGTTGACGATCGCGGGGACGGCGTTACCGCAGTGGTCGAGTATGAAGGATGTCTCCGGGCAGAGATCGGCAAGTTTTACGGCGTCACTCAGCTCGGACGGGCGTATGCATACGCAAAATCTCAAACCTACCTCACCCAGAAACCTGATGTTATCTACGAATCCTGTTTCGAGGCACGTCCCCTTCTCGATATCGGGAGGATGCAGCACCTGTCTGACCCCCTTTATGCGTTTGTTATTTTTAAACAGCTCTGCGTAGTCCCGGAAGCTCCAGGAGAGCGGACTGCCGCCGATGAAAGCGGCGCAAAAGGGATTATCGTCTCGCTCGCATATCTCAGTAATGTACTGCGCTTCCGAATATTTCTGCTCCTCGATGAGGTTTACCTCCATGTAAACGATCTTCTCAATTCCGAGATTCTCTGTAGCTTGAAATACATCGTCTAACGTGAAGTTTCTCCTGAGTTTCTCGTATGAATCGATCTCGGGAAGCTTGAACTGTTTCAAGTCCCACATGTGAAGATGGGCGTCTATGATTCGCTGCATTCGATCTCTCCCCTGCGCTGTTTAAACTAATTATTATCACAAAGCACTGGAAACTGAAATACAGTCAGTGTTCCGCTCGTAAAATTTACTAATACTATCATTGCATCTTCAACCCGGCTGTACTAGTTGGTGTTATTTATCTATGGGGTTAATATTAAGAATCTTGCAAACTAGAAAAGAGAGCGTGAAGACGATATGAAAATTCTGCTTGTTCAGGGAGCGAACTTAACTTATCTGGGAAAAAGGGAGCCGGAGATATATGGTACGACAACGCCTGAAGAGCTCGATGCAATGTTAATGGATCACGCGAAGGAAAAGGGCTTCGAGCTGGAGATATTCTATACGAACGTCGAAGGCGAAGCGATCAACCGCATATACGAGGCAGCCGACAGCGGAGTGGACGGGCTCGTGATGAACCCCGCCGGATTTACTTACGCCGGATACGCACTCAAGGACTGCGTCAAGGGTTCCGTGCTACCATACGTAGAAATACACATTAGCAATATCGCGAAGAGGAACATCCACTGCGTCCTTAGTGACGCGTCGGTAGGCATGATGACGGGCTTCGGCATGCACGGCTACATACTCGCGCTCGACGCTATGGTGCACATACTTAAAGAGAAAGGCAAGAAATAACATCTCTTATGACACAGATTCTGAAAGGCGAATTCCTGAATCCGCATTCAAAGGGCGTGATTTTCGGCCCCGGCACGCTCACTGAAAAACTTCCCGAAATGATTAAACACACGGGAGCTAAAAGGGCCTTCCTTATCTCCACGCCCAGCGTCGCTCGTACGGAGCTCTTTCAAATGGCGCAGGACGTTATCGGAAGCGTGCTCGCCGGGACGTTCGCCGAATCGTGTTCCAATAACCCCGGGAGAGTGGTGCTTAAGGCAGCGGGCACAGCAAGAGAGAAAAACGTCGACTTACTCATAAGCCTCGGGGGAAGCTCAGTCATAGACCTGACAAAGTCCGTGGCTCTCGTACTGGCGGAGGGAGAGGATTTCGACGCGCATCGTATTAAATTCGATGCCGACGGCACGCCCCGCATACCCGATCTCCCCAACGAAAAACTTCCCCACATCGCCCTTCCGACTACACCTTCAGGATCAGAATTCACGAGCATTC